>Ga0065711_1039343_pt1 | contig 17924 bp, 17 predicted proteins | sample Hoacrofraction12_FD_59098 | JGI IMG/M metagenome (GOLD analysis project Ga0065711, IMG submission 59098) | Hoatzin crop microbial communities from Cojedes, Venezuela - Epithelial fraction 12 v2 (version 2) | ecosystem: Host-associated > Birds > Digestive system > Esophagus > Crop | place...
GTACGATTTAATTAACTTGGTCAGGTGAAGGTGCAACACAGTGGGATGCTCTGTCACAGCTCTGATGTACCTTCTCCAGCTCCTGGCCTCGCTCACTCCCCATCATTTCAGACACTTCAGAGAAAGCCTGATCTGTTCAGCAGCTCTTTGTGTGTCTGAACATCTTGCAGAAGTCTTTGGGGAGCAGGTTTGGATGAGAAGGGGTTACGTGGTTAACCAGGGTTATTTCAAACTTATTTCAAACTGAAAATTTAAGAAGCTGTATAGTGGGGACAGGGCCATATGTAAAGAAATTGTAACTGGAGGCATCTGGATCCACTAGACAGTTCTGGATTAGCCAGCTGCCTGTCTTGCTATCCTCTTGCTGCTGGGTAAAGCATTTTCTGGCCAAGGGGATGGCCAGTGTGCTGGGAAAGGCAGTGGTTGTGGTTCATGCCTGCAGGTCTACAGGACGAGGTGCATCTCATCCACCCATGCTTGCAGAGCAGCTTGATTTCAAGATTTTTGGTCAAGAAAATATCTAAGAACTATGGCCTTAGATACGATGGTCCAAGAGAGATTTTCACAAAAGAAAAAATTGGTTTCAAGGTTCCTTGGCCAGAGTTCCTGGACCCATTCCAGCGCTATGTGTATGACACCTTCCCCTCTTGACTTGACTCCCTTTCCGAGGTAGTGGGCATGTATTGCAAAGCATGATACCAAGGTGGCTTTGTAGCAGTGCTTTGTGCTTGTTGCTACCTCCTTCCACAGGAGAACGGTTGGTTTGCCTTTTGCCAAGGTAATCGGGGGAGGTATTGATGTGATGTAGCCAAAACATTGCAGGGAGTCAGCAGAGCTGAGGCTACAAATCTGTCCTGAGCTCTTTACGCTGCCCTTCCCAGACCAGAATGGAACCGTCTACAATGTAATGTCAAACTTAATGCTACTATGTGCTGAAAAACGGCTGAGGAATCCAACCCTTGGGAAAGCCAGGAGCTTTCTCCGGGCAAAGCTGACTGAACTGGGATGGGAGAGAACACAGAGACTGGAAGGCAGCCAAAGCCTTCAAAGAGATGCAGCATCTTCAAGGAAGGGAGCAGGAGATGGAGCATCTGGGAGGAAGGAGCAGAGGCAAACAAGACGATGAAGATTTGGCAAGGCCAGCAAAGAAAGGAGTGGGAGCTGTGCAGTATGTCCACAAATAGCATTGCCAACACTGAGCTGCAGCAGATGCTGGCATGTGCCTGTTTACATCTCTTGTTTTGCGCATGTCTTGAGGAGGAAGCAGCATTCTGTTGTTGTTCAGGAAGTTTAGCAATGGCTGCTGTACTCCTGCTCACAAAGGCAAAAGGCTGCAGGGTAGTGCTGGTGGCCTTCAGACATGAGGCTGACAGGAAATTGAGAGCTGGACTCACCCCCGATATGTGACTCGCCTTCTGCCCGCAGCCGGTGCCACCATAAACATTCAAGAGAGTCCTACAACATTAACGATCCACCCATCTCCCCCTGCCTGGCCCTCACAGAAGCGCTGCTTCCTCTCAGCTGAGGCACCTGCCTCACAGCCCTGCCACCACTGCACAGGCTGGCAGAAAGAGACGTAAGGTTCCATGGCAAGTGTGCTTCTGCCCAGTGAGAAGTAGCCTTGATTTGTGCTGTTCAATTCACCATGCTCACAGCTGCAGGGTAGAACTTGCTAAACCTGACAAAAGTCCCTAGGGCAGGGAACCAGGAGGTTCCTCCCCACATCGCCAAACATACAGCAGCCTGGTGCTTGTCTCGCTGAAATGCTTAAATCATTATGCTGAAATTAATTTTTTATTATGTTGGTTTTCTTCTTTGGCTCTAGGGGTTTTCTTTTTCTTTGCCTCACATTTCCAGAGGAATTCAGGGAAGAGATGAGACCAGTGTCTGGCAGGAAGAGATTCACTGACATGTGGCCAGAATCATGAAGGAGACTCAGGAGAATTCGTCGCTTGGGCCTGGGAGAAAGAGCATCCCTGTTGGAGAAAGGTGTGGTTGGTGTCAGAGATGATGGGCTCCTGCTCTGGTGCTTGAGGCAGTATGAAACCAAGGAAGGGTGGCATGAGTGGTGCCAGGAAAGCAGAACGAGAAAGGTCACAGCTCTGTCTTGGGTTGAGATTGGCTGTTTGGAGAGTAACAGAGCACAGCTGGATCAGTGGCATTTGAGATTGAAAGGGAGGACTGGTCTGGGATATATCTTCTACCTCCTGTTCAATGTCATTCAGCAAGACGTACGTAGCAGCTGATGCTGATTTTGAAGAAGTACCGTTTCATATCCCTCACATCTTGAATTGGCTGCAGCCTTGTCAACCTTCCTTTGCTCCTAAGGCAGCAGGTCAGGTGGTAAGATACTACCAGGAGATGACAACTGTGTTAATTCGTTATTACGATTTGAGAAGGATAAGTTCACTTGAATTGTTCAGTCAAAGGCTAACTCAGATTTGGGGTACTCGCATTGGTCTGAGATGGAGCTGATGTGCCCGTTCTCTTTGGGAGATGAGACACCTCACAGCCAGGAGCGTTTGCAGGCTGAAGCCTGCCAGAGCCTGTCATCACTTTGTGCACAAACCATCACACACTTGGCTGGAACTAATCAGATTGGTACCAGCATCCTCTGGGTGACCGCAGTTCCTATTTGCAGTTTTCTGAACATCACCATACCAGCAGCCCGCAGCTTGTTGATCCTTCCTCGACGTGCTGGCATTGATTAGATGTTCTTCAAAAACCCTCACGTCAGTAACGGTGGCTGAGACAGGGCTGTGCTCTGCAGTAAGCGTAAGCCCAGCTGCGTCTCACGTAGGGCTGCCCTCCCAGAGGAGCTGCCCGCCTGAGCAGGTTGTGCTGACCCCAGCTGTGGTCAGAGGACCAGCCTGGGGAAGCGGGTCCCCAGGTCACCCCAGAGCCCCTCAGAAAGGCTGCAGGACAGCAGACGCTGGCTGTACCCCCTGCCAAGGGGGAGCTGCTCATGCATAGCCCCACAGCAGGGTCCGGCCAAGCTCAGCTGAGTAGCTGGCCTGCCCATCCCCGAAGGAGTCCAGTGAGGATTACCTGGGGAAGCGAGATTGTCTGCAAGACTTTGCTTTGTCCTTGTTATAATCTGACAGATGCATTTTTTTTTAGGTCTGTCTGCAGCTGGGATTGTGAAGACAACGCGTCCCACAGCTGCTGCAAGGTGCGTTGGAGCAGGTTAGCTGAGCAGTGTCACCTGCAGAGCAGCAGGGCCATGCCAGCGGGTGAAACCCTCCTCCTCCATCATTCCCTCGCCTTCCCGGCAGGCAGCTTTCCCTCATGGGAGATATTTTTTACCTTCTCCCTTGTGGGCCTTCGTGCTTTGCCGCTTAAAGACTCCTGCGTGACCTGGTGCCTGTCGTGCCTGCTGCTGCCTCCGATGGGAAGAGTCTTTTATGGTTTCTTCTCTGTTTATGTTTCACAATGTAAAACTCAACATAAGAACTGCTGATTTTAGCTCTGGATAGCTTCAGTGTGCTACCTGGTACCATTTCAGGTTTTAGTAATGTGGGTAACCTGTGGTTTTGCTGCTGGTCCTGAAGTTTAAGTCGCGGCCCTGGAGAACACAGCTGAGAACCATGGGACACACATGGGGCTCTGATCTGTGACGAACATCTCTTGCGTTACCTGCACCCAAATAAGCCACAGAAGTAGCTGCAATAACCACCATAGAGCAGCCTAAATAAATAGAAATTTTTGTTGGTCTGAAGGGGTGGCAGTGAGATATGGAGACGCTTGCTGCTTGCTTCTGCCCGCCATGCTTGTAGGAGTGAGTGACTGAGACCTGCTCGGGGTGGGCTGTCTCGTCTTGCCTTGTTTTCAGATGATTGGTACCCACCTTAACTACTCTCTACCATCATAGCTACGGCACAGCAGCCTGAGGAGAGGTTGCAGGCTGAGAGGCACCATGGAGAGTAGGTTGCTGCCTGGCCAGCTGTCCTTTCCAGCCCTGAGTCCTGCCACTTATTCTGAAAAACCTCTTGATCTGAACTGCTGATTCATAATCCATTTTATTTACATGTTTTATGCTCTAAAAAAAAGCACCTCAGAGCTGCAGCCGCCATCAGGGTCCCCCGTGCCCCTCCAGGGAGGGCACTGGGAGGTGCACACCCCCCCCGGGTGGGCTGTGCTGTTTCAGAGCCCCAAAGAGCAGCGTCACAGGCGGGAGCAGCAAACCTGACGCACGCAACGTGGGGCACACCTACCACAGGCGTACCCCTGGGTGCCCCAGGTACGTGTGGAGGAGACCAGGGGCTCTGTGGCTTTGCCCGAGCCAGTGTTCAGTGCTGTGAGAGAGCTGCGTGTGGCTGCGAACCGGAGCGAGCGCAGCCCACGGCGCGGCTGCCGAGCAAGCCGTGGGGGAACACGGGCCCAGCGGCTCGGTCGTCTGGGCTCCTGCAGCTCAGTCAGAACCTACGGCTCTGCGAGCTGGGACACGTCCGCCTGGAGAAACAGTGGAGGCAGGGGATAAATGGTGTTTTTCAGTCCATTTCTCCAGTGTGCTGTCATTGCGTCTAGACAGGCGGTGCTTGGATGGCTGCTTTGTACCTTGCAGGGGAGGCTGCTCTTCCCAGGGGTTCTGCCAGCTCGCCTTCGCCTCCAAAGGGTCTTAACTCTGCTCAGCTACAGCAGAGAAGCTTCCTGGCTGTTTGGTCTGCCGGCTTGTTTGCAAATGATACCCAGCACAGGGAACCGTCGGTGTCCCGTTCCTGCTGCCTGGTGGAGCGGCGTGAAGCTGAGCACAGACCCCAGGACCGCTCGCTGACATCTGCCCAGCCGCTGTCAGAGCCGCTCTCCTGACACCCAGAATTATTTACAGCCTGCGGCAGTCTCTGAGCTCCGTCTTTCTCTCTGCGGGAGAGGACCTTTCTGCGTTCTCCAAAGGCTCTTCGAATGTGATCATCAGCATGTAAATGAACCCCTGTACCACGCCTGTGGTTCTTCAGCCGAGCACAGAGTCACAGCTCACCTCTCCTCTTCCAGCTAGCCATGGAGCCAGGGGAAAAGAAAAACAGCGAAGAAGAAAACATTGTAGAAAACAAAGGTTAGGAGGAAGCATTTCAGTTAAACAACGAGGGAGTGCAGATTATTCTACTGCAAATTATGAGTGGAGGTTTGTGAAGCACAGCTCCTGGGGGGGGCCCTCAGCTGTCCCCTTGGCTTGCTGGGGAGGGGTGGTGGGTATCAACTGGTTGCACCTTTGATTGCTTCTGTTCCTTGGCCTTTCCTGTGAGGCCACCAGTGTTCACATTGCTGCAGTAAAACTGGACATGGAGCTCAAGCAGTGCTGGAAGGAGGGGGAGAGAGATTGTTTTCTTTTGGACTTGAGTTCTTGTAATGGTGGGTGGGTTTTGTGGTGCCTTTTTTCTTTTTTTGTCCATACCAAGTTATAGTTCAAGAGGTTGCTGTCAGTTCTGTGAGCTGGTAGCTCAAGTCTTAATTAGTAAATAAAGGTCCATATTTTTAGGTATAGAACTTTCCCCATCCCTCATAGCTGTGTGGGTACCATATAGTGCTTGGTCTTCCACCACACCTCCTGTTCCTCACCTCTATCCTGAATCACTTTGGGAATCACTGCTTAAAGAACAGGTTCAAATTCAAGGAAGGCCAGACTGAACATGACACCTGAGAGACGCTAGGCCAGGGCTTGAAATGCACCGAGTCACCCTTCAAAAAAACTTTTTCCTTGTTTCTGCCTTTCTGGCAACTGTGTATGTAAAGCAACTGAAACTGGTCTCTGGTGATCTGTGTTATGAAGCATCTTAATGAGAATTACTTGAGCAGCAATCTGTCCACAGGTTGATTCACTTGACTGGTACCCCCAATATGCTGTGTGCTGAGTACCTCCTGTGCTGCCCAGCACCTTTGAGCAGATGCAGTAACACCACCGCACGCCTGCTTAGTGTAGCTGGGAAACAAATGGACCATATTTTCAGAACTCACATGCTAGAAGTGCTTAAAGCAGCCGTGGATTTTTTTCCCAGTTGCAAGTGAAATGCAAGCAATGATAAAGGCCTCTTGTGGGTGTCCGGGTGGCTGATCATCTTGTACAGGGAAAGTGTTAAGAGGGCTACAGGTGAGAAAAGGCTTATGGAAGGGCTACATTCGCTACAAAGGTACCAAAACTTCCAGTTACAGTCGGGTTTTATTGGATTAATGCAGTTACAATGCAGTACAGAGGGCATCTCCCCAGGCAAACAACACATGCTGGCCACGAGCATCTCCTCCCAAAACCCAGACAAAAGTAGAAGCTAGAGCTCTAGCTATGGCAGAGATGATGGGTTTGGCTTCATATTAGGAAAGAGAGGAAGCCCTTCCCAGACGGAGGAGCTGTGGCATGGGCACAGGCAGAGACAGCACGCACAGTTACGCCCACAGCTGTCAAACGAGCGCGGCCAACAGCACAGCTAAGCCTAGTCGTGGGAGCAAGAGCTGGAGCCTCTGACCCCGTACAGTGAGGGGCTGGGGAATGAGAGAAACACGTTGAGGCTGTCTCAGGTCAAGTTTGTCTACAGAAGGAGAAGAACATCACAGTGCCCCGACATGAGACCAGCTTGCATGGCACGGCAGGGCTTGTCTGGTGTTTTCACCCAGGAACTATCAGAGGTGGCTTTGTAAAACACTGCTGGGAAAGGAGAGCATGGCAGGGCTGCATGTGGCCAGCTCCTGGAAGCTGGGATGTGCGGGCGCCAGTGTGCTGCCAGCTGTGTTGGGGAGGGGAGCCAGGGAGCGTCCCGGGTTGGACCCCGAGGCACACGTCCCTCCTCGCTGGGAGGGATGCTACTGAAACAGCTCTCCCCCAGGAGTGGGCTGAAGCAGGAGATAGCACAGCAGTCAGACGGGACAAACCCTTAATCCAACATGCTCCTGATGAGGAGAGGAGCACAAACTGAGATCGGTTCCAAAGAGACCACGAACAAGTTTTGAGACAGGGTGCATGCAACCTGCCCCAGCTGAAAAAACAGGTTTGAATCTATTGCAGGCATGACTGGAGCTATCCTGGGCCTTGTTCGTTATTCAGTGGCCCCAGCAGATGACTGGGTGCGTGGTAGTTAAGTAGTCACCAATCTGTCGCTGGTCCTTGGGTTGGGAAGAGAGGGGACGCTGGGACAGCGTTGAACTCCTCATGCGATCTGACCTACCAGCGGGATGGTAACCAACTCTCTACCTTGCAAGGAGCAACAAAATGCAAGCTGGAAGCACAGGGGAAGGTTTCATTCGCAACTGGGGCAATTTTCTCAAGGACTGAGACTGACCCAGTTCTATGGGCAAACCTTTTGATGGAGACAACAGGAGTGTTGTAATTTCTCCATCAGTGCTCTGTTTCTAAGATCATTGCCACATTTTTCGCTCGTGGGTCCTGACTGAAGGGATCAGGGTCCTTGTCAAAGAGGTCATGTTCTGCCCCCTTATCAGGACTGCTGTGTGCGAGCTGGGTGCCTTCTGCAGGCGGAGGCTCCAGCCATGGGGAAGGCAGCTGTGCTCCCAGCACATGGGCTGAGGAGACGAGAGATGCTCTCCGCTTTGCGTCCCGTGTGCTGCGGTTGCTGACCTCCCACTGCGCGCCCGGGTCTGCCTCCCAGCACCGCTGTGCCCAGCGCTGAGGGACTCCCTGGTTCGCCTCTGTGTCTTCTTCCCCCCTTCCCCAGAAGCTGGGGACTTCTCGCGCTGTCCTCAGCAGGAGCGCCGAGGAGGCTGGGTGTGGGAAGCCAGCCGTGCAGGTGGGGTGCGTTCCTGCTCTGCGCTCTGGTGCGGAGGGTGCCCGGCTGTCAGCAACGACCACCTCACGCCGACCACCAGCGTTCACAGCCGAGGGGAGAGCATCGCTCCCCACAGCCTGTCAAGCGGAGGGAGGGAAGGGCCCCGCACCCCGTTCCCAGCCCAGGAGTCTGGTGCAAACCGCAGCCCGTGCAGCCCGGTGCTGGCCCCGCGGTCAGCAGCAGAGGATCTTGAGGAAGGCTTTGCGGAAGTCGGTGTTGAAGGTCGTGTAGATGATGGGGTTGAGGGCACTGTTCACGTAGCCGAGCCAGGTGCTGGCACTGTAGAGCCCTGGGGGCACATGGCAGGATGGGCAGTGGGCATTGAGGATGTGAATCAAGAAGAAGGGCAGCCAGCAGACTATGAATGTCCCTGGGTTTAGAGAGAGAGAGAGAAAACAGTCCATGACTTTAGGGAAGCAACTGCTTGGAAAGGGGCCTGCAACTGTGTCCTCTCCCTCCATCCTCTCACTATTTCCACGCGCGTGTCTGCATTCGGTAAATGCTGAAGGTGACGTTTATTCCTGATGGAGAGGGACTTGGCAAGAGCCCAGGCTCCTTGGGACCAGTTATGTGAATGGACGGATGGGGCTTCAGAAGTGGCCTGGGGACAGACAAAAGCAAGCGGCCGCAACCTAGAGGGAAAGACTGCTGCCTTAGCTGCCTTAACCAGTTACGATGAGGGCTGCATTATTTCCCTGCTAGTGCTGAGTTAGTGAGGGGAAGCAGAGCGTCCGGCAACCGTGGCAGGTGACTGGGGCACCAGTCTCCTGGCTTCTCCATCCAGCTGTGTGAGCTGATTCCTCTGCTGCTCCTTGCCTCAGTTTCCCCTTCTGTAATTGAACCTAAGAGCGGCTGCATGTATGGAAAGTTAGGATTTTTCCATCTTAATAATAATAATAATAATGGAAAAGGGAAAGGAAAGGTGTTGGCTGTTGGTGCCTCTAGCAGGGCTTGCTGGCCAGTGATTTAAAACAAAAGGGTAACAAAGCATAGCAAACAAAACACTAAGATACTTGGCTCTCCACACTTGAGAGCATTTTACCCTAGATCCCTAAATGTCCCATGGTTCTCTCTCCTAAGTTTGTGGAGCAGGGACAGCTGAAGTTTGGGCCTGGCTTGCATTTTTTTAATCTCAATACTGTATTGGGAGATTCCTTGCTCTTGTGAGTCCCAAACCACCCCCCCCATGCACCCCACTAGAGAGAGGGGCTCTCACTCACCCAGGACAATAGCTAACATCTGTGTAGCCTTCCTCTCCCGAAGCTGGATCAGCCGGGGCTGCTGGTGCGCTAGCTTCAAAGAGCTGATGGTTTTGCCACTGCTGAGCCTCCGTACCTCCAGCCCTGGCTTCGTACTCTTCCTCCTCTCTTCCAGCCTGCTGTGTTGTGTAGTCCCTGGTGTCCTGGTGAGGGATGCCTCGCGGCAGAAGCTGCGGTACCGCTGCAGGCTGAAGACTGTCAGCAGCTTCCTTTTGGTAGGCATCTCCTGGCCGGAGCATTTGAGTGGAAGACAGTGGGGAAAGGTGCCTTGGCATCTGTTTGGCAAAGTTTTTCTGTCCGTGTGTTCCTGCAAAAGAGGATGCCACAGAGGAACTCGGAACCATCCAAACCATTCACTGGGTAAAAGGAAGATGAGGAAAGTTGTAGGAGTCATCCTTAGCCCCACTTGCTTCTTAGGTTTGCACCATATCCTCTGGACCGACCTTGGCTTATCAGAGGGGTGAACCAGCACCGGAAAACTCTCTCTCCATCCCACCAAGGAGAAGCATAAGAACAAGAAGAGCTGGAACACCCACTCTGCTAACCTTTCACTTGTATTTTTGTGTTGGCCCTGCTCCCCTCAGCATCCCCACCCTTTTAAAATGTAGCTTCACTGTGAGAAAATGGGTAAAAGCAGCAGATGTGTGTGACCAGGCGATCCCTTTCAAACCATTGTGCTGGTTCCCATGGTTGCAGATATTTCATCTCGAAAGGTCAGTGGAACGAATGCTCCATGCACCATGAGCATTTTGACCTCTTAAGTCTGTCAGATGAAGAGGGTTTTTTTTAAACAATCTAGGTTAAAATCCTGTGAAGGCCTGAGAACAAAGCTTCATCAAGCAAAAATCAATAAATTAAAATCAATAAATGAAGAAATTAGCCAGACTTCTGCATGGCTGAGGAAGCCCTGCTCTGAAGAAATATTGAAGTAGGCTGTGCTCTTTTCTAATTGCCTGGTTCTAGAGGGCAGAGATACCCAGGGAGTATCCTCTTTCTAGAGGGCAGAAAAGGATTTAACTGGAGCTTCTGCATCTCAGATATCATGGTGTATGAGTGAGGGGTGGGATGAAAACATGACATGTCCCTTCTTTACGCTTTCTGTTCTGCACTTTGACCCTTTGAGGAGAAGAGATGATGCATGCCCTGTCCTTTTTGACAGCTCCTATTGCAATCATGTGGGTCTTACTTTGTGTGCATAACACGGTTTGGTGCTGGCGCTGTGGCTGCCCTGCCGGGTGAGGGTTCGCTTCTTTTGTCTTTGTCTTAGCACGAGGTAAATCCGGACATAGAGCAGCAGGGTCACCATGAAGGGGAGGTAGAAGGACACCAAAGAGGAGTAGATGACGAAAATAGGGTTGGATATGGAACAGACACTGGGATCCCCTGGGGAGGAGAAGAGAGAGAGAAAGGAGTGGCTGAGCTGCTTCAGTTTAGTACAAGGAGGCTCTGGTACGTTGGCAAAGCAAGCCGAAAGGTGGCTGGGGGAGAAAGGCAGTCTAAGGATTGCAAGTATCTCCTATCTCTGTTGTTGCAAATCATACCGTGGCCTACACACTCACCTAACTGATGCTTAAAATGGACTCTACCTAGGGCCATCTAGCATGACCCAGCATGCATCCACCTGCTTTTCTGGCCAACAGCTCTGCCCTCTTCTCTCATGTTTATTCCCATCCTTTCTCAGAGGATCCTTTCTCCTTTCATCCTTTCTTCTGTTCCTCTGACGGCCTCTGAACTGTCTAGATGCAGAGGTGTGTCTTCATCCCCATCTGTCTGGACCAGGCACTGGGGGAGCGTGGCGCTTCCCTCCCCTGTCCCCTTCTCGCCTCAAGCACTGCACAGAGGATGGATGGGGAGCAGAGGACTTCTGCCTATGGCTCGCAGCAAGGAAGGCTCCCCTGTCCCTCTGCCTCCAGGAAAAATGGGCTGCCCTAGGCGAGGGGAAGGAGAAAGACCAACCTGCTTCCAAGGAGGAGGCTAAATTGTTGGCTCTCCTCAAGGGATTAGCTGAGGAAGCAGACAGCCAGTTGGATGGGAAGGAGGTTTCTCACAAGCAGCGCCAGTATGCAGTCCTTGCAGTTTAGAAAAGTGTCTTGTATCAGATTTAAAACTGTGTATCTGGACCTGTTGCTGTTGGCAAGATGCAGTAAGTTTGATGTATGTGCTGGAAGTGCTGCATGTCTGGAGATTTGCTCTGTGTGCACAGTGACTGGGGGGATTTCTAGACCTGGACACTTTGATGGGCATTGATTTGGCAGTAAAGCCGGCAGGTCTGTCCTCAGAGCAATAGTCAGTGTCTGCCTGAGCAAATGCAAGTTTATAGATAAGAGCACATCTGCTCTCCAGCCCTGGAGATTTTTTCTCACCCTTCACAGTGTGCTTTCCAGTTCCCTAAAATTTCCTGTAACTTGGAAAGTCTGCAGGACCTACGTTATATGACCTGGCCATACACAGGGCAGCTCCATTTCCAACCCCTCTCTGCGTGCTACTGTTTGGGATGTCACCTACCTGTAGTATTGAAGCCAAAGAGGAGAGGGCACGACACTGCGAACGCCAGCATCCAGACTATCACGATCATGAGAGAGACCCTCCTGCAGGAGCTCTGCCCCGTGCTGTACTGGTACTGAACTGGTTTCACCACTGCAGTATATCTGCGGACCAAACCAGGTCCAGAAAGAGGAGAGGTAAGAATGGAGGGAGGAAAAGGAAAAGGACCAGGTTTTACAAGGAGAAATGAAAGCCACATAGGGAACATGATGGGGAACATGATGAGGAAATGGAAGAGAAAAGAGAGAAGGTCAGATGATGAGATCAGCAATTTGTAGAAATGGTAAGTGGGGCGTTGGGAGGAGGAGCAGAGCAAATCAGTTAGTTGGCAGCACTGCGGAGAAACGCTCTGCAGAACTGCCAGCATTGTGAAGCTACACAACCTGCAAAACCCCAGGAAACCCCCATCACCCAAGCCCCTAAGGTTATATGTGCACTGGTGGGAAAGCTCAGCCTCTGGAGCAACCACAGCCAGCCACACTCTGTGCCTCAGCTGCCCGCTCCGGCGTCGGTCTCACTGACAGTCAGAGGATCGCCCGTGAGTGGGTGTCCAGGGCCTTTGGCTGCCGGGGTGCCCCAGGGGTGCAGCTCAGCAAGGCTGATTTGAAGGCACAGGAGTCTCATCTTTTGGATAGCCCAGGGGCTGCTCCTTGCAGACAGAGTTGAAACGAAGCAGGGATAAAGATTCCAATGGAGGAACACTGGATCAACCCAGAGTTCAGAGCTGCTTCATATGATTACCCTTGAACCACATACTACAAAGCTACAGCATGCAATGCTTTTTCTTCCCCCACTCCTCTGTCCTAACAGCACCACATTTGCCAAGGTCTTGGCTCCCAGCCCTCAGCGTTCCTTAAAATAGGCTCAGTTTTAAGATGCAGGAGAACAGATTAAGGCAGAAGATTACACAGCAATAATCTTCACCCTTTCCTATGTATATGGCAGGATTTTGTTTATTTAAACTTCATGGGTGAGGTCTCCAGAAGGAGAAACCCTCTTTGAGACTCAGTGGGAATTCTGCTTCCCGCCTTTAAAAGGCATGAGAATGTGGTTGGCTACCTACTGGTGATGTTTTCTGGCTCGTGCCTCTGCCCTTAAGTGCAGACATCTTCTAGCACATGGCTGGCAGAGACATATTAATAGCAGTAGTGGCAGTGACAGACTTGCAGGGAGGTTTGTGTTCCAGAAGACACTGACGCTGCCTGTGCAAACCCCGCTTCCTTGTCCCTGCCACGCTGGGGTACGGGGCCGACCCTCATCTCCAATCTATCCCCCTGGGTGCTGTTGGCTCTCACCTGTCAATGCTGATAGCACAGAGGTTTAAAATGCTGGCTGTGCACATCATTACATCCATGGTGACGAAGATATCGCAACAGATGCGGCTGAAAGTCCAGACTCCTCCGGTCACCTGCACCAGCAACCACAAAACGGTCAGCCCTGTTCTGCACCGTGTCCTGATGAGTTATGTATAAGGAGGTGCCCTCCTCCAAGCATGTCAACAGCTAGGTGAGCTCATGTCCACTGTGATGTGCAGAGGGAAACTGAGGGACCTATCTTGTGTGCAAGACAACACAGTGGTAGGTCATGGAGAAAGAGACACACCTTGATTTCAATCCTTTAGTTACTCTTACAGAGAGAGGCAGGCTGAAGAAATAGATAACAGCTATCCCTTCCCTTAAGGCCTAGCATGATAAATTGATTTAAATTTGATATCATTGTATATATCCTTTGATTAAGGGTTATCTGAGGAAATCTAAGGGCTGAAAGTGTTTCTCAGCTTAGCTGCTGGAGTTGTCTTGCAGGCAGTGAGCTGGAAAAGTGCTGCAAATTTTATGCATTTATGTATGAAACAGAGACCTGAGACCAGAGGCTTCTCTAAAATCTTATTTGGATTCTTATCTCAGTTACAGATTCTGACTATTAGATCTGAGTGAGAACTCACAAGCTCTTCAGATAAAGGGTTTTGGCTTGCTACCATGTCGAGCTTTTGTTCTGGTTGTTTTGCATTTTTAATCTGAAGTATGTAATCGTGACAGCTTAGCTGTGGCCAATCTTTGTGACAGAGAAATGCATTTTTTGGCCCAGACATCAAGTTCATGACAACGACCTTTTCAGCTGACAACAACATGCTCCAAGCACCGTGTGGCACTGCTCTTCCAGAGGCTGGGATGACAGCCTGCCTCCGAGCGAGGGGGTCTGCCGCAGCACCCGCTCCTTGCAGGACATCAACAAGGAGGCAGCCTGTTGGTAAGGCAAGCCCGCTGGATGACTACAGCAAATCAACCTAATGCTGCACTGGTTGGAGAAGGTGGGTAGGAGAGAAAAAAGGGAGGGAAGTCCTTGCCCTGGATTTTAGCCCTTAACCCTGTAGATCCTGCTGGTTCAGCTGGACTCTGGGAAGCTATCAGGAACCAGCACTAGTTCCTGGTCTCTCTGCTTACATTTAGACCACATCTGGAGTACTGCATCTGGTTTTGGGGCCCCAGCACAGAAAGGCCATTGATGAACGGGACCAAGTCCAACAGAGGGCCACCGAGACAGTCCTTGAGGGCTGAAGCACTTGTCCTGTGAGGAGCAGCTAGGGGAACTGGGCTTGTTCAGCCTGGAGAAGAGGTGGCTTTGGGGGCAGGACTTAACAGCAGTTCCCCAGTGCCGAATAGGAAGTTACTAAGAAGGCTGAAGCCAGGATACTAAGAAGACGGACCCAGTTTTTTCACAGTGGTGCGTGGTGAGAGGACAAGAGGCAACAGGCCTAGGTTGAAAGCAGAAAGGTTCAAACTGGTTATGATGGTAAACTTTCTGACCATGAGGACAGCGAGGCAGTGGAGCCGGTTGCTTGGTGAGTCTGTGCAGGCTCCATCCTTGGAGGTTTTCAAGACCCACTCAAAAATACCCATTGCAGATCAGGCTGGAGAGGGTGCCACAAGTAAGCTTGGCTTCTCAGGCAGTGGGTCAACCCTGCAGCAAGTGTCAACGCCTAGGAAGGATGCAGCTCCCTGCAGAGAGAAGCACTTGTATAGATACAGAATTCACTCTGTGTGAGTTGTTTTCAGAGTTGTGTAAGAAATAATCCTGAGAAATTTAACTGGTTTTGATTGTGGCCGTGTTCCTGCACATGTGCAGAGAAACTCGCTGAGGTGAGCTGTGTCTTTAGGGTGTTCTCTGCTGGACCCAGCTGCTGTGTGTCAGAAGTCAGGTATGAGTCAGTCTTCCATTAGACCCCCGGACTCTGAATGCAGTGGGAAGAAATGGGAATTCGCTTGCAAAGTGCAGTGGGGAACTGTGCTTTCATCTTCAGTTCTCTGATACTTGTGGGGCTCCTTTGTTTTCTTCTAAAAAAAGCAAGCAATGAAAAAAAAAACAGACCAAACTCTTAGAGCTTTTCTGCAAAATTAAGTAGGTTACAAGATGTGCAAACTGAAGGCTGTCCTTCTGAAATCAGGCAGATTAATAGGTAGGTTCAGTCTCCAAAGAAACCCCAAGCTGTTTTTGCTTTAGTTGCAGATTTTGAGATCTGCTTGACCACCTCAAAACATTAAAAAGCCTTATAAATGCTGGAAGGCTCTGCAGTGGGACCTGGTAAGGGGTGTTTCTGTAGTCTGAGGCAAAATGCAATGCAGTGCCTATGTGATCTGTGGAGTTTGAAGAGTATTTCACCAAGAGCTGGTGCCAGGTGTTCGCATGAAAGCCAGCTGCACCAGCCCAGCAGATGTACAGGCACTTAACTGAGGGAGTTTCCAAGGTCCTGAGCACATTCAAACGCTAAGCCTGAAAAGAAGCACTGGGAATGTGAACTATGAAAACAAGAAGGTGGTGGTGGGAATGGCTCTGAAATGAACCCTCTCAGGCTGATGGATTCAGATCACACCACTTGCATACTAAGCTGTAGTTGGTATGAAGAGGATGCCTGACAGATCAAAACATTGGGCTAAAACCCCATCCTCCTCTCCACCAGCCACAACTTCTAAAATGGGGAGCAGCTCTGGTGAAGTTGTTGAAGTAGATATTATTTACCTGTGGGGTATGCAAACCCAGAATTTATTCCAGAATTTAAACATTGAAGAAAAGCCTTTTTATTACAGGCCTCATTCATAATTTTAAAAATTCTATTTCTGCTCTTCCTTTTCTTGCTCTGTTCTGCTTATCTTTGTTACAGCAGCTACAACCTGCCACTGTGCATTTCTGGTTTTCCTGTGCTGGCAGGGTACATATGCTTTATCCCTCTAGTGCCTTTTGTCCAGGAACCTCAAAGCACATCACAGGTATTAATTGAATGAACCCTCACAACTGCCTGGGTTAGGTGGATGGTCAAATATTATTCTCTTACAGGTGATGAGAGAAAACCACAGAGAGACGAGCTGATACAATCTCTCATTACCACTCAGTGCGTGTGCAGCAGAAGTGGGAATAGACTTCAGGGTGAAATCCTGGCTCTGTCAAAGACAATGCTAAAGATCCCTATAGACTATTCTCACCTCATCTTTCTTGATGACCTGTCTGCTTTATCCAAAAAATTGCAGTATTAGTATTTTTAACTTTCCAACTCTACAGAAAGTCTTCCTTTTTTTTTTTTTAAATCATTGTGCATTCCTAACTTATTCAAATCCATCACTATCCTGAATCCTTAGAAAAAACCCTAAAAGAATCTCTGTAAATCAGATTTGTATAGTGATGCAGTATTGAGCAGTACATGGATGGAAAAGATTAAAAGTATGAACACAAAGTTGCATCAGGTGATGACAAGCATGTAACTAGCAGTGGCTCTGAGCATGCTCACTTAAGTGTTTTGTGTCTAAGACAGCGTTCTTCTTGGGGGTGCCATTAGCTCCTCGCAGCTGTGAAATGGCTGCTTGTGCTTTTGCACAGCAAGAGTAACTAAGAGCATGTGTGAGGTCAGGCCAGCTGACACATGGTAAACTGCTGAGCTGCAGTAACTCCGTTGTCTGCCCTCACTTTGATGGGAGTCTGGTGAGCTCCTTGAGCTCAAAGAGCAGTTGTAGGTCTCACTGTTCTGGTGTTAAGAGCCACAGAAGAGGAGATAGGGTTACTCTCACATACTCTGAACAGAGCTGCAGGTGAGACATCAGTGGCAATCATCTTCTGAAGATATTTTTCCTTTGGAGGTAGAACTGGTTGTTATGAGAAGATTGAGAAGGATGCTCCAGGCCATGCTGCTACATGTCGTCCTCCATTTATACCATGACTATAAAGCATGAGGGCATTTAATGCCATCAAACTCCAGTGGGCATGATGCTCTAATGCCACTGTCTTAGAAACCTTGGTGAGCTTCAGCATTCGCAGCAGCCACAGCATCAGAGGTCAGTAAAGAGTTGGGGTAGCAGTACTGGTATATTAGACCTACCCGCTGACTCCAGAAGATTGCTAGACACAGTGCTGGATAGCATTTTTGTTCCAGACACTTCATTAGCTGGAGACGAGGATTTTGAGGTTATGAAATGTTCCTATTGCTGCTCTGTCACAGCCTTCCCAAAAGACTTCTCAGAAACAGTTCTGGTCTGCATGACTGATAAAATGACAAATTTCATGGAGAAGGTCCAGGCCACAGATGGCTCTAAAAATTGAGTGTATAACACAAAGTTCACAAGTGACATTTAAATCTGAGGTATTCATCCACCTTTAGCTTCTCCGTAAATACTGGCCAGGTTTCAGGTGTCTGATTCGGCAGACGTTCAGTAGATGAATAGGTATTGTATGCAGTTTTGGGGACTGACTGATTTCTTGGCAATTTCCAGGCCTATAATGTACTGAAGCATGATGCCATTTCCACTTCACTGGTAGCATCGTTGATCCATAAACAGCAGAAAATATCTAAACGGCTTTGGGGCTGTTTTGGACTGTTTTATTAATCTTCATCTTGCTGGAGTCCTACAGCCCAGTTCTCTGGGAGATATTTCCCAATGCTGGGAGTGGTAGGTTGGGTTTGGGATGTGTATGAGTTCTTCTCCCTGTGGTTTGGGTGACTCTTGACTCAGCTACTTTGATTCTCCAAGCTCCAGAGATGGAAATGAATCTTGAATGGGTCTACAAACACAACTAGAAAATGGACCTACTGTGGTGCTCACAAACTGTGACCACAGTACTGCACGGGGGCAGAGGCTGCTTCGCAGCTGTGCCTCTCTCCTACCCTCTCCACAGCGAGAGCGAGTGGTAAGTCTTTTCTAATGCAAAGCACATTGTGATTTCATTAAAGATTGGAATACGCTTGAGGTGATGATGGGCTATTCCAGTCTGAAATAAAATGTAACTTTTAATAATGTTTTTTAGTTGCTATTGAATTGCAGAGTCTAATTCTGTCTTGCTGGGATGGTGTCCTGTTGGGGGGGGGGGGGCG
>Ga0065711_1039344_pt1 | contig 17923 bp, 17 predicted proteins | sample Hoacrofraction12_FD_59098 | JGI IMG/M metagenome (GOLD analysis project Ga0065711, IMG submission 59098) | Hoatzin crop microbial communities from Cojedes, Venezuela - Epithelial fraction 12 v2 (version 2) | ecosystem: Host-associated > Birds > Digestive system > Esophagus > Crop | place...
TCTGTGGGTCACCCAGTCCAACCCCCCTGCCCAAGCAGGGTCACCCAGAGCAGGCTGCACAGCACCGCGTCCAGGCAGGGCTGGAATATCTCCAGAGAAGGAGACTCCACAGCCTCCCTAGGCAGCCTGTGCCAGGGCTCCATCACCCTCAGAGTGAAGAAGTTCTTCCTCATCTTCAGCTGGAACTTTCTCTGCTTCAGTTTGTGCCCGTTGCCCCTTGTCCTGGCAGCACGATGTGCTTGGCCTCATTTGACAAAAATGCCTCTGGGTGTGCCCACATTTCAATAGCATTATTTTGCACCGCCAAGTGATCTGGCAACATGAAGAGCCCAACCAGCTGACACGCTAACATACAAACATTACTTGTTTTGTCAATACATAACATGCTGTTGGCAAAGACACTGGGACAACATAAACAAGTAAATCAAGCCAGACACAGCTGCACAAAAATGCAGGGTTTATTTTCAGATGTTTCATAATACTAACATATTGACATCTTCACATGAGGTCTCACTGTAGTTAAATTTTGAACAAAAGTTGGGGTGATAAGCTCTTTGACAATGTTACCAGGCTTTGAGACGAAATGGTTTCGTTTCACAGCAGGGGACAGCTATGTGGAGATACCATTCTGAGATATTGCTTCATACTGGAAGACTAGGAAAGCCGCACACCAGCCACCGGCTTTGCAGCGTGCTCCTCCAGATGCACTAGATATCAATGAACAATGAAATCTGAAGTTTCTACTTCCAAAAATGATCCAGGGTGAATTTTTTCTTAATGAAAGAAGACAGAAGTCCTGCACAAGGCCTGGTATTTCACAATGACATCGAATTTTTATAAAAACAAATCAAAAGTAGTTAGATATGTTTATCTGCTCACATTAGTTCTTAATTAATGTAATCTCCATACTGACATAGAAGCTTTATTCCTATGCATCATAAGAATTCAACAAATTCAGATGTGCTATAGGAGAAAGACAGAAAATGTAAAAAAACCCCTATTTTTAAAACAAAACACTAGAAATGCAAGGAAGATGAAACAATCAGAACTTTACTAATAAGGCAACACAAGAAAATACTGAAGCACAAAATACTGCATTTTACTGATGTTTCAGTGAGATTATTTAGTATAGCTCAATGCTGTTAGTCCCCGATATCAAAATTAGTATCAAACAAAATGTGGCCTATACTAATACTTTTAAAAAATGCAGCACATTTCCTTAATGCTTATAAAATCAAGAGTGAGAAATATGACCATTATATAAATCCCGTAACAAAATCTTACCACTTTAAAGGAATTAATCCAACCATTCACTGTGTTTCCCCGTTCCTGTTTACCTTGGACATCCAAGGTGCCAATGACACTTTGATAGACATTTGGTGTTTTTTTTCAATGTGGAGCAGTGTAATCAGAGTTGAAGACACATTTCTTCATTAGTGGACTACTGTTTCACATAATGCCAAGTACAGGAAGATTTCCATGTTTCCTTTGGTCTGACAATGACTGTTTGGTTTCTGTGCTTCAACAGTTTTGATAGTTCATTCTGCTGAATGACCTACAGCACTGTGGATTAGGATTTTATTTTCAGTTTATCCAAATATAAATCCAAGACGCTTAAGAAGGACGACTATTAGGTAGCACAATCCCCATCAAACTGCTGAACATCACCACACAGGATACATTTGCTATACAGAATAAAATAAAGAAGGGAAGGTTTGCAATTTTTTTTTCTATTAACGGAACCCTGTTGCTCTCTGATTTAAGATACCAGGAAATGCAACTCCTCTGTCTCTCCTGAGCAGAACAGACACGCTGTAGCCCTGACCCAGCTCCCATACGGCAGAGAAACATTTATCAGCAGAAGCGCTCCAAAATTTTATTCAGAAACCTAATATGCTGAACGCCAGTAGTTAGTTCATGTGCAGCTTTAACACAGAAAAAAGACTGCAGACAGTATTAGTTACAATGGTACCTAAGAAGAGGAAATTAAAACAAAATTTACATGATTCATTTGGAGAATAATGAAGATTGAATTTCTGCTACCCAAAGTGTACAGTGCTATTTTTAAAATTAAATTTATGCTTTTTTTTATTTATGTGGAAAGTACATTTATGACACTACTTTAAGTGGAACGACTGGATTTGACAACTACATTTTACAGAGAGACATAAATAAATATTGCAAATGTGGATCATTCCTGACTGCTTTGGTCTGAGGAACAATCCATAGTTGTGAAGGAAAGTGAGTAAGTATATAGAGGAGGAAATTAAAGCCTGAAGATAAGAGTGTCAGAAAAGGACAATATGCTTACGCAATAATGGGGATCAGATTGACTATCAGCATCTGGAAACCGCAAGAGACTATCTTACACAGTAAAAAAAGCCATCACAAATTATCTCTTTCCTTCAAAGTAACAAAGCAGACAAAAACCCTTTTCAGACTTCCGTGTATATAGAATTTTAACATAGGAGATACAAATTGGTTAAAATACTGCTAAGAATAGCACGAACAAGAAACAGTACTTCACTTATCACTTAATACAAGTTTCTACAGAAAAAAAATCAGTCAAACATCCAGATCTTGCTGTATTCAAAGTATAAATACATCTGGCAGTCCAAAAGTTACTTGTCTCGGATTTAATTTAAGCACCTTCATTACACAGTGTCCTTTACCACAAAACAGCCAAACATACATTCATAACCCTAGAACTACTTTTATAATTAGCGTATTTTAAAGCATTATGTCAGACAGGTGCATCCAAAGTTCTTTCTCTCTTTTAAAGATATGCAGTCTGTGTCAGTTACAGTAAACAGCTCTCGCATTACTGTCCATACATAATGCAGCAACTTGTTTTACAGGTCATTTATTTAAACGCTTTCACTTTTACAAAATACTTTAGCGGAAAAAAAACCAAGAGGAAATTTGCACTTCAGTTTCTCATTCTCGAAACTGCTACTTCATGAGATAATCACGCTCTCTCCCCTCTGCCCTGCAAAGGAACTGCTTAGCTTTAGGGATTGTATCCCCGTCGGCCAAAGGCCTGCACATACATCATCATAACGCTCCACACATCTACCGTGTGGATCTGAGCATCTCCAAGTTCTTCGCTTGCAGCTGCTTAAGCCTCACAACACCCCTGTGAGGTAGGTACAGTAATATCCCCAATTGACAGAACCAAAACTTTTGTGTGTGTGGCACAATCACACGTAAGTGTTCTCTGACCAACAAGAACAGCCTCTGAGCCTGCAGCCTTGAAGAAAACAGCGTTCAGGTTCCAGCGGTGCTTCAGGGAGCCAGACATCCGCACCGGCGTTCTGCCTCAGGCCCAGGGTGGAGAAGGTTAAAGCAAAGTGCTGGGCAGGTTGCTGCTCTGCCACCTCAGGCAGGTGGTCTTGGAGTGCTTGTAGAGGTGGCTGGACTGGCTGAACCGCTTGCCACACTTCAGGCAGGCGTAAGGCTTCTCTCCCGTGTGCACGCGGATGTGCTTCTTGCAGTCTGTCAAGGTCAAAAACGTCTTGCAGCAGATCTTGCACGCATACTTGCGCGCACCTTCCACAACCAAGACGTTGTGCTCGGATAAGGCCTTCTTGCATTTCGAAAGGACATCTGCAGATGCCCTCGTCAGCTGTGGCGGACCAGGCTGCGATGGATGCCCGTTTTCAAAAGAAGTGGTCCCATTCATGATCAGCTGGGAACTGGACGAGTTATCCTGCAGCTGGGAGCTCCTGACAGAGGTCACAACAGGCATTTTGGGAGCTATGCGGCGGTAGCCAGGAAAGCTGCTAGCTCCACCTCTTACCGAGCCCATCATCGCCCTCGACAGGGAGTGCAAGCCCAAGCCTGACCGTGGAAAATCCATGCCAAACTGTTCCGCCGCCCGGTACCCGGAAGTCTGTACACAGGGGAGACCCATCACATCCTGCATTGGTCTGACAAAATGAGAGTCTGCAGGCTCGCTAAACGGATTCTCGACGTGAGACACGGTGGCAGACGAGTGGCCACCAGCAGGCCCCGACTCTGGACTCATCAGGTAAGAGGCATCACTGTCCATTCTGCAGTCACTGGTGGTATTTGGAATGTTGTCATCGCTGTTTTGACTAGCACCAAAGCCACCACCTCTGCTTTTATTTAAAAAATTTGAGATACTGAAAGTGGACTTGTGTTCCAGGTTATTTGACACCTCCATAATATGGATGTCTCCCACTCTATCAGTACTGGACTGAGGGTCAGAAAAGCTACGATCGCTGCTCTCGGGACTCAGTTCTATCTTCTCTGCGCTCACTACTCCTCCTTCCACTTCAACAGACTCGCTGCCCTCCGCTTGCGAAGTGACATCGCTCACCTCATCTTGCGGCTCCGGGGAGCTCAGGGGCTCAGACTTCACCACCACCCTCATGTGCTCTTTTTCGTTCAGACTGACCTCTGGATTCTCACATGGGAAGTTGTTCTTCTCAGAAGCAGCCTCCTGGTCAAAGCTGGTTTCAACCTGCGTTGCCTGGGACGCCATGGACAGCTGTGAAATGTTTCCTCCGCTGTTGTCAGACTGGCTGGGCACTTGAGCATCTTCCTGAGCACCAAAAGACTGATCAAACATAATAGTATTATCCTCCTGGTTATCACCAACAGCATCAGCCTTAGAGTTGTCCACAATCTTCAGTGAATCTGGTGAGAAGAAATCTTCCCGTGAATGAACCACTGACTGCCCGCTCTCTGCAGCCACATCGGAAACAGACTCATCCATGGCAGGCCTGATGCGCTGCCTGGCCCGATCCTCAGAAGACTGTTTACGTTTGTGGAGACGACGGATAGGAAAAGTAGTGCGCTGCTCAATGTTACTTCTCATTGAGGAGCTCATAGTTTTTGATTGTTCCTCTGAACTCTGAGTGGAATTCAAGGCAGAGCTCACGATGCTCAGTCCAAGCTGCTGGAGCATGAAAGACCTCTGCATGCGCGCATTTTGCTCTTGAATTCTGTCACTTGGTGGAGACATCGGCAGCGTCCTGGTAGTAAGGTAGTGTTTGCATGCTTTAACAACAGAGTTCAAATGTAAGTGAGAAGCAGCCAGCAAGACATCCATAACATTGCTCTCCCCAAGCATTAGTGTGGAAGTATACATCATGTCTATCAGAGCAGCAAAAGCTTCTGCTGTCACCACTTCGCTGTCCAGCTGAATCATATTCATAGTCTGATCTCCTTCTGCTACAGTAAACAGAGCTCGGAAATGTGTGCTACATGCTGCCAGAACAGAGCGGTGGGCTTTGAAATGCCTGTTTCCCACCACAATGACACAGTCACAAAGCTGCCCATGAAGCCTCTGGTAGTTGAGCTGCTGAAAGATTTGCTCAAAGTGTCCTGGAAAATCCATGATCCTATAAAACAAAACAGAAGAAGCTATAACGTTAAAAATGGCTGATGTCCTGTTCAGACCACAGCAAAACCGGGTTTAAAAATGAAAGATGACAGCTGAAAATAGATGAACAATAACTGATCTTAATTTACCACTGCCACATTGGTACTGTATCAAAGCTGGCAATCTTGCAGAGGAGGACAAGGAAGAAAATACAGGTTCCACCATGGAGCTGACCTAGTGTAACAGCCGCCTCGGCATCAGACATGTCACAGGCAGCTCTGTCATTTCACCTCCATTAGCCCCTGTCCAAACTAACACACACTCTTTCATAAAACATTTAATCCTGCCTTTTAAAAAAATCTAATTGTGAATAATCTACTGCAACCTTCGATAAATTCCTCACATTATTAGATAACCTCCCACTGAAAAGTCTGAACTTTAATTCTCATCTCATTTAATCCAGCTTCACCTTCTGCAAATGACTTTCTGCAGTTTCTCAGCTACTGTGCAGAACTGTCATTGAAGTATCCGCTTTCAACACAGAAACACAGAAAAGAGAGTTAATGGAAAAGAAGAGAGACACTTCTGCGCTGGAACAAGTGGTCAGCTCTTATCTCGAACTGCCACCTTTAGCTATCAGAAGTTCAATACAATTTTCTTCTTCACTATAGTTTATCACCTGGGATGCACTGAAAGTCCTCTTTTTGCCTACAAAATAAATAAACAACATGGCAGCAAGATGGAAAAGTTTGTGAGCATTAAGAGCTGTCTCTGTACTCGCTATTCCTTATGAACTTTCTTGGTCCATAAGAAAGTTCTGGGAAGCTTTTGACAAAACAATGCACTACTCAACAAAACAACTACACAAACTCGGGATTCTTTTTTTTCCGTAAATTTGCATTAGCAGAACATAAGTCAAATCTTAGTAGACTCACCTTAAGACTAAATATGTGACTTTTGGTGATATCTCTACTTTTTCTCATGACAAATCAACAACGTGTAAGATTTGGGGAACAGAAAGGTTGCATGTATAGGGCACACACACACATTTTTGTGTTCACGTTTATTTTTCAATAGCAATACCACAGTATCACGTGAAACAAGAAGACTGTAAAGCAGCTAAGACAAAAGGTCACACAGAAAGAATTATAGTTTTGAATAAGGTGTGCTCAGGCCAGGGACAGTGGCTGCCAAGAAGACGCATTCATTCACAGGAAAAGAGGTTCAGCTGTTTGATGCAGACTGTTAATTACTTCACAGTTCTGTTCACCTGCACGGACACAGACTATTTACTTGGAAGGATCAGCAGAAAAAGCAAAACGTCAGACATGCAAGAGCAGCTCCCGAGGCTGCAGGCACGGAGCAAGAGCAGCTCACGGCCACCAAGGCTGCCTCAGCCTGCAGCAGCTCAGGGCTCTGCGCTCACCTTGGCTGCGAGGCAGCCAGCAGTGAGGGAGGCAGCGCACCTTCAACACACATACTGCTGTGAGACCATGCTGGTAAAGGTCAAAAAGCCGAGCAATACACAGCAGATCACTGATGCACACGCACACTTAGGCGTATGTATGCAGGCAGCTGTAGAATTAGAAAGACCCATGGGCTTTCGGCACTAACTCAGCTCAAAGGAGGAAATATACCTGCAATGTTCCCCAGCCTTGGATTGTCATCATTAACATGTCAAGGGAAAGTGGAAGTGTTCTTGATCCTCTTTTACAAAGAATACACTTCTGAACTAGTTCAGGAGTTCTGCAAGCAGCAGGAGATTAGGTTTCTCATTAGGAAGGGACGTTGACATATGCTCTGTCTGCCCTCGCTCTCTGCGCCATAACCCTGCTTGCTCCCCTCCGCACCCCAACAGCACTAATCCCCCCAGACCCCAGAGGAAGCTCAGGCTGGGGCTGGGCAAGGTTTGGCAGCCACACCATCCACTGGCAGGGCAGGACAAGCACAAGATGAACACGTGCTGGGCTCTACACCCAGCCAGGGTGCAAAGCCAGGCCCTCTCTTCTGTAAGGCCCGCAGCTATAAACTGTGTTAAAATAGTAGTCTCCCCAGTCCAAACCTGCCAGGGTCTCCACCATCTATAGAAGTGATGGACAAAGCAGTTGTGCTCTGTAACACTTCTTGTCATTACGGAACAAAGTGCTGTGTTGTCAGGGGCAGCAGACTACAGACAGAAATCAGGTAGGAAGGCCTTATATGCAGATATTCCCTGTTTTCAGTCTGTCTTGAGGCAACTACGGACGCCACTGTGTGATGAACAGCTGCCATCTTCTGATTCCCAAGCTTATGAAATCCCGTACAGGCAACTCGGACAAACAAAAGGACCTGCTCCAGTTTGCAGCTTTTGCTGCACTTCGACTATCATCAGGTCAGATAAAACTAAGGGAATTGGTAGCACAGTAGGCAAAGAGATCTGAATTCACACCAGAAGAGGTGCCAAAGTAACATAAAATCACAAGGACTAGAACCACTAGGTCACAAAAACTCTCATGAAACAGTCCCCGCCTCAGCTGCCAGGCTGGAGCTACTGCCAGAGCAGCAGCTGCTGCCAGCTGAGAGGCGGTCGGCATCCACCCACCCCTCCTTCTCTAAGGCACACCACATGCGCTTGCCAGGTCTTTGCTGGAGAAAGATGGCAACACCTAGTCCCCTTGCCCCTCTCCAAAGGGTACAGGGTTGCCAAGAACCACAGTTTTACCTAAACACTAAAAAGCCAAACCTTCTATTGGCAAAAATCTGTTGCCTCCAACTGTAATCGGTTCCTGTGCATTTTAAAAAGAAGAAAGAAATTACACTTTATGCCTGCCAGCAATCGTGAGGGTCCAGGCTTACTGGCAGCATCAACAATCCCGTAATTTGGCAGCACTAAGGCTATGATGCCTGAATATGTGAAATAAACACTGTAATAAGATTTAAGTCAGTACTGGGTTGCAGTTTCCCTTTCCTCTATAAACAAAGTTATGTAATAAAACAGAAGAATTTGAGTTTGCCACTTCAATAAGAAATAAGACTACAGATACTAGCTGATTTTATTTATTTTTCACCACCAATATGTATTTGACAGTAAAAATAAGGCAACACTTTCAAACAAAAAAATGCGAAACAAAAAACTTTGGAATTGCACAGCTTTTATTTCTACACATTTTCTCTGAGAGAAGCGTAACACAAAGCAAAGTGAGGAAACGCTTCCTGGCGGTTGTAGAAGCAGAGAGGAACAAAAGAGCAGACCCTGAAACTCACTGGCCTCAGGCAGCTGCACAAAAGCAGGACGGGGAGCCTGTGACAAGAGCCCCAAGTCCAGTCGGGAAGCGTCTGGAAGGTGGCCAAGGCCAGGGCTGCTGCGCTGGCGGTGCTGCCACGCTGCTGCCTGCCTTTGCTGCTCGTGCGCACCTGGTCAAACTCCTGCCCTCCTCTGCTCCAGGAAGCACTGTGCAGGGATGACTGCTGCCGTAAGAAAAGCTCCCCTCCAGCCCGGCACCCCTGGAAAGCTGAGAGGGCACTGCCAAACAATTCTTCAGTTATCTTCTCACCTCTGAGATGGGCCAGGTGTTATGCTAGGGATAACGCTCCGTCCTTGGCTTCAGGGGACTAAAACACAGGATCTAGGGGGAATCTGGAGAGAAGAGGAGCAGACAGGGGTGGGGGCCAGAGCTGCCACACCAACAAGAAACTCTCGCTCCATTTAGAGTACCATCACTACAGCATCAGTGCACTCTTTGGGGGCTGGATGTTGGTCAAGTTTGTTTCCACTTCACTTCCCAGCCGAGGGTGACAGCTCCAAGGAACCGTTTCACAGCTGTACAGCTACATGCAGGTCTGATCTGCACAGTGTACAGCGTTACAGCCCACCGGCAAGACATCCTGGAAAATGCCAGGCACCCACCACACCAGGAGAGGCAAGGACCAGACCTGGAGGACACTGTGGTATTAACTACAGTGCCTCCCCAAAACACAGCAGTGCTGAACCACTGGCACCACCGCCTGCAAAGGCAGCTAAGACAGCAGTGCTTTGCTGTGCCCCATCTGCAACCAAGAACAAAACCGTTCCACTCATACCTTCGCCGCAGAAAGCACAGGGCTCGGCAGAGACTGCTCCAGCTTCAAGGGTCGTCAGAAGCAGGCTGTTCACAAGCACCTGAGCAGTTCCCAGTCTGCGCCTTGCTTTAGGTCATTTTAGGCAACACACTGCAGAAGATACAAAATACTTGAGAGCTCATGCATTGCTCATATCAAGCCAACCCGAGCAGGCGGTGTGCTTCAGAAGGCTACATAATAATACATTCGAGTCAATGCCCAGAGAAAACTGGAGGTGGAAAATGCCAAACAACACGCCAAGCCACTCTCCATATACCTGAAGAGTCATGGCAGTCAGGTGAATTGCCCAGTGACTGGACAAAGGGAAACACTGCGCTAATTTTTAAAAAGGGAAGAAAGGAGGACCCTAGGAAATACTGAACTGTCAGCCTCACCTCTGTGCCTGGGAAGATCATGGAACAGATCCTCCCAGAAGCTCTGCTAAGGCCCATGGAGGACAGGGAGGTGATTCGAGACAGCCAGCATGGCTTCACCAAGGGCAAGTCCTGCCTGACCAGCCTAGTGGCTTTCTAAGATGGAGTGACTGCATCAGTGGACAAGGGAAGAGCTGTGGATGTGATCTGTCTGGACTGCTGTAAAGCCTTCGACATGGTCCCTCACAGCATTCTTCTCTCTAAATTGGAGAGATAGGGATTTGATGGGTGGACCGTTCAGTGGATGAGGAATTAGTTGCACGGACGCAGAGGCTGGTGGTAAACGACTCCATGTCCAAATGGAGACTGGTGACAAGTGGTATCCCTCATAGGTTTTTACTGGACCAATGCTGTTTGCCATTTTCATCAATGACATAGACAGTGTGATCGAGTGCAGATGACACCAAGCTGAGTGGTGCAGCTGACACACCAGAACAATGGGACGCCAGCCAGAGGGACCTGGACAAGCTTGAGAAGTGGGCCTGTGTGAACCTCACGAGGTTCAGCTGGGCCAAGTGCAACACGCTGCATCTGGGTCAGGGCAACCCCCGGTATCAATACAGGCTGGGGGATGAAGGGATGGAGAGCAGCCCTGCCAAGGAGGACTTGGGGAAGAAATTTTTTACAGTGAGGATGGTGTAACACTGGAACAGATCGCCCAGCCAGGTAGTGGAGGCCCCATACCTAGAAACATTCGAGGCCAGGTTGGACAGGGCTCTGCGCAACCTGCTCTAGTTGCAGATGTCCCTGCTTACTGCAGGGGGGGTGGGCTAGATGGCCTCTAAAGGTCCCTTCCAACCCAAAGCATTCTGTGATTCTGTGAGGACAGGATTTCACATCAGTAAAAAGATTGAGATGGACTCCAGAAAGGAAGATTGATTACAGGGATGGTCCAAGGTATTTCTACCCAGGCAGCAACACATATTTGAACCAGAGAAAACAGGCAGGAGTCGTTGATTTGACCAATGATTTGGGATTTCAGAATTCAGAGAGAGTCCTTGCTTACAGTCACCAAAACTGCTTGCATCCTTCGTGCACCCAAAACAAGACAAACCCCTTTTTTGCTTTGAATAACATTTCTCTGGCTTGGTACTTAACTCTTACTACACCATAAAGGCTGAAGTCCTCACACCACAATCAACACAGACCCCTCCACTGAAAGCTGAAATCTTGTACAAGATCAACTGAAAATTATAAAACTAGATTTGAATTATATATACTGCATTCTATCCATACAGCACATTTGGTTAGCTATCAGCTACTTCAGGTTCCTAAGCACATGCAATACACCTAAGTCAATATCAAAACATGTATGAGTGGCATATTTCTGGATACGCACGCTCGGTCTGCTTCAGCGACACCTCGCCATGAAGTCTCCCCGAGCCCCCCGTGGGAGGCACATCCCCATCATTCCCCCATAAACGACCCAAGATCTCCAGGACGCGACGGGTGGCATCCCACCACGCGGCGCGTGAATGCCTGTTTGGAGGAAGGACAGAGATGCTCCCAGCTGAGTAGTGGGTGGCTTCAGCAGCCAGTCTCCGCAGCCTTTGCGAGGCTCACAGCCAGCTCCCGTCCACATCCTGGGGACCCAGTGCATGTTAGATTAAATCTTCCGCTGAACCAGATCCAATCAGTGGGACTCAGGGGAGGCATCAGTGGTACAAACAGCAGGCATGGAGTCCACTGGCCTTCTGCAGGGCAGCAGGAAAGCAACCAGTTTAGTTCTATAACCAAACAAACAACCACAAGTGAAAAGAAACACTACCAAGTTGTTTAGCTAAAAGTAGTTTTGCTACAAATACAAACAGTCAGAGCCAGAAAAATTTTAAGGGTAAGCAATCAAAAAACACCTATGAAATCCCGACTAGAGAACAACCATTCTGCCTATCCAGGAGCAGCAGAGTCAGAACCAAAGAAACACTCCTTCACATAACGCAGTAAAGCTACAGAACTCCTTGCCACATTACACACATTCATTGAAGAAAAATCAGTTGAAAGCTATTAAATATTCAAACGCCAGCTCCACCTGGAGAAGGCACTACACCACAAGTCACTGCAGACATAGTTTTATATACACTTACTTCTCTGGCTTTCAACTTCACAGCTTGCTTTGGTATTTCCAGAAGAGTTTCAGGAAAGAACTATAGATATTTTTAACGTAAGATTGATTGAAGCATTTTCTCCCTAGCATTTTCATTATATGCTTAAAATGATATTTAACCTTTAAATAAAAAGTGTGCTTAGTAGATATTTAAATACGTAACTTGCCTTTTCACTGCTAGATGAAAACATACCACAGCAGATCCAACAGCCCAAGAGAGGTGAGGCTGCTGCTGCTACACGTCCCCAGGTCCCAGCAGAGGAGGAGAAGGCACAGAGCACATGCATACACTACAAGAGACGGTCAGCACTCATGCAGCCACGTGCAGCCCTAAAGACCTGGTCCTGCTCCCCTCTCTGGCTGGGCAGGACAGCAGGACAGCCGTCCATACGTGAGAACACACACACAGGCGTTCGAGGTGGACCCCTTCAGCTGCTGTCCCTCCCTGTAGCTGTCCTCGGGGTCCCAGTCCCCCCATCCTCAGTCAGCAGGCGTGTCGGTCCCCAAGGCCACCGGCTGGCTCTACTGCCGGTACAGCCCGTCACAGGCACACAGAGCCAACCGGGACCCCCTGGTCCCACAGCTGACCCCCCATGCTCTTGCCCCTGCAGACACAGCTACTCTTACACCCAGAGCCACCTTGAGGGACCCACGGACCCCCTTGCCCCCAGGGCACTTCACCGGCTCATCCAGGCTGATCTTGGCCAGACACTCGCAGCCCTGCACCGCTCCACGCAACACCCCACAGAGACAGGTACCCCCCGCCTGTGGCTGTACTCACACCAGCCAGGACAGAGCCAGGCACGAACTCAGCAAAGAGCAGGACAGACAGCGCTGATCGGGCGTCCGGTATGGCCAGGCAAGCACAGTGACCAGCCAGCTGCGTACAGGTGACCGGTTCCTTTCACCCCCTCAACCCTCTGTATTTCCACACTTGTTCCTCCCCAAATCCCCTGAACTCCTCCTCTACCCCACTCTCGGTTCCTCCCCTAAACATCCCATAGTAAGTCCTGTGGGATCCCAACTTGTCTTCCCTGCAGCCCATGCAACCCAGCACTGGGCAGCAACCCCCTCAGTCCCACAGAGCTGCTCTGTGACTCACTGTGGCAGATCACGACAGGACAAGGGGCAGAGGTTCTGATGGGACTGCCCTGAAAGGGGCCTGGACAGGGTGCTTCTTCCTTGAGGTCCCTGATTTGGGTTGTGCCCCTATGCTCCCCAGGGCCGGCAGAGCTGGGCCTGTGACAGGTCCGCTCCAGGATGGGCTTGGGAGGACCCCTGCAGGGCCCTGCCTGGGCTCCCCCTCCTGCCATTGCCTCTCCAAGCTCCCTTGGGCTGTGCAGAGGAGCTTGACCATGTAACCTGATGTTCACGGTGGCACACAGTAAAATATTCCTCATATATGTTGATGAAGATAAGGCTTAAATTTCTTAAACTAAGCCTTCCATATTAAGAAAGCATCAGGATTAAAGATACCTAATGGGGAAGATGATGTGCAAGTCTTTTCAAATTCTAGGAAAAAAGACCTACAATTTACAATTACACAGCCTGTTTATTAATTTCCCGTCAGCTATTAACCTCAGTTTCTCTGTCAACTCCAACCAAATTTAACAAAGAGGAGATTAAATACTGAATTCCCACATTATTTGTGGAAGTTGTTGGCTAGTACAGAATAAGCTAAATTTATAAAGGCTACTTCTCACAGAGTCATAATTCCCTCATTCTCTTAAAAACACCTAAAACCAGCCAGCCAGCCAGTTTGCACACACAGCTACAAACGAGGCACTCACGCAGCCATCTGCCCAGCCAGGCAGGTAGGAAACACAAGGGACAGGTGGTGACACAATCACGTAGCAGGAGAAGGACACTACATCTTTTTCCATAGGAATTCTGGTTTTATTAGCACATATTTCTACTACCTGTAATAGTTTCTTCATATGATTTCTTCCTATTTCTTGAATGATTAGCACTGACAATACTATGTAGACGTACAGCCCCTTCTTCCATCAGATCTCTCTGCTCCAATACTTCAGCTGCAGCAAGATGGGACAAGGCAAGTATTTAAGTACACTTGCACTGAAACTACTGCAGAATCAAAAACTTTTCTCATTTTTTAAAAAGAAACTTTAAACCTAACTCACTGTAAACCAGTGTGAAAAATAACAACTCTGAATAATGATCTATGTAAAATTTTATATACTAAAGGACACAGTCTAGATTGTAATGCAATCCTGAGCCGCTGTCAAGAAGTCAAACATACATGGTCAAACAAAAAGATCAAACGCAACTTCAGGTTCCCCCTAAAGAAGCTTTTAAAAAGCTTGCAAAGTAATTCATCTTGTGTTACTAAAACCAACAAGTAAAGCCACCTCAGCTATACCGTTCGGTAGAATGATATCAGAAGAAATCTAACATAGAAACACACTATTGAAAACTTTACACTAGGTTCTTGGTTTTCCTTATCATGTAATGAAGGACAATTTATTACTTTCACCTCAAACTCCATTCCCAACAATCTGTATTGAAATGCACTTGATATTCTAGGTACCCAGCTAGCAGGAATCTCCAGCATACAGACAAAACTTGAGAGCATGACAACATAATAACCCTCTTAACTTAAATTACATTTTACAAAACATTACAATACACTTGTACCATGCTTAACCATTGTGCTTGAAATAATGCACCTCACAAAAAAAACTACCCCGAAGCCTGAAATACAAATATAAATCTAGACAGGAGTCAGTGACATGAGTGTTATTTTAGAAAACACTTTATGCTATCAGTTATATTGTTTTTTTAACAAGTCAGAAGGACAGTGGGAGGGTGGAGGCAGGAAGAAATGGAAGTCTTCACTTTCTTTGATATCTTCAGCAAGTTTTGTCACTTCAAAATATGGAGGGTGTGCGTTCTCTGCTCTGAGAGTGTTCTCAAACTGAACACACAGTGGAATTTTAGGTAACAGTAGTTAAAATGGTTTCTGGATTTGCCGCATACAACTGAATTAGACTCCACTGTTACCCTGCTTTCATGTGTGCAACAATACGGTGAGTACCAGACATGAAAGGCATTTTTCGTGTGTGTCTGAGAAGAACCTGCAACTGGTGACTTTCATGATTGACAGCTGAGCTCACAGCATCTCATCTGAGGTGTTTCCTTAGCCAGGTTTTATACATAGTCCAACCCACGCTGTTTATCTCACTATTGTTAGGGAGGATGAGCTACAATTTGTCTAAAAATCAGAAAGGATAAACTGCACTGTAAACACTGCTGCTGGTTGTATCAGCCCTCCAAAGAGTAAGACATTAGCATATAGCTTCGTATTTTCTCATCATCTGAAAGGTATTGCAAATAGACAGTCCAACCCGTGGCAACATCAACTCATTAACAAACAGTAACAGCACAGCTTGCCAGCTGCAATGAGCACCTCAGAAAGAAGAAACAAAAAGCTTCATGAAAAAAAATTAATTTTTAAGAAAGATATCAGATATTTCTTAGACACCCTTAGTTATCTGAAGAAACGGACACCAGCTGTGACTTGGCCATCCTCCTGCTTCCCGACATTTCCACTCATGTCCTCCCAGCCCTGTGATGCATCCCTTGGTCTCCAGACCCTGCAGCACAGTGCCATACTTCAGAGGAAGACACACAGGAGGAGACTGAAACGTGACACTCCTGCATTTTGATGTGCCCATTTCAGCTTGTCACCAGGGGCTTTGTTCATTTGTTGTAATTCCACCATTTAACACACCTGTACTGCTGTATGTTCTGAACAGACTGAACACTGGTTCCTTGTACTTCCTGGCTAACCCTGTCCTTCATCTTTTGGGCTCCAAGGTCAGTACCGTAGCTTTCACAGGCGTCAGCCTCTCAACGTTGTTGACGTATGCTTTTCTGGTCAACTTACAAAAGCACAGCATTTTCTAGGTATCAATACGAAACAGGGACAGAAGATCATGGATTCTATTCTTGATCTTAGGAAGCTAAAAAAGCGTATCTAGATATGAGAAAACAGCAGTTCCCAAGAGCACAATGGGATTTTAGGCACTGCACAGTGAAACACCTGAAGAAAGCTGTTTGGGCAACAGCACTATTTGATTCATTTACAAAGGGAAAAGCAAAGAACGCTGCTATGCAGAACTGACGATAAAGCCATTGAACAGCACAGAAAGACAAACTGCCATCAATCAGGATTCATCTGAACTCATAGTTGCATTACCGGTTCAGAAAACCTCTCTTAAGGTTCATGATACTGTCATCGGCCTCTCACAAGAACACGATGCAAAGGAAAGTCCTCAGTTGCCAGGTTCTCCTGCCTGCCATCAACCCCAGGTCATGAACCAAACCACAAAACACCACGCAGAACTGAAGGTCTGAGGGCAGGGATCCCACAGGAAAGGGCAGCCACAGACAGCTCAGCGTCAGGACAATGTCTTCTTGCTCAGTACAGCAATCATTTCTAAATCTAGCTCTTCAACTTCACTATTTACCAGAGATCCAAGGATTTTAAACAACCCTATCCAACCACCTTCCTTGGCAATTCATTTGCCTGAGCTTTTAACCCCAATGAAGCTAGTGTTAACTGTGTAATGAATAAATCCACTTTTGCCAGGAAATGGTTTAGATCAAAGTAACACGTTAGTTTGCCACCACCACAATGGATTCATTAGAATTACACATCTTCAGCTTAAGCAAATAACTATACCCACGTAACTGATTCAACAGATTACTACTGTATTTCAGATGAGAACTGCTGAATAATCTGCTCCTGACCTTCCCAGACTCCTTTCAAAAACTCAGATTCTAACATTACTATTTTAGCCTCAGAAGGAAAAAAAAAATCTACACGGATGCACTGCACAGTCCTGTCTCTTTTGGCATTGTGGTGGGTTGATCAGACACCCAGCCAGTCGCTCCCTCACTCCCCCTCCTCAGCAAGATGGGGGAGAAAGTAAGATGAAAAGCTTGGGGGCTGAGATAAAGACAGGGAGGTCATTCACCAGTTACCATCCGAAACACTGAACTTGGTGAGGATTAATATAATTTATTGCCAATAAATAACAGGGTAGGATAGAAAGACAAAACTAAAAATACTTTCCCCCCGCCCTTCTTCCTTCCTTCCAGACTCGATTTCACTTCCAACTCTCCTACCTCCCCCACCCCAAGCATCACAGGAGGACAGGCAGTCAGTTCATAATGCTTCACCTCTGCTGCTCCTTGCTCCTCACACTCCTCCCCTGCTCCAGCGTGGGGTCCCTCCCATGGGAGACAGTCCTTTTCAAACCCCTACAGCGTGAGTCCTTCCCACGGGCTGCAGTCCTTCAGGAACAGACTGCTCCAGCATGGGTCCCCCACAGGGTCACAAGTCCTGCCAGAAGACCTGCTCCAGCACGGGTTCTCCATGGGCTGCAGCTTCCTCCAGGGCACATCCACCTGCTCCACCACAGACCTCCACGGCTGCAGAGACTGCCTGCCTCACCACGGTCTGCTCCATGGCTGCACGGGAACCTCTGCAGTGCCACCTGAAGCACCTCCTCGCCCCCCTTCTTCACCGACCCTGGGGTCTGCAGAGTTATTTCTCTCACGTTTTGTCACTCTTCTCTCCCACTTGCTGTAGCACAGCATCTTCTACCCTTTCTTAAACACATTATCACAGAGACACTACCACCGTCACCAACTGGCTCACCCTTGGCCAGCAGCGGGTCCATCTTGGAGCCGGCTCGGTCCGACACAGGGCAGCTTTTAGTGTCTTCTCACAAAAGCCACCCCTGCAGCCCCAGTGCTACCAAAACCTTGTCGCGAAACCCAACACAAGCATGCACACACTGTCTTAATCACCATTTAGAAGTCACAGAATCACAGAATGGTCAGGGTTGGCAGGGCCCTCTGTGGGTCATCCAGCCCAACCCCCTGCCGAAGCAGGGTCACCCAGAGCAGGCTGCACAGGACCGTGTCCAG
>Ga0065711_1039345_pt1 | contig 17922 bp, 7 predicted proteins | sample Hoacrofraction12_FD_59098 | JGI IMG/M metagenome (GOLD analysis project Ga0065711, IMG submission 59098) | Hoatzin crop microbial communities from Cojedes, Venezuela - Epithelial fraction 12 v2 (version 2) | ecosystem: Host-associated > Birds > Digestive system > Esophagus > Crop | place...
GGAAGGGAAGGGAAGGGAAGGGAAGGGAAGGGAAGGGAAGGGAAAAGGGAAGGGAAAAGGGAAGGGAAGGGAAGGGAAAAGGGAAGGGAAGGGAAAAGGGAAGGGAAGGAAAAAGGGAAGGGAAGGGAAAAGGGAAGGGAAGGGAACAGCTTTTGTCTTATATTATTCATTGAAAATAGGTGAATAACTGTCTAACAGTATAAGGCTGGATATTACAAAACTAAATTATTCAGAACAAAAAACAAGCACTTTGTGGGAACAGTTCATGGAGGGACAGTTTGATTTTATTACAAAGGCATTAATGATAATGATTTCAAGTATCACACAGCCTTCAGACCAGAATAAAGTAACAAAATAGTCACATAGTAAATTAAGAGCTAGCTTGATTTAATAACAAAGTATCGATACAATACATAATTGACAGTGAAGTCTGCGGACAAGATATACAATTAGTTGAGTTTGAAAAAAGATCACCTTCCAAACTCAAGCCAGTCAGCACATGTCAACAAACTCTGGACTTCGTGCCCCCCACCCCCGAGCCCCACCTCCACTCTCAGACTGAATCCAGCTATGGAAAATGTGTTTAAAAGAGTAAAGTGGGTTTGGGGGATTTGGTTGCCCCTCCTACCAATCGTTTTGGATTAATTCTTTCTGTGGGAAACTACAATTGAGGAAATTTTCATAGACATGCAAAATGCTGTATCTGCAGGGCAGGTACCTGGCATTAGGCATGACCTACTTCATCTAGAAGTTTTCTCTGTGTGTCACTGCATGCCAGCATGGAAAAGAGGGTCCTTTCAGTGGATGCTGACAGACCATCTCCAAAATCAAGACTTTCTAAAGGAGAGATTGGACTCAGTCAAATTTCAGGCAGCTACTGGTGGATGAAAGAAATTGCTTCCCAGGAAGATATATGACATACCTCCTAGAAGGAAAGGTGGGGTTGAGGTTGAGGAGTTGCTCACCTTGGGGCCTCCTGGTTCACACAGGCCGCTGAGATGGGCCCCTCCATCCCTGTGAGGGACTGTACCCATCTGCCAGCAGTGGCTGCAGTGCAGAGGGGACACGACCTCAGAGTAAACATGGATGATAGCCCATTTTATCTGGTCTGTTGGAGACAGACAGACAGCAGCCAGCTTCATTCAAAGCAGGCAAATGAGTCATGACGAAGTCCCAAGAAGGGCAGACGATTAGAAATGCAAGGTTACGTGGAACAGGCAGCGCTGGAATGAATGATGGATACAACACTTGCACATGGCTTGCAAACTCATGTCCAGGCACAGGCAACATTTGCTAAGGCAGTGTAAATACAGCTTCCAACACCGTCTAGAGTTCACAGAGGACCCAACCCAAGTTCTTTTTATTCTACATCAATTTCATTCTACATTGGCATTACAGTTTTTCAAAGCTGCAATTTTATGATTCATCTAGACTGAATGTTATAATAGCAAATCTTTTAAATTAGTACAGTTTGTTTGCACTAAAGAAGTGGGAACAGTCATGTGAAGGAACATACCACCACAGTATGGGATTTTTCCTACGCTCATGCCAATTCAAACAGATGTATCAGTCCTGTGCTACCCATTAACATTTTAAGTAACAGAAGATCACATTTGCTGACATACACAGAATATGTAATTGAACAGCTGGCTAGTAAAAGAAACAGCTCACTGAAGAACATGTTGAAAGTAAACTGCTAATAAATATATTTGAAAGCATACAGTAGTATATTAACTCATTTACGTGATCCGGAGGGAACTATGATTTGCCATAATGAGATACCTTTGGGGCTTTTTGTTTGTTTAAATTTGCCTTTCACACTACTACAGTCAAATGGCGTTAAGGAGGACTTCAGTATATAAAATTCCTGACCAATTGTATGATGTTTAAATCGTTAACCACATATTTATTAAAAGTCCTGTCTGCAGTGCCCCAGCACTGCAGGCTGGCAAGACAAAACCATATTCCCTCTCATATGGTTTCTGCTGGGAGACTCAATACGATTATTAGGGACTGGGGGGAGGCATGGGAATCGATGCTAAAATGAAATTCACCAATTTATCGTGAGCAGAGGAAGGAAGATCATTCACTAAAATTTTTACGCTGACGGATAACTTCATGGAAATAGCTATTCCTTTTGCAGTGTTTTCCATTAGAAAGTCAGCATTTACCCTCAGATATTTCACTACACTTATAGGAGCTGCTGTCAGATACTGTAAGGGCAGAGGAGCATATGAAATAGGTAAGCATAATTTTATATTCTGGATAGCTGGAAAAAGTTGCTGTAGTAATCAATTCTGCAAAATATTAAGAATACATGCTTACATTTAAAATCTGTAAACATGCAAAAATCCCTCTGTGCAGCTATGTACTGATCATTAAGCATTGTTGAAAGACTTTCATACACACAGTTGCTTTCCTACTTTGGGCACTACATGCGTTCTCCAGCAGAAAGCCAGGCCCCACCTTACTGAAAGAGAAAATAATACACCCTGTCAGTACAAACCAGCTTTGGCACTGAAAAGGAAAGTCCTCAACAGACAACCAAAATTAAACATTGTTTCCTGCTACAAATGCAGAATACTCCTTAAAATAATGGCTGAGTATTGCTGTAATTCACAGCCAGACAGAGCAAAACGGCACCATGTGCCTGAGGTAGTCGCTGACACCTGAAACACTGATCATTTCTCAGTGATCTTTCATCCAAAACAGTAAGAATGAGATTGTGGGCACTTCCCATTTCCCATATTTCTGCATCATGGAAACACTGCAATTTAAAAAAAAATTTTGCTAATATATTTTTTCCTGTGTTCAATCTATATTTAAGAATCTGCCCATGTCAGCTGTTTTTTCTGAGTCTTAGTGACGTTTTCTAACACAGTTCCATTCATAAGGATTAACTGCAAAGTATCTTACAAGCATGTTACAGACATGAGCAGTAAGTTACCAGTTAGAGGCAGGTATTTAGGAAGAATTATAAACAGCAATAAGCAATGTATTGGATTTTATAAGCTATCTTGATATGAAATGTCACTGAAATCTCCTTGATCTTTTCTCTTTTTCTGCTAGCTATAGATATTTAGGAATATTCTGCTGTCTTTCCTTCATTTCCTTCTGGTTGTTACAGAATTAAATCCTTCAATCAAAAGCAGCATGAATTGCAAAACAATGATTATTATTCACAAGAAAATAGTCCCCTCACACAGTATGTATCCATTTTTTGAAGTGTAAATGGGGAGCTTTTGAGGTTTGAACATCACTGTAGAAAAACAGGAACCTAAGTATCTCTAAACTTGCTGCCAGCGTATCCAAACTGTCTGCAACTTGGCACTTGCAGAAATCTTTGCAGATGTTGAAACCAACAGCAAACCTATCAAATCAGGGTTGCCCAGAAACTTAATCCTATCTCAGCTGAAACCAGGACAGCTCTCCAGGCAGAGCTCTGAAGGGTGAGGCAGTGAATAACCATGCTGTACACATCTGCCACGTCATTACTGTGGCCTGCTGAAATAGGCGTCGTTTGATGGGGTTACAACAAGCCAGAAACAGTGAAACGTAGGAGAAAATGTCAGAAGCCTTCATTGAAAAGCTAAACAGAGAGAAGACTGCGTGTAAAATGGCACTAATAAAAAATTAGATTCAAATATGTTCTGCATCAGAAGACATTTGCAATCACTGCTGTGCTACAATGCATGGCTCAGGTTCATCTCGCTTTGAAACGCAGCTTCTCTTCTGTTTCCTGCCTTCGCTGCGAATTTTGTTGCTCGCGCAGCAGATTGGCTTGATCTGAAGTAACCAGAAAGCATCTTGGAATAAGTGGTCATAGCAAAGGAAAGCTGTCATGTGGAAGCAGGCAATGCAAAAAAAAAATTTTAAGACAAGTTTTCTTTTCTCCTTTCCTGTACAGTCTCAGCTAAAGTTACAACAACGACAAGAAAGCAGGGAGAAGAGCTAGCAGTATCCGTTTTCAGAAAAGGCTGTTGGCTGCAAATCTGGAATCCTTTTTCAGAGAAAGAGAAAATTTAGGAACAATCTAAGCATCGCAGCAACATATATTACCAAACCATCCATCTGAAACATGGAGCAGTATTATAAAGTCCTGCAGAGAAATGGGGTTGCTGAGGGAACAACAGTGGCCAGATTGTCAGTGTTCGGTAATGGATGGGGAATGCAGCTTGAGAAGCTGTCAAAGAGCTAGCTATTGCCCTAGACAACCACTTCCTTCTTTACCTGTCAGTTTAATTATTTTTCAAAAAGAAATTAGGGTAAAAGGGAACCTTGAAACACATACTGTGCATTTTTTATACTGTTAGTTTTACCTAATTCTAGAATTGTTTTTATCAACAGAACAGACTATTGGTTTAGGGTTGCAGCTGAAACAGCCTAGTAAAATGTGTCTCCACAATCCCCAAAGATCAATGGTTAATAGGGCTGAGAAACTTCATTTTTCATCCGCTGCTTCTGGCTAGGAGAAAAGAAAAATCAGGCAAGAAACATCATAACCTTCCTTTATATCAAACTTCCATTAAAGTCGCTATTACCTGCCAGCAGATATTCAAGACTGTTACACTGACATTTATCTTTAATGCTTTCTACATTTCTGACTTTGTTCCAGTCCTGTAATTTTTCAGCTGTAGTTAGATTCTCCTTTTCATCTATAGCTCGGAGTTGGAAACTGCTGACTACATATGTGAGCAACATCAGATGAGAACGTAGTTCTGAATAAACTGATATCTCATCATGTGCATACAAACTATGACACATGCCCATTTTAGTATTGATATATATGAGCACAAATAAGCAGGCAGCCCAGTGAGTACTGCACTTTGGAAGATCCTTTATGTCCACTCTTACGGAGAGTGAGAATTCTCAGTTTCTGCTTCCAATCCAGATGTAAAAGGCAGCCCACAAAAGGCTGCTTAAAATTTAACCATCTGAATTGTTTCGCAGAAAACCTGAGCTTTGGGAAAATGTAGCATGTTTGTAATTTTGCGGGGTTTTAAAATATTTGCCATAAGAAGGTAGCATTCCTTATTGATCTTAAGGGGGATTTTTTAACCTCTTTATACGTTGACTTAGATGCATCTGAAATAGTTTCTAAAGGATAAAAATTAGCAGGGCTCATTAAACAGCCTCTGGTCTCTCCGACCTGTTTTAACAACCTTCCCTGCTACACTTATGCTCAGTTTGGGACCGTGATGACAGAAAGCCAGCAAGTAATGCTGGCTTTAAGTGGGTGGAGAAAGAAGATGAGTAACCTGCTCCTTTACCCAGCGAAGTGCTTATGCTGGACAGCTATCCTTCCCTGCGACAAAATGCAAAAATTCTTAGGAAAGGAAGTGTCCTGGTTTCAGCTGGGATAGAGTTAGTTTTCCTCCCGGTAGCTGCTGTATTTTGGATTTAGTAAGAATAAAATTTTGATAATACAGTGATGTTTTTAGCTGTTGCTAAGAAGTCAAGGAATTTTTTCTATCTCCCATATTCAGCTGCTGAGCAGGTGTGCAGGAGCTGGGAGGGCGCACAACCAGGCAGCTAGCCCAAGCTGGCCAATGGCAATAATCCATACTATAGACGTCATGCTCAGTTTATGAATGGGGGTTGGCCAGGAGGCAGGAACACACTCTTTTCTGGGAGTTTGAACTTTTCCATGTGTTCAGTCTTTTCTCAGTGAGTTTTGCAAGTTCTGTGAAATTCACGAGTTCAGTGAAATCAGAGAAATTCATGAGCTCCAGGAAACCCACAGGTTCCACAGTTGCTGCTTGGGGAGTGGATATGCAGTTGGTCGTCGAGCGGTGAGAAAAATTGTATTGTGTATAGCTTGTTTTACATATTCCTTAGTAATAGTAGTAGTAGTAATAGTAGTAGTGGAAGTATTTCTTTTGTTGTTTTATTAAATGTCTTTATCTCAACCCACAAGTTTTCCATTTTGTCCATTCTCCTCCTCATCCTACTGGGGGGAAGAGGAGGGGTGAGCAAGCAGCTGTCTGGTTCTTTGTTGTCAGCTGCCAGGTTAAACCATGGCAGGAAGCCACAGACCCCATTCTCAGAAGTAAAGCAATTTGTGACCTAAGTAAGTCAATACTAGAGGGGATTTCACTGCTCTCTGAGGTAGTTTTTCAGTTGTTTCCTTCTCTGCTTCCTGTTCAGACAGAAGCCTCTGTAGTTCCTGTAGTGCCCTTCTACATCAACTTCTTGACAGCACATTGGTGGTCCAGAGCTGACCTGGGATTAATCTTTCTTCTCCATTCTGCAACAATATCCCTCTGTTCCACTGGAGAGGAGGCACAAGCCAGAAGCAAAGAGGAGCTTATGAAAGAGCAATGGGGTATGGTCTCCACTTCTCTTTTTAGGGAAAAAAAAATTGTACAAACAACAAAGAACAAACTTTTTTAAGAAGGGAGAAGGAATCAGCATCCTACTTCTAGAAACTTGCCTTTCAAAGATGAGAAAAATAGGCTTCATGAAAAAAAAAAAGACATGTATCCATAAAAACTACCCAAAATTCAGAGAAAGTTTTCAAGAATTACTATGTAACATCCACCACTTAAGTCAGAGACTCTTTTACCAAATGACCTCAAAATATGAAATCAATATGGCGGTTTTGATACAGTTAAAAAGCCATACATGACACAGAGTAGTATTAGCAAGGTCACTACAAGAGTGTCTACACAATGCAATTCCTGTTGGTTGAGTTAAACAAGTGTAAGCTGTATTTGAGCTCTTACGTCATACCAAAACTGGCTGTACTCATTCAGCCTAAACTTGTAAATTTGTGAAAATGTCCATCACAATAACAAATCTATGGCTTTGCAGGTATGCCAGGAACATGTGCTCGTAACAGGACTTTTCAAATGAATCTTTAGAACGCAGTTCAGGTGACTTGAGCTAAGGGTAACATATTCCGACCATCACTCATGTTGAATTAAGTTTCCCAAAGTCATTATAATTTAAATTTTATATGACTACTGTTTAAGTACTATGAATCCACTTCCTGGGAATTAATTACTAGCTTAGATGAACAGATGAATCATTATCTCCACAAAATAAGTAATTCCCCCAAAAATCTCCTTTTCTTTGTCATTATTAAAAGCAGAATACATATTCATCAAAGGAAATACAGAAATGAATCACCATTCAGGAAAGCCTTGGGGAGTGGGGTTTTTTGTTTATGTTTTGACTGTGGTCTTTCAAGCACTTGTTTCATGAGAATTTGGTCTTAATTGTTGTTACTTGTGTTGTAATGGCCATCTGTGCAACCACTTGATAAAATTGGGGGGAAATGATATGAAGGCCTGACTTTGGACACTTCTACATAAAAATTAATCCACAAAAATATCATAAATTGGTTTTAATGTAATTTATTACATACATAAGAAACATTAGCTCTTATGAACTAGAATACATAAGAATAGAATCATATATCTGTTTCTTCTGGCAGCCCAATCCCTATTTGAGTCTAACTAAAAGCTTGGAAAAAGGATGGGCAGGAGTAGGCTGCTTCCATCAAGGAAACATATTTCTGCCCACTTCCCCAAGGGCTCCTCGCATCTGGTTTGTACATCAGAAGTTTTACCAAGAGCACAGGACTAGGAATCACACCTACACTGATGCCTTCTTAGACTACAATGTGCTGTATACGAATCTACTTGAGGAGTGTCAAGGGGAAGTCTACAGCATATTCTACCAAACAGCACAAGCCACTTCCCAACACCTTCAACAAAATTAAGATCTGTGGTAAAAACCAAAAATATCACAGTAGTGATGTGCCACAGGAAATGACAAGGAGGTATCAATGCCACAGCTGACGCCACAGGTCTCTAATTAAGTTGTTGCTATTATAAATCAAGCTATTATCTTGAAGTCCCCAAGCACCAAAAGACACAAAGCACACGTGGTTCTCAGGTCAGATAGGTTAGTGCTTTGGCAGTTCACACAAAGGAACTGACTCTAGAAAACAACAATAACTTCCATCACCTATTTTTAGTAATTTTTAGGGGACAGAGGCAAAAAGAAGATATCCTTCTATTGGAAGGACTGAACATCAAAATATGAAGAAAAAATAGCCAAATTGTCCTGTGTGACTTCCAGCAGTTGCAGAAGACTTCAAGTCTATTATAAACAAATTGTTACAGGAAGACTTGTGTTGGTCTGTTTGGTTTTTCTGCATCATGACATAGATTTACAGTTGTCACAACCTATGAAATTTATGTTTCCCAGCATGGACCCAGCTTGGTAGAGATCAGATACCTTCTTGCCTAAATACACTATGCCTGTAATGCGAAGAGATGCCCTGAATAGTAATAGCACAATAAAAAGCTCCGGGGTCTGCACTTATTCTCCACCTGCTCTACATTTTTGGCAGAAATTAGGAGTCCAGGTCACAGGCTAGTGCTTTGTGCTGCACTTATCTAGCAGAGTGCTGCTCCTAATACAAAAAATACATAGGAAATACTGTGAGGAATACTGACAGACTTTTTAAAGTAGGCTGCTTGATAAACTAAGGCTCTTAGCTTAAGGTTTATCATCTGCTTTTGACCTGAGAGGAAGGGAAATGTTCACAAGGAAGAGGAAGCACTAGAAGTGAACTTTTCACCTACACATCAGAGAGGATCCCAGAATGAGATCTGACTAGCTTAGGTAACCACAGATACCAAAATAGAACTACTTTGCTTAGCAAAACTTTGATAATTCAGTTACAACCACTTATACCTGTAATGATGAAGTTCTCCATTAGTGGTCAGATAGTAAAAATGGGCTGTGCCCAGGCACAGCATTCTTGTGGCCCTGAATGCGTGGTTGGTCATGCTGAGGCTCCTGCCCTTGCTACCTCTCAAGTTTGTGAGCCCCACAGCTTGGGTGAGGTTCAGCACTAGTGGCCTAGACATATATTAGCCTTTCTCAACGTTGTAAAACTTACAAGGATTCCAGCGTGAAGAGGCTTATCGTCATGTATTAAGTGTGTACCTGATACTGCCTTGAGCATTTCTTTAATGCAATACTAGCTTTACAGTATTTCAATTTGCCATTTTCAATGATTAACATTTTCCATAAATTTCTCATAAAGTCAGTTTTATGGGATACTTGGGAGGAATTAAGGATTAGGGAGTCTTTTGATTGTCTAGAACTTGATGATGGTGACGATAGGGTTGAGTGTTTATGGGTAAGAGTCGGGGGAAGGCCAACAAGGCAGATATCGTGGTGGGAGTCTGTTATAGACCACCCAATCAGGATGAAGAGGCAGATGAAATATTCTATGAGCAGCCAGAGAAAGTCTCATGATCGCTGACCCTTGTTCTCACGGGGTACTTCGACTTACCAGGTGTCTGCTGGAAATACAATACAGCAGATAGGAAGCAGTCCAGGAGATTCCTGGAGTGTGTGGAAGATAACTCCCTGACACAGCTGGTGAGTAAGCCAACTAGGGAAGGCACCCCACTGGACCGGTTGTTCGCGAACAGGGAAGGACTTGTGGGTTATGTAATGGTTGGAGGCCATCTTGGGCACAGTGGTCACGAAATGACAGTTTTCGATTCTTGGAGAAGTAAGGAGGGGGCTTAGCAGACTTCCAGAGAGCAGTCTTTGGCCTGTTTAGGAGCCTGGTTGACAGAGTCTCTTGGGAGGCAGTCCTGAAGGGCAAAGGGGTCCAGGAAGGCTGGACACTCTTCAAGGAGGAAGTCTTAACGGCGCAGGAGCAGGCTGTCCCCATGTGCGGAAAGACAAGCCGGTGGGGAAGCAGACCGGCCTGGCTGAACAGAGAGCTTTGGCTGAACTCAGGAAAAAAAGGAGAGTTTATGCCCTTTGGAAGAAAGGGCAGCCCACTCACAAGGACTACAAGGATATCGTGAGGTTATGCAGGGAGAAAGTTAGAAGAGCCAAAGCCCAGCTAGAACTTAGCCTGGGTACTGCCATAAAAGACAATAAAAAATGTGGCTATAAATACATTAGCAGGAAAAGGAGGGCGAAGGAGAATCTCCATCTTCTATTAGATGTGGGGGGAAACTTAGTTACAAAGGATGAGGAAAAGGATGAGGTACTTAATGCCTTCTTTGCCTCAGTCTTTAACAGTAAGGTAAGTTGTTCTCCGGACAGCCAGACCCCTGAGAAGAAGACATGGATGGGAAGCAGAATGAAGCCCCCATAATCCAACAGGAAATGGTCAGTCAGCTGATACAGCACATACACACACAGTAATCTATGGGGCCAGATGGGATCCACTCAAGGGTGCTGAGGGAGCTGACAAAATTTCTCACCAAGCCAATTCCCATCATCTATCAGCAGTTCTGGCTAACTGGGGAGGACCCTGTTGACTGGATTAGCTAATGTGATGTCCATCTACAAGAATGGCTGGAAGGAGGACCTCAGGAACTACAGGCCTGTTGGTCTGACCTCGGTCTGTGGAAGGTTATGGAGCAGATCATCTTGAGTGCCATCATGTAGCACACAAAGGACAACCAGGTGATCAGGCCAAGTCAGCACGGGTTTATGAAAGGCAGGTCCTGCTTGACTAACCTGATTTTCTTCTATGACAAGGTGACTCACCTAGTGGATGAGGGAAAGGCTGTGGATGTTGTCTACCTAGACTTCAGCAAAGCCTTTGACACTGTTCCCCACAGCATCCTCCTGGAGAAACTGGCTACTTATGGCTTGGATGGGTGTACACTTTGCTGGGTAAAAAAATGGCTGGATGGCCAGGCCCAAAGAGTGGTGGTGAATGGAGTTAAATGTAGCTGGCATCCAGTCACAAGTGGTGTTCCCCAGAGCTCAGTATTGGGGCCAGTTCTGTTTAATGTCTTTATCAACAATCTGGATGAGGGGATCAAGTGCACCCTCAGTAAGTTTGCAAATGACAACAAATTGGGCCAGAGTGTTTTTCTACTTGAAGGTAGGAAGGTTCTGCAGAGGGATCTGGACAGGCTGGATCGATGGGCCAAAGCCAACTGTGTGAGTTTCAACAAGGCCAAGTGCTGGGTCCTGCACTTGGGTCACAGCAACCCCATGCAATGCTACAGGCTTGGGGGAGAGTGGCTGGAAGGCTGCCTAGTGAAAAAGGACCTGAGGGTGTTTGTTGATAGCCCGCTGAACATGAACCAGCAGTGTGCCCAGGTGGCCAAGAAGGCCAACGACATCCTGGCTTGTATCAGGAACAGTGTGGCCAGCAGGAGTAGGGAGGTGATCGTGCCCCTGTACTTGGCACTGATGAGGCTGCACCTCCAGTACTGTGTTCAGTTTTGGGCCCCTCACTACAAGAAAGACATTGAGGTGCTGGAGTGCTTCCAGAGAAGGGCAATGAAACCAGTGAAGAGTCTAGAGAACAAGTCTTACGAGGAGCGACTGAAGGAACTGGGGCTGTTTAATCTGGAGGAGAGGAGGCTGAGGGGGGACCTTATTGCTCTCTACAGCTACCTGAAAGGAGGTTGTAGTGAAGCCGGTGTTGGTCTTTTCTCCCAACTAACTAGTGATAGGATGAGAGGCAATGTCCTCAAGTTGCATCAGGGGTGGTTTAGATTGGATATTAGGACAAATTTCTTTAATGAAAGAGCTGAAAAGCATTGGAACAGGCTGCGCAGGGAGGTGGTTGAGTCACCATCCCTGGAGGTATTTAAAAGAGGTGTAGATGTTGCGCCTGGGGACATGTTTTGATGGTGGAATTGACAGTGTTAGGTTAAGCATTGGACTCGATGATCTTGACGGTCTCCTCCAACATAAACGATTCTATGACTGTATGATTCTATGAAAAGGGACATTGATTCCTTTCATTTTGATCCCGAGCTCATATCTGAGATCAGCACAGTGTTTCAACTTTGACCATCAGAAGATGCCTGGGGACCAGGAAAAAGAAGTCAAGATCTTTAAAGAAGCTGTTTAGCAGTGTGGGACAATGGACTTGCCGGACTTGTCGATGGCAGAGCATGACTTGCTCAGACTCGTGTGTCAAACACCGAAGAGTTAACAAAAGGGAGTGGTTTGACTTGAACAAGAAGCTTAGTTTATGTTATCAGACAGAAGTAACAGGTGATGGTCTAATACTCAAATCAACTGTGTGACATATGGGGTGAGGTGGAGGCCTCATAGCCAGATGCTGCTTCAGTTAAAGCACAGACCTCCCCTTCCCCCTCCCATCCCCCATGAGCACTTACTAAGCTCCCCACCCCGAGGGCATGCCAAACTGCTGAGTCCCACTTCTGATGACACAACATGCTATGCCAAGAGGCAATTTACAGATAATAATTTAGTCCCACCTCACCAAGATCTGCCAAAGATTTTTCAAAGGTATAAAACTGGCATTTGAAAACCCTCTTTTAGAGGAGGAGTCAAATTAAAACCTTACCTAACAGACACGTGGATGGGCCTGCACCTCTCTTCCTCCCCAAGAAGGAATGCCTTTCTGGTAAGAGTCGTGCCTCCAACTTCATCAGACATATCCATGGGAAAATATTAACTAAAGCACTGAACTATTAACTTGAGCTCAATTTTTGTAGATAGTGGATTTATCAATGGCAATCCCATATCTGTGATACCTATCTCTTGTTTCAACTTTACGAAGCTCTCTCAGTGAAAGTCCCTGGGAGGGCTCTGACAGGCAAACATTGAATCTGATAAGTGGCTACATACTTAACCCCTTAGAAATAAACCGTTGACCAAGTCTGGGACTAGGAGTAGATTCAGCCACATCTAGGCTCCTATCTCTGAGAAGAAGTTTAGAAAGCAAGGGGGTCCACTCTGAACCTCATGACTTAGCGGGAGGGCTTTGTTCCCCCTTGCCGCTTGTCAGACTCCTTGAAATCCTTTAACCCTTTTAATGTGACAAGCAGCCATGAGACAACAAAAACCTTGAAAGTCACAGCTACAAACATGAATCTCAAACAATAGGCCCATAAATTCCTTTGGGCAGGTTATCTGAAGAAAGTGGATGATATGCAGGTAACTTCAAGCTTAAACATTTTTTTTCTTAATTGGTTTACACTAAAAATAAATAGCATTTCCTTTCTTGCAATGATCATATTCAAGCAGAATTCATCTGCCCTCAATTGAATTTTTAAGAAAGATTGTTTCAGTACACAGTTTTCCTCCATAATGGTTCCCTCTGCCAATAAAGCAAGAGTTTATTACATTTCCACAGTTCTCTTGGGAGGAGTTTTGAGGAGTTTTTCTTCTTTTGTGATACAGCTGTACCTACTTCTAATACCTTGCAAAACAGCTAAACTCTAGCTAAACTGGAGTCACGTGAGTTTCCCCAAATTGTGCTGCTGGCTCTCCTTGGAGAAGTCTCAAATAGTTCTATCCAAAAATTATTACTATTTGCAATTAGTTTCTATATTTCATGAAAAATGGCATCTTATTTTCTGTTTATGCAAAAATCTCACTTGCATGAAAAATGTGCACATAAACAGTGTTTAGCAATCACAGGATGAACTGTTTTCCTTAAAGGCATCTACATTCCTAATTGTATTTGGAAACATAAAAAATACGATGGGAGTTTTCTCTCCCAAATTGGGAGGTTTTGCATTTCAGCCACCAGACCTTTCTAGACTCCAGTTGTAATATTACCACCATTTTCAAAACAGGTGCTCATGACTTTCCCCCACCACCTCCATGTCCAGGGAAGATGACCATGTCAGTATTTACTATTTCAAAGACACCAGCCTTTTACCTCTGCTCACAGCACTAGAACTGGAATCCCTCATCACTTCTAGTCTCTTGTGCATGGGTCATTGCAGAACACAATTATGAAATCACCATCCGCTCTGGAAGAAAATCACTCAACCAAAAACACCCACACCCTACAGTATGCGTCCTTTGTACTATAATATCTTCTCAGATGTCACCTTTTCAATCACACAAAGTATAACTGTCTCACTGCCTCACCAGCTTTGTCCCTCCCCACTTACATCATGTAGCACACTAACCCACGTACGGGTGCCTATCCCTCCTTCCTGCCACCACTGTCAGCTCACAGGTCTACCTGATTCTCCCACACCCATATGCCCTTTCTACTCCACACCACCCATACACATTTGAGGACTGTGATAAAAGAGCCCCTGAATGGTTTTAGAAGGAAAAAAAAACAGTGAAAAGAGAGCAGGGAGAGAAATGTCCTTAATTCACACCAAAGGAGCAAAGAAGCAATGAGCTGATCCTGCCCTTGACCTCTTTCTTTCCGCTGGACTGGCAGGCAGCCCTGGTCACCATTGCAGGGGAGGAAAGGAGGGCAGGTAGCGCTGTCAGAGCTAACTACTCTGTAAGCGACCGAAGGTGTCCTCCCACCTGCCCCATGGATGCCCTGGCTGCAAAGCAAGCGTGGTTGCAGCCCTGCCCTTCCTCCATTTGCACATGTAAGCAACAGAGTGGGGCTGGAAAGGGGTGCTCAGGCCTCCTTCCCCACCTTTCAGCCATCTTATGCTCTTATACTGTCCCTCTACTTAGTATCTTGCTATTCATAGCACCCCGATGGAAGTCAGAGGCATGAAAAAGTAAAGCAAACGAAGTGGTGGCAAGGCAAGGAATTGCACCCAGATTTACCCAGTGTCACGGTTAATGCATGGCTCTGAGGACTGTCATTCAGCCACTGCAGGCTTTCCAGGCTGGAGCCTGTTCAGAGCATGCAGCTCCTTCAGGGTTTGGGCAAGACCCAATATAAACAATAAAACCAGAAGGTTTAGATATTTATGACAGTCCAGAGTGATGGAGGCTGAGATTTCAAGTGTGTTTTATGGTTTTGATATTATCTGGCTTCAGATGGGGTCACCAGCAGAGAGGACTTCCCACAGGCAAGACAATTTCCACAGAGCAGCGTATTTATCTACTTGCTTCATTTGTTTCACTTCCCAAGGAACAAGCTGTATCTAACCCTCATAAAATTTTGGCTGAGGAGAAAGAAATATATGTACTAAAGCTGATCCCATAGGTCGTTATAATAGAGAATAAGGAAACTTCTCTTTATAACAAGCTTGTGCAAGACACAGAGAAATTTAGGCCTGCCTGAGCATGTCTACACGCACGGCTGCAGGCACGCAGCAGCAGGGATATGCATCCTGCTGCTCTCACCTGGTAGCACAGGTAACAAGGGCAGGGACATGCAGCTACATGCACTCCCACACAGCTTTGCAAGCCAGAGTGCAGATTTCCAGGGTTGGAGTTATTCTCCTTCTTAGCACAAATCAGCTGGTGTATATACTTAGTCTTCTAGACCTGTAACAGCCCCCTCACCCCCACTTTCTAGGTCTCCTCCTATTTACTTGTGCTATTATGAATCTGCTACAGGGATACCTAACTGTCCTGAAATTGCTTCTGCCATACTTGTTTTAGCACTAAAATGTTCACTATCACTGTGTTACCTTCCAAAGTTCCAGCTCCTGCTATTTGCCGCATCAGAGTCAAAATGTTTCTTTGTCAAATCTAGCAAGAAACTAATTTCTTTTAAATTGTTTTTCATTGTATTTTACACAGCTGCCTTGAGCCATCTGGATGATAAGTAGTAATATAAATGATTGCTTCAATTATTAACACTGGCGACCTTTGCTAAAATGCAGGAAGGAGGAGAAAAGTATAGTCTGGCTGCTTTGCTAATAGTAATAATCATGCAGGAGGTCTCAGTGGGAAAGGGAAAACATGGAGCTATGTTGTCTGATAGTTTGAACAGGGATGTGGAGGAGAAGCAGCAAGCAGGAGGAGGAGAATTTGGTGCATGTTCCACTCCTACCTCTGTATCTCATGGTACTGTCACATAAAATGTAAGAGGGAGTTTAGTGAGACATAAAGCCAAGATACACACCTGGTCTGGCCCAGAACAACAATATTCTTACTTGATATGGAGAGCTAAAGCACATTTCTAAAATGCTTTATGATCCTCAAATAGACAACTAGCTTCCCAGTAGTCTTCTGCGGCATTTATTTTCCTTGGATCGAACCTTTGAGGACCGCACACTGTTACTAACCACTTGGGTCCTGCCAAGCTCATTTCAAGTGTTTGGATTTATCCCGATGCTCAGGCAAGGGACTGAACAGGTAAGCGATCTTCTGTCCCCAGGGACAATGGCCTTAGTTTGCGCAATGTGCAGCGCTCCCTCTTTTCTTCTTTTGATTGCAAAATCTGTGTGGAGTGGCAGGTGGGGGAGCTAGTGCAGATGAGAAAACAGCACGTTTCCCTCCCATACCCACCTACAATCTCTCCACTTTGGGGGTGAATGCTGTAGCTCTGTCTTAATCTCAGCCAGGCAACAGCCTGAAAAACACCAGAGAGTGAAGATTAGCAAAATAAGAGCCCATTATGGCAGACTGCTGGGGCAGAGAAGCTGCTCAGCTCCCTGGAGAAGTTTGTAATTTACTATCCCATTGTTCTCCAGTCCTCAGTCTACTTCAGCCACGTGGTTTCTCCAGGGGCTATCACAGTGATTAATGCTGATTTGATGCTCAAGCAGAGACATCGCTGTAGGGTTATCACTCAGTGGATGAAGTCCTGCATGCTGGCTGGAGTAGGAGTGGCTTGGGTGAGCTCCACGCACTCACCCTGAGCAGCAGGGTGACGGCACAGCTTTGCTTTCCTGTGCATGGTAGTTCAAACACAGAGCAATACGAGACAACGGGGATTTTCAACCTATCTCCAAAGACTTCTTGAACAGAATTTAGGTGCGATACTAGCAGTGTACTGGGTGCAATACAATAAAGAGGTTAATTAGGCTTTTTTACTGAAGTGTAAAAAATTTCTCTTCTCCTGTCGGGATGCATTGGTTTTGTTGCTACCAGTGACATCGCTGCTGTGAATAGCTGTGCTGGAAGCAGTTTAGTCCAGGGCGCTTGAGCCTCTTACCACCCACAGCTAGAGGCATCTCACATGCTCAGTGCCTTTCCCTGGCTCATTCACTTCCCCAGTGCACAGCTCTTCCTAACCCAGAGGATGGCAAGAGCCGCTTCTTGGCCACTCTCCCCTTCCTCCCCAAACTGAATAAGGAGCACCCCAGCTAGACTGGAGTGTGTCAGGTTGACCATCCAAGCTGACCCAGGCACCGTGACTTCGGGGAGAGCCAATACCACAGCACACCCAGGGCTGGCATGGATGCTGTGAGCTGCTGCAGTGGGTATGAGACACATGGTAGCAGCTGGATCTCCTCAGCTGAATGCTGCAGGCTGGATTTACCAGATGAGAGTTCTTATTAATTCAGTCTTCATAGTCATTAGCAGATAAAGTCTGAGACTTGATTTGGGCCCGGATGGAATGCATCCACGAGTGCTGAGGGAGCTGGCGGATGTCATTGCTGAGCCACTCTCCATCATCTTTGAGAGGTCCAGGAGGACAGGAGAGGTGCCCGAGGACTGGAGAAAGGCAAATGTCACTCCAATCTTCAAAAGGGCAAGAAGGAGGACCCAGGGAACTACAGACCGGTCAGTCTCACCTCCATCCCGGGAAAGGTGATGGAGCAGCTTATCCTGGAGGTCATCAACAAGTGGAGGAAAAGAAGGTTATCAGAAGTAGTCAGCATGGATTCACCAAGGGGAAATCATGCCTGACCAATCTGATAGCTTTCTACGATGACATGACTGGCTGGGTAGATGAAGGGAGCGCCATGGATGTTGTCTACCTAGACTTCAGCAAGGCTTTTGACACAGTCTCCCACAACATCCTCCTAGGGAAGCTCAGAAAGTGTGGGCTGGAGGAGTGGTCGGTGAAGTGGATTGAGAGCTGGCTGAATGGCAGAACTCAGAGGGTTGTCATCAGCAGCACCGAGTCTAGTTGGAGGCTGGTAACAAGTGGTGTCCCCCAGGGGTCAGTACTGGGCCCAGTCTTGTTTAACTTCTTCATCAACGACCTGGATGAAGAGTTAGAATGTACCCTCAGCAAGTTTACTGATGACACCAAACTGGGAGGTGTGGTAGATACACCAGAAGGCTGTGCTGCCATTCAGCGTGACCTGGATAGGCTGGAAA
>Ga0065711_1039346_pt1 | contig 17922 bp, 10 predicted proteins | sample Hoacrofraction12_FD_59098 | JGI IMG/M metagenome (GOLD analysis project Ga0065711, IMG submission 59098) | Hoatzin crop microbial communities from Cojedes, Venezuela - Epithelial fraction 12 v2 (version 2) | ecosystem: Host-associated > Birds > Digestive system > Esophagus > Crop | place...
CCTGCGGGGGTCGCGGAGCGGGCCCGGCCCGGGCCGGAGGTGCGAACGCTGGCCTGAAGCAAGCGGCTGGGTGCGCGGGTCGCCAGGGCTCCTCCGCCCCGGGGGGATCCCGAGCAGCCCGGCCGGGAGAGCCGCCTCGCCTGGTGCCCGGAGGAGCGGGGGGCCCTTTGCTTTTGGCCTTGCCTCGCAGAAGGCAGATGGCTTCTTGTCACTTGGCCGGTTTTGCCATCTCCTGCGCGGTGTTGCTGAAATAAATCCTCTCCTCCCTGGCCCCCGCAACGCTGCGTTGTTCCCGGTGACTGTGTCGTGTTGGAAGTCGCGAGTCGCGCGCGGCAGAAGGCTCTCGGTGAGCGTGAAGAGCACTGGGGAGCGCTTGCGGGACGGATCTTCTAATTAGGAGACAGTTAAGTGACTGTTTTCAGAACGTCTAGGGTGATAATTTACTTGTTAACTTTCTGCGCAATGCCAGGCGTTGCGTGGTCGCCCTGCGCATCGTGCATAGTTGCCTCGCATGGCGTGGTAAGAAGCTGGGGCTGAAACCGTGTGCCACCGAGGAGGGGACGCACAGCTGAGCCGTGGTGGCAGAGCCAAGCCCGGAGTGTTCAGCGTCGTGTTGCAGTTTGGAGTGCGCGTCCCCAAGAGATGAAGGCTCGGAAGTAGTGTTGGCTCAAGATGTGAACTATTCCCATCTCAGTGGAAACTCCCAGTAAAATACAAGGGTTAAAAAGAGACATTGTCCCCTCTGCCTGCAGGCACGCTAGCCTCCCAGTCCAGAAGAAGGAGGTGTTGTCTTCTTTGGAGACCTTAATATGGTGAGGGGACTGGAGCATCTGTCCTATGAGGAAAGGCTGAGGGAGCTGGGCTTGTTTAGCCTGGAGAAGGCTGCGAGGGGACCTAATACATGCATATAAATATCTCAAGGGTGAGTCTCAGGAGGACGGGGCCAAACTCTTTTCAGTGGTGCCCAGCAACAGGACAAGGGGCAACGGGCACAAACTGAAGCAGAGGAAGTTCTGTCTGAAGAACTTCTTCACTCTGAGGGTGACGGAGCACTGGCACAGGCTGCCCGGGGAGGTTGTGGAGTCTGCTTCTCTGGAGATATTCAAGACCTGCCTGGACAAGGTCCTGTGCAGCCTGCTGTCGGTGACCCTGCTTCAGCAGGGGGGTTGGACTAGATGACCCACAGAGGTCTCTTCTAACCCCGAACATTCTGTGATTCTGTGACAACAGTAAATACGTTTTCCGTGCCTGAGCATCGTGAACCCAGGCTGTCCGAGGCACTGAAGAATCTTCAAGTGAGTGTTGGTCACCTTGTTCCGTTCCCCCGTTGCTCTGTGGCGTGCTAGAACATCTGAAAGGCAACGAGCGGCGAAAATTTGAAAACTGGGGTAAAACAAATAGGAACAATATGTGTAGGATGAGAAATGAGGACAGAAGCTACTGTTTCATGCTAATTTGGGACCTTGCATTACTTGTTATAAACATTGACCACCGTGCATGCAACCCAAGTGCCCTCGCTGTGGTCAGGCTGTTCACCTCATAGTGAAAATCTGGTGCTGGTGCCTTGAATGACTTGCAAGTGCAGTGTAGCGAAGTCCTGTTAAGTTTTGATAAGCCTTCACAGTTAGGTATCATATATTTGCTGAATGACATATTAAATACATGGAAATCAGATAAATGCAGGTTTTATATTCAGGAAGTGGTTTATGCCAGAATAAATTTGGACGTTTATTTGATCATCAACATTTCTGGGAAAAAAAAAAAAGTAAGATCTGATGGTTGTTTATGTCAGTATTGCCATGTGGGACAGTTGATGATTCTTAATTAAGTTGGAGATTATTGTGTTTGAAAAATTACAAGAAGCAGAGTCGCATTAGAGGGAGATAATCAAGAGATAGTATAAAATGGGGAAATAATGTTGGGGTGAAATTATTTATAGATTTCACCAAAGATGGGGACTTGGGCTGATCTTACTCAGTACTTTAGTTGATGACATCGGTGCACAAAATAAGATGCAGTAATGATATTTGCTGATGACCCAAAGCTGGGAACCATTTGCAGGGCCAAAGAGGACTGAGATATCCTACAGGAAAAATGGAGCAACATAGAGTATCGGAGTAAAGCCTCTGGGCTGAGATTCAGCGTGCAAGGTCTGGGGCTGGTACCAAGGAACAAGGAGTTCAGTAACAGAGAAGAAGAGAGACTTGAATGTAGTAATGGATCACGGGATGTGAGCAGCCACTTTATGACAGTGAAAAAAGAAATTGAGATCCTCAGTGTGCCACAGAAGAGCTCGTTTAAAGAGAGACACGGAAGGGAGAACTTTCTTGTACAAGGCTGTGCGAGCCGAACCTGGGATCGTATACATCAGCTCTGGTCATGCATTAAAAGAAAAGGGATGTGCAGACTTCAGTAGTGCCAACAGCTGTTGGGATGGTGAAGGAAGTGGAGAGTCAAGACTGTAGCTTGTTTGCCTAGGCAAGCTAAAGCTAAGAAGGGACCTAAAAGTTTAAAAGACCCTATTATGATATTCTAGTAGAGTTTGTGACTGGAACCTGCAGGCTCCAATGCTGTCGTTGAAAAGACTCCTGTAAATTCTGGGAATTCCTGTGATCACCTGGTGGGCCAAGCCCCCAGGGAGAGGGGAGACTCTCAGATGGAACAGCAATGTATTTGTGACTCCGTGCTTTCTTTCCCGGAGGCTAAATGTATTATCCAAGCTCCACTGCCATGCCATCTGGAGGAGGGGAAAAAAATGTGGAGCACCTCCTTTTTGCTCGAGGGAAGTGTGTTGCAGTGGCGGTGCCAGCCTTGGTGCAGACGTGTTGTGCTCGGTGTGAGTCAGGAAGCTGCCCAAGAAGCCTGACACCGTGGTTGCCCTCTTTCCCCCCGCCGCAAGACGTGTTCATGATTACAAATAACGTAGAGAACCGGCAGTGTAGAAGAGATCCTGTATTCTCAAGAGGACTCTGCTGCTTCCCCAAACTGCCAGCAGGAAGTTACATGTGATCAGGACGTTTTGTTTTGTTTTTTTTCTTTTGTTTTGCCTCTTGGAACTTTTTCTGAGTGATGGAGGATGTCACAACGTGGCATCGCATCTGCTGCGGAGTTACCTGTAGTATCTTGACCAGCCTGGATTTAATTTCCCTTTTGGCTTTCGATCAGCAAAAGTGAATGCTGCGTCCTCTGCACTGCTGCTGCTTCTTCAGGGACTTCCTCGGGATCCACGGAAGCCGGCGGAAGGGGGACGGGTGTGCTGGTTTGGCTCCCTGTGCACCTGCGTGGCCATGAGTAAGAGTTAACAACAGCCGCCAACGGCTGGCAGTTCACATTTAAAAACAATGTCAGGGCTTTTTTTCTGAAGTTCCAGGTGGCTAAGCTGTCGATCAAAATCCGTGTTATACATGAATGTGGCACTGAATCCATGTATAACAAGACTCTTGATGGACAGGTATTTTTAAAAAGAGTGATTGGGATGGGAACTCTGCCATTCCTGTAGTGCTGGCAGAGCTGCTCATGTGGGACGCTGCCTGGTGCACGGGAGCTCCTTTTCCCTTCCCCCTCGGGTTCTGTTGTGCCTGATTACAATTACGGTTTGTAATAACGTATGGCGGTTTTCACCAAAAGTGTGTTACTTCAGTAAACATTTCTCTGAATTAAGATAACTTCTCTGGTTTGCTGAGTTGTTTGCTCTTACCTGGGGTTACGAAAATGGATGCGCTGCGGGATTGCTGAAATTCTGACTCCATCCTGAAAAATATTTCTCACATTTCACTTGCCGGTTGAGAAATGTTTTCTGGCGTTTCTTCAGGAAGAGAGATCTGTGAACCTCTGTGGCTGATTTCAACCTAAGGGCTGTGTTTACTTGCATCTGAATTACATGATCTCCAGGTGTTGCTTAAAGGAGGGGAGAACAACAATTTCTTGTTAATGCAAAGCAAGCCTTTCTTCCATCTGATATCGGTTTCGTCTCTTCACCCGTTCTTTGTGGTTTCACATTCTTAGCTGCCCCATCCCACATGTTTCCTCCTCCTCTGTCTCCTGGTAGACAAGGCTATTTGCAAAACCTGTTTTCTTTGTAAGGCATTTTTGCAGCTGTGGTTGGTTCTGCTCTCAAATGACCAATTGCCTCCTCAGAAAATTCTGAAAAATGTAATAGCCATATTTTTAACCTCATTACAAATTATTTGAGAGATGTATTTAATGTTTCCTAGATCTGCATTTTTCACCCTCTTTTATTATTTTTCAGGGTTTGGATATCTCCTAATTGAGGAGAGTCAAAATACTGATTGCAAGTGAACCCTCCTCAGTCAGCCAGTTGGAAGTCTCTGAGAACATAAGAAGTCATGGCAGAAAATGACGCAATGCCAACCTTACCAAAAAAGTGTGGCCCATACATTTCATCTGTAACCAGTCGTGGCATGAATTTGGTAATTCGTGGCATAGTGCTGTTTTTTATTGGCGTATTTCTTGCATTAGTATTAAACTTGCTTCAGATCCAGAGGAACGTTACTCTCTTCCCCCCTGATGTGATCACAAGCATCTTCTCCTCAGCTTGGTGGGTACCACCTTGCTGTGGCACAGCATCAGGTAAGTTCAGTCGTGTACGTATGCCTGGCGTGGAGTTGAAGGGGTGGATGGCTAGTTATATAGTTACAAAAAACTGTATGAAAGGTGTGGAAGACAAAAATTTCTCTTTCAGCATCGCTGCCCGTTTTGAGCTGCTGTTATCCTTCTGATCTCCTTGTATATACACAAATATGCATGCACGTGTCCAGAAATTGTTCTGCTAACTTGCATAAGTTTTGCGGCTTCTGCTGGGTTAGTGTACAAGTTTACCAGACTTAGGAGGTGGTGCCACTGGTAACCCTGAGGCTGGATTACAGGAGTGCGCTCTACGGGCAGCCCTGGAAAATCCCCTGCAAGTGTCAGGTTGTGCAGCATGCAGTAACTTGATCTGAGCACAGCAAACCACCCTGAGTAGTGCTCCCTTTCGTGGGCCAGCTTTCTGTTTGTTCCTCCTTCCAGTTCAAGGTATGTCTTTAGTTCTGTAAAGCTGGGAGACCTTGCTGTGTCTCAGGGGGTTGAGGCCAGGCATGCAGTTTGCTGTTGTAGAGTCGTGTTGCAGAGCAGAGCACCTTGCTTAGATTCGTATGTCAGGTCAGATGATGTGAATATGCTCCACTTCTGCCATGACCGCATAGGCAGCTGAGGCTTTTGCATGGGATTTGGGAGCCTAGTTTATGTGAGATGTCTGCTGTAGGTAGTAAGAAATATCCCTTTTTCCTCTTCAAGTATCAAGGCAGATTCCAAGTTACAAGGCTGATGAAATTCGGCTTTCTCCTTGGCGCTGAAGATCGGTGATCCCATGGTCAGTTTTACGCTTTACTAAGGGATTATTCTTACCAGCCAGTACTGGAGGATTCTGCTTTAGTGAACCTTTACAGTAAAGGCAGTATCCTCCTAGAGGTCGGTTTTAGTAAGACTGAGAAGCTCACATTTCTGGGTATAGATAAATAGGAGGCACTAACCTAGCTTTTGAGTTGGCATCATTGTTCTGCTAATGATATTTAAGTCTATTTTTTCCTAATTGTCCAATTGCTTTGTTTTCGATACCTTGTTGAGATACTACACCCCAGGTGTCATAGAGGAGCATGGTTTGAAAGGAAATCCTCCAGATATCTCTGAACCTGTCAGTTTTGTTCTGCTGTGGAAATGCATTTGGTGTATTATGGTGGCAGTTACATACCTGCTTTATCTGCAAGTTGTCTTTCTGTTACCCTGCTGAGATTGTGGATTACTTACTGGATTCTATCCTGCATTTGCTGTCTTTTATACTCTAACCTGACTCTCTTAACAAACATGTCTGGTAAAGGTTTGGTCTTTTATACATGGAGTAGTGGGGGTTGAAATGACAGAATCCCAGCTTGCAGCAGCAACACAGAAGGTTTGCAATGCTGACTGTAATGTTTGCACTGTCAGCTGTTGGCATCAGGCTGCACCTCGTGCTCTCTGGAGTTGCCTGAGAACACTGTCTGCAGCTGCGTCGGGGGAGTTGCGAAGGCTGGGTCCTGCCGTCATCTCGGAAGAAACTTGTGGGCCTTTCTGGGTCTGATGGGTTGGTGGCTTTGGTGGAAAGGCTCGGTCTGTCTTGTAAAGTGTAGTCAGTCACCTGCTAGGTATTTGCACTACTTAATTTTAAAGCCACCTGATTTAAAAATACTACTGCCTTAATTGGCTTTTCCCAGTAGGAGTGACCCCTGTTGAGGTGTTTGAGTTCTTTCGTTTTCGTTATCGGTGTTCTCTTCTCCATTTTTCCTTATCTTCTCTGCTAGTGTACATACATGGAATTTCTGTGGTAAATGCTGGTAATTCACCCATTTTCTTACCATTTGTACTTCCACAGCCTTCCTGGAATTGACATGAACATTTCTCTGCAGTATGGTTTATTGTTACGAACAGAATCAAGGTATTTTTGTGTATTTATAATCAGTGGTGATCAAGGCTGCTTTCAGAGAAGTCCGTTCATCCGTCGCTGTTATTAGTCATCAGTTTGGCCCAATGCCTTTGGCAAGAAAATTAATTGCTCAGGGAGTTTTTTTTCCTCTCCAGCATTACTGGTGATGTATTTTCCCGAATCCTGGAGATCAGCTTCCTCTCTGGCAGAATTAAGAGCATTTGCCATGACATACCTCCGACAGCACGCCAGACCAAGGGCACTGGAGTCTGTACCGATGACTCAGGCTCTGTCCCTCTCCTGCAGCACCAGTTTAACATCAAGCACCAGCGTTATTCCTCAGCGGTGGTGGTAACAGTCTTTTTGGCTGCCACTGTAGTAGGGAACACGTTTGTGAAGAAATGTTCAGAGAGAATAGCAGTTCCCTGGTGTTGAAAGTCCTGTTTGCTTTCTATGTTCAACAGTTTCCATAGGCTCTTGGCTTTCCCTTTTCTGTGCGGGCCTTTATAGTAGCATTGAAGAAGACAAAAGAATTATCCAAACAAAACCTGCTTGTAACAACAACAAAAGCAGGCACAAAATACTGATGTTACAAACCACACTCTGCCCTTACCCTGGTGTGTTTGTTTTGCAGTTATTTAAACATGTATGTCTGATATGTGGAATTTTGAGAAGTGCCAGCCTGCAAGCCATTTCTGCACCTTTTGAACTACAATGTGAGCCCGCAGGTATCAGTAGGGTGCAGAACTCTCGTCCTCTGCCCTTAGTTCAAATTGGCTCTGTTTTGCTACCTCTGCCAGGTCACTGCTGCAGTGGTTGAAGATGCTGCTGAAGTTTTACAGGGCTTTTTTAAATAATGAAATTGTCTGAAATTCCTCTTCTTTTACAATGTATGTTTTGTACTGTTTATCCTTAAAAGATCTGTTTTGGTTGTCACACTGATTGTCAAAGTCCAGGTAGTCTGTATTTTAGTGAAATATTGCCAGTGCTTTAACTTCTGGGCCTTTTTTCTTTCCTGTCTCCACAGCTGTGATTGGGTTATTGTACCCATGCATGGACAGACATCTGGGAGAGCCACATAAATTTAAGAGAGAATGGTCCAGTGTAATGCGATGTGTAGCAGTCTTTGTGGGAATAAATCATGCCAGCGCTGTATCCTATATTCTAATGAAATGGGTGATAACAAATGGGTTTCCACTAAAACAAAGCTCACATAGTCATGGTGAATTGTTGTTAAAGATGTAATGTGCAGAATTTTTGCAGGGGAAACGCAGAATATGTATTACTGTTGAACTGTCATAGCGGTATGGGAGGTGACAAGTCTTACATCTTTTTGTTCTGAAAAATCATTGCATTAGAAACGTCTCAATATTGGGCTTTGTCTTACTTAGTCTTTATTGTCTTTGAAGAATTAAAGTAAGTGTGGGGAAATATTTGTGTGGTAGGTATTACAGAAAAGTGCTTTAAGACATTTCAAGGGTTGATGTCCTTTTAACACTGTAGTAAGAGGTTGAAGCCCAGTGATGAGGTCATCAGTGAAGCACATGCACCTTGCAGAGAATGGGGAAAACTCAGGACCAGGTAATACCCAGGGCTACGCAAAGCATTTTACAAGGCAGTTAGGCATTCTACGAATGATGCCTTGATACTGAATGAGTAGTTACCATTCCTGTGGTCATTCAGGAAGAGCAATTAGAAGTCAGTCGGCATGTTGCAGTACGTTATGCTCCTCCTGGTTGTGCAGCTAATCATATACATGCTGGCACAAGTGTGCTCGGAACTGGCATCCCTTCCCTCTGAAGCAGCTGGCGACATGCTGGGTGACGGTGTTTTTCACATGGACTGACACACCTTACTGGCAGCCCTGTGAGTCTCAGTGGTTTTCTGTAGTCGTGTCTAGTGCCTCCTGTCAGGTAAAACCAGGATCTGTGTGTGAAAACTGGGTTCTTGTAAACTATTTGGATAGAAAGCTGATCATTTCCGGAGCTCTCATCTGCTTCAGTGTCAGCTCCAACACGGTTTGCAGAAACCATGCTAAGAATTTCTGACTGCGTGCTGCTGAATCTCCTTGTTTCCAGGAAAGAGGGGAAGGTCAGTGAAAGATGTGAGAGCTGGCTGAATTCTTACAGAGGTGGCTTGGCCCTCGGATGGGTTGGACTGTTTTTCGGTTTTGGTCGCACCAGCCATCCTATCCAGTGTGGGCGGATGGGCTGGAGCTGCCGAGGTTCCGAGCCGTTCCCGCTGTCCCTCACAAACCGTGCTCTCATTGTCAGAGATGCATTAACCTCATCCTGTGGTTCTCACTGGCCTGGATTGCACCTGTTGTAGAAGTACGTGCAGCTTTGCTGCTTTGAAGAAATACAAGAGAATTGACAGCTTCTCTCTGCACGGGTCAGATTATTTACAGCAAACCTTCTTGCAGTTCTTGAACAGCAGTTACACATATTCCAGAACATCATTAATGGAATGTCTGTATTTCCTCCTTGACAGCTCTCCAGACCGCTTTCTTTTCAGCTTATTACCAGTTCTGCACATTACCATATTTGGTGTCGTTTTTGGTCTTGTTTGAGATTTTTTCTGATGCTATTGCTTTTTATCCTGTAATCGTTTATTTCAGATAGTTGAACTTCTTTCTCATTTCCTTTAGGTCTCTTTCCAGGTCTTTGTGAGAACACAGAGCAGTGTTTTTGTGTTGTCATCCCATAAACTTGCTTTCAGGCTTACGAAACTTGACAGCCTGCTTTTTAATAATCTGTTTTGGGCAGGACTAGTGAGGATGAGTTAGTATTTCCAGAACATTTTGAAGAATGTGAAACACTCCAAAGATACCTGGAGTGACTTCACACTTTTATCACAGTTGACAAAACTGTTTTTCAATGTTGATTTACAATAATACTTTCACAGTGATATTATTCACATTTTGTGTTATAGAAAACACTAACATTTTTAATATTTAGCTGAATGTAAATTAGCATGTAACTTAAACAAAATTGCAATTTTGTTTAACAAATACCTTTTTTCAGCAAATCCTTGTCAGAGAAGTCTAATGCTAGATTTAAGGTTTCATGCTTAGTGTAATAAAGGACCAGATAAGGATGAGATGTTCTTATTCTGAACAGTAGCATGTGCATTGTATGTCTGTATGAAACACCTCAGTTGTCTGGTAGGTGTATATCTCTTCACTCCTGTACCACTGTAAGACCCTAAAAATGTGAAGTGTCATAAATTTTTTAGTTTCCTGATAGGTTGGCAACACTTAAAGGCTTTTTTCCTTATACTCGATAGCTGTGTGATAGCTGATACAGCTAGTGCTGTATTTTTTTTAAGGTATTCTTTTCTGTTGTGCCCAAGTACGACAAACAGAATGAAGAAAACTGCTTTAGACTTGTATGTGATTATTTCCAAGCTTATCCTTAACAGTCAACACAGAAAGTGGATTTTGCCAACAATATTCAGTTGTCTCTCACGTTAGCAGCCCTGTCAATTGGACTGTGGTGGACATTTGACAGATCACGAAGTGGCTTTGGGCTTGGCGTGGGAATTGCTTTCTTGGCCACGTTGGTGTCACAACTTCTGGTCTACAATGGAGTTTATCAGTAAGTATTTACTCCTTTAAGGTTGAATGATAGTGTCCTGAAGCTATAACATAAAATCGGAATAACTAAAAGGGTAGAATTTGACGTGATTTCCAAAGCTGGCAGCACTTAATTTTGAGTGTAAAGTAAATTGGACTGTTCATGAAAGCTTTTCAGTGTTTGTAAGTGAGACTTTTAGTCGGAAGTTGCTTATTTCAATAAAATTGCTGCCTTACCAACAATGTAATGTGCTGATTTTTTAGTTGAACAAATGGGATTATAATCAATAAGAAGCCTTCTTTGTTATATGCTGCAAGTAATTATATAATATGGGTCTTCTCAAATTGAAATGTCCTAATATGTAAATTTGTGGATTTGTCTCCTGATTAGAGGACTCTGTGTGTCAGATAACTTTGAGCTCAAAAATGTGTGTTCTTTTCCAGATACACATCTCCAGATTTCCTTTATGTTCGTTCCTGGTTGCCATGTATATTTTTTGCTGGTGGAATAACTATGGGCAATATCGGCAGGCAGCTGGCAATGGTAAGGTTGGGAGGGGGAGTAGGTGTATCAAATGCCTTCTAATAAAAGTTTTAATCTACATGCCATTCCTTCCTGCATATATACCAACCAGGTATTTGACTTCTGGATGTGGAGAAGGAAGAAATCAGTAATCGTTGCTTTTTGATCTCGTTAGCAAACTGTTAGTACTTTTGTTCAGAGCACAGCCCGTGACTGTGCTCTGTACACTCTCAGTCACATTATCGTAGCCCTTTCAGGACCAGGAGCTAAGTAAGCTCCCATGTTTGGGGAGAAGTCATACCATCCCCTAAGTCTCAAGGAGACAGAAATTGCAGCCAGCGCGCACACAGAACTTAGGGACACCAAATTTACGTGGTTAAAGTGTAAGCTAAGCTTTTTCTAGAAGAATCCCCTGCATAGCAGTCTTTTTCATTATGTAAATGAATATTACTAATTTTATCAACTTCTGTTTTGCAGTATGAATGCAAAGTCATTGCAGAGAAGTCTCACGAGGACTGAGGAGAAACAATGTGCACCTTTTAAACAGGAAAATGTCTGACATGACTGTCTGAGGAGCATAAGGAACACTTGACTATGAAATTGCCAAAATGCAATTTTTTTTTCCCTTGAGTGGTATACTTTACTGCAATCTGTGATTGCTGCTTCTATAGAAACCTTGATGTCTGATTTTGATTACTGTGAAGTTACAATAGTATGCAATACATTTGACAATATTGGTTCAATTATAGGATGCATTCTTCCAAATCTAAACTGAGTTTACCATGAATACTTGTCTGTCCATAATGTTGCAGTGCCAAACTGAACCTTTGCACTACCTTTCTGTAGCTGAAACTTCTGCTTCACTTTATCTTGAAAGTTTTGAGGAATTTATTAATAGCTCAGTGAAAGACAGGGAATGCCAGTTTACGAATGAAGGTGTTCGCGTTCTGTGATGATAGCCCGTAATATCTTTATGAAATTAATGGATTACAGGTGAGCCTTGATGCAATAAGTAACTGCTGCCTATTAACACACAGGATCGTTCTTCTTACATCACAGGCGAGGAGACTTAAAACGGATTGTATGGGTTATTGCGGTATCATTTCAGTTGTCTGTTGTACGTGCCCAGTATCACAGAATACAGAAATGGAAACTGAGGCTGGACACTGTTTGCTGTTTTCCCCTGGTACAACCGGTATACGTTTGTGTATGAATTGATGTGGACCATCATCAGATGTAGACAGATTCTGAAACGTTGTGTTGAGTAATGGGATACAATTCAGGTCATTCTTGTACAGTCTCTTAAGCTGACTTGTGTTGATCCCTTATAAAAAAAAAATCTTGGGGAGGTTTTTATTGTGAAACTTAATTCTGCTGAACTAAATCAGCCACTACCATATAGTGTCATAAAACCCTCCATTACCAATGTTACTCTTGATAGTTCTTGTCTACTGCCTGCTGTGTTCGCGGGGATGGGCAGGAGGAGGCAAGGCTGTATTTTAGGTACTGATGTAGCCCTCATGGCTGTGGCTGTGGTCCAGGCAACCATAAATGCATTTGTTCTCACAGCAGATTTCTGAGGTGGAGAAATACTGTTACCCCTGTTTTACAGGTGCCTGTGCACAGAAAGTCTGATAGGACAGAGAGCTGAAATAGGCTGTGTGCTAATCTGTTCCCTTCTTAAGAAGAAGGATTTCAGCATCTGGCCCATGCCTGGGGGCATTCGTGGAATTTCCTCATGGCTTTGCAGCTCCCTTTTAAGACCATGACATAAAAGAACTTGTAGAAGGCAGAAAGCAGACTTCAAGATGACACTGCTAACCTGTGCCAGCAGTGGATTTGGCATGGGATGTCTCTGCTTTGTTTTCCCCCTTCTGTCTCGTTGATGATGATGTTTTAATGTATTTGTTTTCTTTTTTTTATCTTGAAGTAATATTTCTTAAATCTTCCGTGAAAGGTTTGTAAGACATGTTACAGTCACCTAGGGAGGCTGTAGTTGGTCCAAAGAACAAATAGATGTATAGACACGTTTTTATTAATAAACATGTGTGTGCATTGTACACAAAGCTTGAAACAGGCAACTCTTTTTCAGTCTTGCATGCTTATCTCTAAGTCTGAAAAGTATGCAATGGAGTGCTTCCAAAAGCATTGTAACGAAAGAGCTGGTCACAAAAGAAGAAGTGTAAAAACAATAAATGAGCAAATGATGTATAAAGAGTGTGGTTCTGCAGCTGCACGAAGTTTCGTCAGCTTCTCGCAGTTCCATGGAGCACACTTTCATCGGGCAGTGTTTCAGGAGAGCGCTTACAGAGGCGCTTTGCTTTAAGCAGAGGTAGAACATATTTAAGTAGATCCCTGACTAGAGATTTTCTTTTAATCGAACCATATGGCAATAAGAAGCATTTTGTTAATAAAGCCAGGAAGCTGTTAAGGCATGAAGTAGGGGTGAATTTCCTTAGACAAGCTCTGGCATTTCACGGAAGAAGCAGTTGGGTCCCTTTCCGTACAGTATTTGGCCTTGTCCACCTTCTTAAACAAATGGCTTCAGCTTGGTGGGCGGCGTGATGAGTCCCTCTTGAATTATCAGGGCATGAGTGGCATGAAGATTCAGATGTTTCTTACCCTAACATGGTACCTCAGCAGCCAGTGTGCTGACTTGTGAAACAATTGACTTTCATCGTGACCAGGAAGTGTATGCAACTGGAGATGAGTAGTTTTTATTATTCACTTGGTGGTGGAACTTGTTGTACCTGCCAGCCTAAATATTTACACAGAAGAAGCGTTGTGTATGTTAAAATGGGCAATGTGTGAGAAGTGGTTATTGTACATCTGTGGCACCCACTTTACAACACTTTGCACTCAAATTCATCTAGACCTGATCAGGCTGTGCTGTCCACTAACTTCTTTTAAATTTCGTTTTGGAAATTTTGAGCATGTTGTGCAAAGGCAGCAATCATCCAAAATAAATTTGGGTGGAGTCCTTTATTATATGTGTTCTATTATTTTTATTCTTATTTTACTAAAGTGAAAAAATACGACATCCAAGATGTGAATCTTGTATCCAAACTGCATTGTAATGTTATGGCTGATGTGTTCAAACCCTGAAAAAGGTTCATGATGAGAATGCTGACACGGCCTTAACTGTAGTGGTGTGAACATGCTGCTACTGTATAGTGTGTAATTATGACATTAGAGTGTCTTAAAAATGTTGTTCAATAGAGAATGAATAAGGTATATTTTAGATACAACTTTATAAGCAGTATAACTTCTTCACTAATTAAGCATTGTAAGGTTTATGCTGTTTAAACTGGGAAATTGCTATTAAAAGCAAAATGTGCATTAAATACAATTACAACCTTGTTTGAAAGGTTTCTTCTTTCTTTAAGATATTATACTGATTTTTAAAATACACCAACTTGCCTTCTATCAGCAATCTTGTAATAATTTTGACCATTGAGCTGGCATATTGGTTGCACAGAACATCTGTCTGGAAATACTAAAAAAAAGAAGCAGGCAAGATCAAACCGGCAGCGATTCTGTCATAATTAGGATGCTGAGCAGCCTTTGAGAATTTGCCCTTTGGAATCTGCAGTGGGAATATTTGAGCTGGGGGGAAATAAGCCAGATAACTTCAGTTGCGATACAGAAAATAGAGATTTTATATAAATAGCCTCTATGAATAAAACACTGACGGCGCGTAATGCCATAATATGATATTTGTGGTTATTAATGTTCCAGTCTGCATATGAACTGTGTGCTATTCTGGTATTCACTGACAGTCCATTCACAGTGCCTATCGCTGTCGCAAAGAAGACGTAACAAATAGAGGTTTAGAAGTGTGTGATGAAAAAGCCTCCGGGCAGAGGTGAAGGGGGGTTGGGAGAGATGCAGTGCCCGCAGCAGGACGGCTCCACAAGTTGGGAGGAGCACTCAGGGCGAATGGAGAAGACCCGTGTTTGTGCTGGATGGGGCAACCTGGGACCCAAAAACCTGAATTCTACAGTCAAAATGCAGAGTCCTGGGCGTGCCAAGTGCCTGACCAGGCAAATTACAGCCAAGGGTAGGAATAACCATAGTTTTACCTGCTCCTAGCACAAAATTCAGGCAAAAGCGTACTGGCAAAGCTGCTTTTCCAGAGTGTTTACCTCTCCCTTTCATCTGTAGCCTCTCCCTGAGAGCATGGCCCTGGGGAATGGAAACTCCAGGTCCTTCCTGCCCACCTTCAGCCGAAGCATGTTGCAGGGAAAGGTGCCCTTTCCGGCGAGAATATCCCAACCACCGGGCTGCCAGGCTCTTGTGACGCGTGTCTTGTGCCTCCCGTTGTAACGTGGCTGCTGTGAGCAGCTAGAAGGAGAGGAAACAAAGAAACTTTTCCTCCCTAGCTTCTGTACTTGTGCCATCTGGCTGGGAGCTGCCACGGGGACTTACGGGCGTACACCAGCCTTCCCTTTTTATCTCTCCCAGCATGTAAAGAAAGGACATAATTTTACCAGCTGCATCACACTGGACATTTTGCATATGCTTTTTACATTTTGGAGCAGTGTTACCAATGATTCCTAACGGCAACAGATGAATATAACCTGCAGAAGTGATGTTAAATATTAAATACAGTGCTTATAAAAGTACACGCACAACTGGGCAGGCGAAACGCATGTCTCGCCGTGGGAATAGCTATCTAATGCTGTTAGTTTTGATGCCAGTACTAAATGCAAAGCATGAGTAATTTTGCAGCTTAATGTTCAGTACTAAACAGTAAATGAAAGGTCAGTCCAACATGTTAACTGTCACGGAATAGTAAACACTACTTTAATTGCTTCATGCAGCCAGCTTGGAATTTTGGTGTGTCTGTTGTCATGTCTTGAGCAGCATGGTCCAGCGCCTTGTCCTGATTACCTCCCCCCCATCAAATGACAAAGCCTCAAATTCAAGGATAAACTTTATGCCTGGGCTTTTCAGGCAGCGTACGGGGAGTTTGTGCTCTGAATGCTGAAAAGCTGCACTGGGGAAGAGGTGGGGGTCATTTCTTGATTCGACTGGAGCCGAAATCTGGATTGAAGCGTAGTTTTGTATTTTCTTGAGTTTTGCCTTTCTTGTTCTTCATTTCCGAAGCACAGTTTAGCAGTTCCTGTTGCATTTTCCTACTTTCTGTGGTTTTTTGCCTTCCCAGCGCTAAAGCAGGCAGGAAACGACATGTACAGGTAAGAAAGACTATAAAGGGAAAGGGCTGCTACTCAGTTTCCCCAGGCCAAGCCAGTGGACAGCTTGGTGGTGTCCTGTGTGCCACATACAGCAGCGTCAGCCGCACAGCCTGCAGCGTCCCCACGCCGACGTTGGTGGGATTGCCTTTCTGTACCAGCAGCAGTTCTGCCTCGACTTTTGCACTTGAAAACCTCTATGCAGGTGGTGACCTGTTGTGCTGTGCTTATGCAGGGATACGTGTACACATTGCAGAGTATTCGCAATGGCCAGGTCCACAGGTGTAACAATAATGTCTGCTTTTTGGGAGTTTGTTGGTAGAAATCCTGAAATTGTGCCTTTTAAGCAAATAGGGCAAAACACTTGTTGAAAGAAACTCTGTAATATGTTGCTGTCTGAATTCACAGCGTAATTCTGCTATTTCTGTTCTCCGATTAGTTCAACTTATGCCTTGTGTTACGTGAGATAAACCTACATTTCAGATATTTAGTAGTTTTTTTGGTAATGAAACCTCAAAGCAAGACTTGTCTCATGCAATTATTCAGTGAAAATGTGTGAACTGAAAAGAAAGCTGGGAGGAATAGGGTTGCAACTTAATTTACTGGATAGAAATTACGCAAGGAGAAGCGCCAGAGTTTTGCATGAAGATGCGAGGAAGAGGAGGACAGCAAGTGATTGTTCTAATTTCATCCTGGGTTTCAAAACGAGAGGGGAAGGGGAGCCTTACAGATGCAGTGCGTTTGTATCAACTTGTTCTGATCTTCAGCTGTTCTGCAAGGGCATCGCTTTATTGTCCGCGATCACCAGAGCGTGTTTTGGCTCGCCTGTTTCCCTCTGACCCAGCTGTGCCAGCTGTTGCCTCAGTCACTGGGGATGCCCGGGGTAAGCCTGGCCGTGCCACCAGAGAGTTGGCAGGAAAATGGCTTTAGCAACTTCTAGCTGAGATTGACACAGCCCTTTTGAACGCTGGGAGACACTAGTGATCTGACCTTGGGCACTTGGGTTGGTAACGGTGAGGTAAAGGTGAGGGGTGCGACTACGTGGTGTTCAGGTGGGGGGTGAAAGCCCCTGTGAGGACATTAAGTGCGTATGTCAGTGATAGATTCTGACGAAAAGCAAAGTTGCCCTGCTCTACAGACCATCATTTCTTGTCCTGAGTGGTGAAACCTACCATCAATGTGCCGAGAGGGAAGAATGTGCTTTTTTCCTCCTCCTTACTCTTCCTTCGCACAAATATGTAGAAGCCTGAGCTAAGGACAGTTAATCCAGTTCTTGGAGGTGGGACTATTTATGGGCTGTGTTAGCACTGAAAGACTCCACTGTTTTCTTTTTAAAAACAAATGCTTGTTCTGTGCTGCGTGTCAAGTGCAATCATTGCTGAATGAACTGACAGGCAAAGCCAAGTTCTCAGCTGAACTGGCGTATCTCCATCGATTTCAGTGGATATGCAGCATATCGTGCTGGCCGGAAATTTGGCCCACTGTCTTTGAAAGGGAGGAAATTATTTAGACCTCTCTTCTTTTATAATGTGATACAGGTCAAAAAAATCCCCACATTGTGCAACAAGTACGAGCAGCATGCTACAGAATCTGCCCTTCCTTCCCCTCTTTCACCACTGATGAAAACTGTCATCATTTTCTGTGATTTACAGTGTGTGCTTTTTGTATGGTGTAGCAGCTCTTCAGGAGGACTATCTGACAAGAATCAGATCTGGCAGATCAGATTAATAATGATGCAAATGCAAAATGCTGGCTGCTGATGAGCTTGTTGTCATAAATGCTCACCACGATCTTGCAGGTTTTTTTTCTGTCCAGTATTTCGCTTGTAGGAGATTCAGCTGAGGATTTGTGTTGGACCTGTGCCTGCTCTGATTAAAGTGGAGAGAGAGAAATAATACTGCTTTGTGTGGTTTCAGACTCTTCTCACCAACCAGTTTCCTCAAAACAGTGTAACAAACAAAAATTCAGCTGGAGTGGTGGCTTGAACAAGATCACAGAATCACAGAATGTTTGGGGTTGGAAGAGACCTCTGTGGATCATCTAGTCCAACCCCCCTGCCGAAACAGGGTCACCCAGAGCAGGCTGCACAGGACCTTGTCCAGGTGGGTCTTGAATATCTCCAGAGAAGGAGACTCCACAACCTCCCTGGGCAGCCTGTTCCAGGGCTCCGTCA
>Ga0065711_1039347_pt1 | contig 17922 bp, 17 predicted proteins | sample Hoacrofraction12_FD_59098 | JGI IMG/M metagenome (GOLD analysis project Ga0065711, IMG submission 59098) | Hoatzin crop microbial communities from Cojedes, Venezuela - Epithelial fraction 12 v2 (version 2) | ecosystem: Host-associated > Birds > Digestive system > Esophagus > Crop | place...
CCCTGCGCCTGGCCGCCGCCACCTCGGCCCGCAGGCAGCCCAGCTTCTTGACGTAAACCTTGCGGGTGGTGGCGGTGATGGGCCCCGGCCGGTAACCGAGCGCTACCAGCTCCCGCCGCAGCTCCGCGTCCGTCAGCTCCGCCATGGCCGCGGCGCCGACACCAGGCCCCACCGGAAGCGCGCGGAGAGCCGGGAAGCGCGAGCGCCACCTTGGGAGGGGCCCGCGGCGCCGCCGCCATCTTGGGAAGGGCCAACGCCTGGCTCACGCGGCCGCTGCGCCACCGCCATCTTGGGAAGGCAAGGTGGCTGGTTCTGCCATGTTGGGGAGGTCAGGGGCCCTCTCAGACAAGGAATGAAGACAGGCGGGAGCTATTGCTCATCTGAGGAGAGGGGAAAAGGGGGAGAAATTCAGAAAGCGAAGGCTAAAAGCAGCCTCGTCATCTGGGGCTGGCCTGTGTGACCGCCCCATCACTGTGGGGAACGCTGCTCGGGTGCAAGCAAGGGGCTCGAGCACCTCTGACCTCACTCTGCCCAAGCTACACTGATGTTTTGACACATTTAGGGACATTCACGAGGAGAAAGAAGTGTCTTTCCCAGCCACCTGCCACCCCACACACCCCTTTTTCTCATCCCTCTCATCGCTGCCAACTTACAGTTGTTTAACTGGCACCCATCAAGCGAGCTGGATCTTTGCCACCGCTTTCGGCAAGATCAGGATCTGCGTCCTCGGGATATTTGCTGGGGAAGGAGGTTCCTTGCAAACTTTGCAGCCTAAAAAGGCAAAACCAAGTGTCAACTTAAAAATTTATTTTGGCAAGGCTGTGATGTACAGTAATTGCTTTTTCCTGCTGCCGCCTATAAAGAAAGTAATGAAAGTGGCAGAAATACTGTGGTGTAATATCAGAATTTAATTAAAGATAATGAAAAAGTAATGATGAATGCATACAGGCTGTCTGTGCTTTGCCATTTTTATGATCGACGCATCGTACCGGAGTAGTGGAAAATCCGTGGTCTGTCAGGAGCGGGACCTGCAGCAAGCGGGAGCTGGAGGGGACTCTGGGGGAGCTCAGCATGGACACCCACCGCTTGCTACCATGAGGCTGGAGATGCTGAACTGTGTCTTCACAACATCAAAACTTCTTCAGGGGTACTGCTCCTTTCATGCTCACTTTGCTGTGCCCTTCGTGTTTAGGGCATCAGGCAAAGCTCGCCTCACTCTTCCTGATGTACGCAAGGGAGCAGCAACAAGATGCTGAGATGTGTTAATCTGGTTAGCAACAACAAATATACACTTAGTAGGGGCCAGGGAGCCCATTAAAAGATCATACTCAGTTCCAATGGGAAGTGTGAATGTGCTACGCCAAGCCTCCCCTGCTCACTAACTGGAAAGCATAACTGACAGCTAATAATTTGGAGCAGTATCTAATGTAAATAAAGAATTAGAATATGCTCTGAGTACACAGTTTCTGCACACTCACAGCTTTCAATTTGGAAAAGCTCAGCCTAGACATGCAGATGCATGCTGGCATCTAAGCATGAGCTGATACAAGCCCATGAATTAAGCGAACTCCTCTTGATTTGGAAGAAAAGAACAGAAAAAAACCCCAAACCATCATTCCAGCTTCTTGTATTTCTGGAGGTCAGGAAAGTGACACCAGGACAGAGTTTGGCCCAGCAGCCTCGTTGCATGGCGTTTGAATGGAGAACATGGGAGTGGTGGTGCAGAACTGGAGGACTGGGGAAAAGCTGTGATTCCTCCACAGAAGGGAGTCTGGTGGTGCCAATGCCCAGCAGGAACAGATGCCTCTGCTTTGTGGAGAGAAATCCACAACCCCTCTCCCTTTCTCCCTAGCAAGACGACCCTTGAGAGCATCCCTGCCTTCCCTGGAAGGTACCTGGACACCACGGAGAAGGCAGCATAGACAATCACCTATTTGTTCCCATCACCCTGCCCACAGTGCTGATGCTGAGGCTGACAGTGGATTTTCTGCTTTTTGCAGCCCTTTCATCATCCCCACAGCTCTGGGCAGCAGCAAAGGCTGCCAGGGCGAGCACAGGCCTGCTGATGCTGCAGATGGGCTGTGATGCTCAGAGATACTCGGCTGTGAAAAGCCAGTTTCCCAGCCCACGGTGTAGCTCTCGAATATCTTGGCTGTAAATATCCTGAGCTGGATGTGGGAAGACGGGACAGCGAGGAGGGGACAGCCTCCACTTTCCCTGCTGGCCCAGAAGCTGCCTGAGGCCTGCTGGCAGTGACTCAGATAACAAATGGGAAGAGCAGGCGTGCCATGCCGTCTGCTTCTCCTCTTGAAGTATCAAGACAGGACTGGTGTAAGCAGAGGAGTAGAAATAGATCTGCACCATCTTCACAAGATGCCTGAAGAAGGGAGCATGCTGCACCCCAAAAAGCACGGGCAGCAGATGAACCCTTCCACCCCTGACTGGGGGCTGCTGAAGAACCCCTGCCGTCCCACCCCCTCTGCTTAGCCCGTGGCATTTGGACGACAGTCCTGCATATGTCACCAGGGGAAGTGTCAAATTGTACTTGGGAACCGACTGTGCCAATTTAACACCCTGTCACTCACAGCCGCGGCACAGGTGTGACCCAAGAACACCGCTTCTCATCCTCCCGATCGTATGTCGTGTCCTCAGTCTGCCGAGCTTCTTATTAGGTTAGAAAGTCAGTGCTGATTTCACTTCTCTCTTCTTTCTTCTCCTTTCCGTGCCTCTTTCCCCGCCTCTTTCCCCAACTGTTCTGCGGGTCTTCCTGCCACAAAACTCTTGTTTGGTTTCTGGAGCAGCAAGAGCTTCCAACCTGCTTGCTAAAGTGCTGCTGGCTGCCAAAGCAGCCTTCCAGAGCACTGGGATACAGATCAGTCCTGCAACTCGGAGACCACTTTGCTTCTTAAGAAGAGGTGTAGCCCTGACAGTTGGAGTCATGCCTGGAAGGATGGTTGGTGTCCATCCATCTTCTCCTTCCAGCAGAAAAAGATCTGCTTTTTTCCCCACTACTCCAGCACCCGAGGCTGGAAGGAATTTAACTCCAAAAGCTGAATCCACCCCTTGGACTTTGGTGCCTATTTGGACAGCATGGTTGGTGATGCAGAACAAGACAAGGGGTTTGTAGGGTTGCTGTCGTACATACTCAGTCATACATCCCTGAGTTCATTTATAGCTGGGTCAACTGGGAAGAGACATTGGCAGAACTGATGGCCAGGGTAAAAGCAGGCCTTTGCTCCTGCAGCTTGTTTGGTTCAAAATGTAAGAGCAGAGGGAAATATCCCAGCAAAGTCACATTGGTGGGTCTTCTTATGGAAGTCTCCACAGCATCAGGCCCACCATTGCCCTGGTGGGAAATGGTCCAGGAAGCAAATCCAAGAGGCCCATGGTCACTTTCTTTCTTGCTGTCACTGGGAAACTTTCCTTCCTCGGTGGCACAGGGGATCTGTCAGCCTGGGAAACCACTTGAGTGAAAGAGCTGGGCAAAAGGGCATGCTGGAGAGACAACTCCAACCTGCAGTGGAGCTTATGTAAGGTTTTTAAGAACAGTTTGCTCCTCAAGGTGAAATTCTCCTTGTTTTCCTGTGGCAGGGCAAAATTAAACCTGGGGTAAAGGTTTGGGTCTTTCAGAAGTAACAAGGCAACATGCCCCCTTTGAAGCAAACAGTCTTGTCTCTGATCTTGCTGGACACCGGTGTAAACGTGGTGCAGCTCCTCCAGTGCTTTCCATGCCAGATCTTCCATGGATGTCTCCATTGCAGACTGATTTGCACTGGCTGAGCTCCTGTTTCCCAGCAATACATGCAGCTGCTTTCACTTTCAGCCTAATGGAATGTATTATTTTCTATCTTCCTCAGACTCATTTGTAGTGATCTCATAGCTCAACCTGCCTCAGCAATAATCCCTGCAAACTTTGACTTACACTGAGCTGATCAGTGCACAGACTAGGAGTGTGCCTTCAAATCAAATGTTAAAGCTGGAATACGCTCCATGTTGGATGTTACATTATACATGGGGATATTTCTTTTCTCCTAAGGGATGGCTTGCAGCAGAGAGTGTACTGAGGAGTGTTGTTCTAGCACAAACACAGCTATTTAAATGAGCCACAGTGAGAACAGAACTGATGTTAGGTTGGGACGATAAAATTGGATTGAAGTTGGATATATTCACATACATACCATTGATCTCATCCATCCTTATTTTGCATATGTTGGGTTTCCTGCTGCCAATGTAAAGGAGCAGCTCTAAAATAAGCCAAAGGTATGTAAATGGAGAGCAATATGTTCAAGAGGAATTACGATTTCTGCTCTAGGTTTGTCTGAGAGACAAAAATAAGGCCAGAGCTCTGCATTGTTTCACACAAGCCGTGCCTTTTCACACCATAGCTGTGGGAGAGGTGCTCCTCACAGTTTTGTTTAGATTTATATGGCCTGGGTGAGTAAGATGGGGTTAAGTGCACAAGTAGGAACTGCAAATCAGGGCAGTTTGTGGGAGAGAGGGCCCTCCTGCCTTCAGAGCAGGGAGCCTGGTGGGGACACCCAGGTTCCCCACCCAACACTCCTCACCCTGTGCTTGTGTCACCAGTTTGGCTAGGAGACCCTGTAAATATTTGCCCCAGTTTCCCTCATTGCCAAAAGAGAGGGCTAAAACTTCTTACCCCATGAAGATTAATTACTCAGGCTTTGCAACATGCTTTGCACTCCTCGGAAGGACAGCGATGTTCTTGAGAACTGGAAACCCTCCTTCTCTTCTTTCCCACACTTGCTGCTTGCCATCTGGCTGAGAGGCATACAGAAAAGAAGACACAAATCCTCCTTTTAATTATACTGCGCATTTTATTATCTCACCTCAGATTTTGTTGTTAATCTCTTTTACAGATTTCATTTACATAAGTGGAGTCTTTTAGCTTTAGCAAGCTACATCACTTTCTCTTCTGATTCTGCAGATATCAGTCAGCTAAAAAGAAGAGAAAGAACAAGTGTCCTTAAATTTGTCATTCAGTCTTTCCTAGGCCTTATATATTGTTTCCTCCTCCTCGGCTCCCCAGCTGAAAAGCTAGAAGGCAAAGTGAAATCAGCACAGCCGAAGCAGAATAACAACTCCCACAGGGATAGCCGGGACCCTCTCGTCTGCGACATTTAAGCCCAGATAAGACAAAGGTCCAGAGACAACACTAGCGAGACCCATTCTACCACCCCTCAACTCTGCAGGCAGAATAGCTGCATAACATAATGCTTCTGGATATTTTCTTTTGCAATTCCCATACACTAAGAGCAAAGCCCAAGGCTGGATTTGTTAGCACTCAGCACCTTGAATTGCAGCTAATTATGGCTGTAATTGTTATTGTTAAGCCCCTGTGCAGGGAGCAGCGTGTTCAGGTCTGACTGCAGGTGCTGAGCTGCCTCGCAGGTGTAGCTTGCGTTAGAAGCTTTGTTGGAAATTGCACCCTGAAGACTGAGGACTTTTTGGGAGGAGGAGTAGGGAAGTGGGAATCAGTGCCAAACAGAGCTGCTGGGAAGTGTTGCAATGGTGCTAACAGGCAGTATCAGCTCTGGGGCACAGACAGCACCCTAAGAAAGAGCATAACCTTCCCAGCAGAGCGTGTACATGCAAGTGGGTGGGGTATCTGAGGACTCTGTAAAGTGAGCAAACACGACACAAAAGCCCTTCTGAGGAATATAAATATCTCCGTGATGATGAGCTGGTGAGAGGAGGGGAAGGCAGAATTCCCAAGGCAGAAATTAACCTCCTGACAGTACCATCTGGGGTGTCCTGTACCATCTCTACTAGCAGTTTCTCCAGGGCATGGTGGTATTTTTCCAGCTGCCTTGGGGTGAGCCACATCCCAGCTCTGACAGGAACAGCTAGCTGTGAAGGAAGCCAGGAAAGTCAGAAGGAAAAGGTGAGGGGAGCAGAGGGAGGCAGGTAGGGTGCTTTGTCCCCACTTCCCTCAAGTTGGTAGAGGCTCTAGGGCTGATTTGAAGGGAAACAGATGATCCTCACATGGGGAAAAGCAGTATTTTTAAGTCAGTGCAATCTTGTGCTTTTCAGAGTGCCAAAGTCTTCATGCATTGGATCATCTATGGGCTGACTCAGAAACACAGATAAAGGTACCTCCTGGCAACACAGACTGTAAGGAAGAAAATAATTTCTGAACCTTATAATCCTCCACTATCTCACACCTTGACCCTTCAAGCCATCAGCTTTACTGATGCTGGTGAAGCACCCTGCCTTTGTAAAGACTGAGGATGAGACATCATCCTGCCTGCAGACTGACTGACTGGGAGCCAGCTGTGGATCAGATGTACCCGAAGTAAATAGAGTTGTTCCGGTCATGGCTGGAGGCACTCGAGGGCTTGTGGTTGCAGCGGGGGGGTGTTAGACACTGGGCTGTGCCAGTTATTTAATGCTTTGAACTGTGAATCCTTGCTGTTTAAATCCTATTATTGATTGTTGGTGCACCACATTTGCGAGACTAGTTGCACATGAACCTGCATCTTGGCCAAATTCCAGTCTAGCTCATCCCGCTGCCTGTCCCACTCTGCCTCTCCCGCAGTTTGGGGTGGATTTACACACTCCTTTTGCTGGCAGAGAGAATGGCCATGCTCACCGCAGGAGTGGCTGCACGGACAAGGCAAAGAGTTTCCTGTATTCAAGTGGAAAAGAACAATTTTCAGACCTGGCTAACCAGGTAAGCATGCCTTTGAGGGCTTAGACTGGCACTTAAATCCCTAAAATTGGCAATTTTCTGCTGTGTATACAGACTGGGGTGGAGGTGTACGGCTGTATGGGCCCAAGTTTGTAAATAAGGTCTTGTCAGTGCAGAGGACTGTGAGATCAGATTGACACCAGGCAGCTAATCTGGAGCTGGCTGAAAAAGCGACAAGTTAAACCCAGAGCTGAAGCTGAACTGCAAATTCCTGCCTTGCAGCTGACTGGTATTCACTGAATGGCAAAGACAGACCTCATGTTGTTTTTGTCTTCCTAAGGGAGAAGCCAGGGGGGGTCTGAGGGGTGACCAGGCTGCTGAATGTCCAGGATAATTTATAGGGTGGAGGTAAAACCTTTCTCTGATGCAACCTTGCTCAGTTGCCTGGCAGAAAACGTGTGGTATTCCTTTATATGGACTGTGAGCTCCCTGATAACACCCGCTGTCTCCTCACACAGCACCACCAAAACGCTCCTCTGTAGCCTGGCCCCATGGGCTGACTCTCGGGCTGCCCATCCTGCTGTGTGTCCCCGTGGGCTCCTTAGAGTCGCGTGGTTCAACATACCTGGATGGTCTTGACATCTGCACCAGATTACTCGGAGAAGCCTTTCTCTTCCAGCTGCTGCAGCGAGGTCAGGGATTTCTTCTGCTCTCCTTTGTTCCTCTCCTTTTCCTGCAACTTCACAGTAGAGAGCAAACAGGGCAGCGATGCTGGGACGCAGCATCGTGCAAGTGCCAAGCCCACTCTGCACCGTATCAACGGTGTGATGCCCAACAGCCAGGAGCCTGCGGCGCTGGGCACAAAACCAGAAGGACTGGAGGTCTAACCACTGCCTGGACCCAATGCTGCAGCCTTATGAGGGCCACAGCTCACTGGGAAGGGACCCACCAGCTGTGGTCAGCACGGCTTTGGGCACTGTTGTTCCGACACGCAGCAGAGGCTGCAGTGGTGGGTGTAAGGTCGGGTTGCAAGATTGCTGTAAAGTTCTGTAGCAAACATGACAGTCCTAGACGACTCCTTTGATCTGTGCAAGATAACACTGTCAGCAGGGTGTGGTAGCCAAGCATCCCGACTTTACAGAGCTGTTCCAGCAGCCTGGGCATGGTTCTGTTCTGTAGCAGTGGCAATGAAGTTTAATAAAAGCCTGCACAGTCTCATTGCAGTGAGCTCTGTGCAGTGGTTATGTGTTACTAGCCTTTCTTGCAGGTCTGTAAACTTGGCTTCAGGACCCTCCCTTTCTTCCCAGCCCAAAGAGAAAAGCTGAAGTTGCGTTGCGATATGACAGACATGACAGGACATGTGAAAACGCAGCAAAGACTGTGCTCCATGCCAAACTGACTGCTTGCTGTGCACTCACTTTGGTTTGAATGTGTGCTCAGAGGAGAGGAGGCAGCCTTTGGAAGACTGACTTCACCCACGTACGTCTAGAAGACCCTCAATCACTAGCAGACACATAGCTACAAGTGTTGTGATGTATGAACAACCGATCTGGGGACTGTGCGTGGGTCCCCGTCATCTCCCTCAAGGAGACCGAAGGATGACTGTACTCCCCACAAAAAGCAAATGCCAGCCATTGAGCGGATAGGTGTTGGAAACAAGATTTCTCCCCAATATCAATGGGTTGTGTTGTGCGGGGGAAGCTCACTTCGGCTGTGTTTAAGAAGATGCAGTCTCTGAGGCTGCCTGCCTGACACCTTTCAACAGTATTAGTTTCACATCAAAAGAAAAAACATTCTCCTCTCTGCACATCCCAGAGGTGACAACCATCTGGAGGATGGTTTAATTATTTGTTACAACAAAAAGACCCATCAGTACAGTGATGGGAGGCTGCGGTTTCTCTATAAAAATTACAGCCACTAGCATGGAGGAAAGAAAAACGAGACCCACTAACTGCAGATGATAACCCACACAGGTCTTTTAGTTCTTATGTAAAGAAGTCCAGGCTCTTCCTTTCTAGTCTCACATCTTAGAAGTTGTCTCTGCCCTCTCCTATAGCCCTTAGCTTTGGGATGAGTGAGGGACTGCCAATATCACAGTACCTCCTGTTTGAACAGAGAGGGCAGATGATGGGAATGACAGTGGTACGATGTGAATTGGCAGAGGTTTGGGGGATGAGGAAGGAAGAAACACATTTCCTCATTTATCCAGGGCTCCAGCCCCAGCAGCACGTTTCTTGGGGTTACCTGCATTTTCCAGAAATCGCTCTGGGTGAGAAAGGGAACAAAGCATTCGGTCTGTTCAGCCAGTATAGACACCATGTACACCAAGAGCAAACTGGCCACCACCTTCTATGAAACCATTGTGAGACTCTGAACAACACAGGAAAGAAGATACCAGGGTGATAGTGGAGAGGGCCGTTTGACAAGAAATCCCTTTGGCTTTTGATCAGCTGCAATCTAATTTATCCACCAGCTAACTAGAGGTATATTTACTCTTCCAGTTGCTCCTGAGCTGAGAACAGAAGTGTCTTGACTGACAATTCTCCTCTGAAACATTTTTCTGTAAACAGATTTGTTCTTGAGCAATATCTCCAGAGACTTCAAGCCCAGCCCTTCAGTAGTGTTAAAGACTCCCTCTGTTCTGCAAGCTTTAGCCCTCCAGCTGTACTGGTTTAGGACCCGCACACATCCAGAGCAAAACGCTCCCATCAGTCCCACTGACAGCAAGAGAGACAGAGTGATGCTGTAAGAGAAAAACCATGCGACAGCTGTTTTGTTAAATTTTGTTTTCATATTCCTCACCCCTGAAAACATTCCCTGATGGGCTGAATCTTTTAATAAGCCTCACTGGGTCCAAGAGAGCTGGGAAGGACATTTGCCAGCCTGGGTCCATAAAAGCCTAGTATAAAGGGCTTAAAAAATTACCTTCTGAAGTGATTTAACAGCAACTTCACATCAGAAGAGGACTTACGTAAACATTAAATGTTCTCTTTAAATATTAAAATATTCTCTCTAGACAAATTTAATGAAGTCTGGTCCCACAGCTTAACTACTCTACCTGATTGGAGTCTGATCCTTAATTAGTTTCAGAAACCTCTTGGTTTGGACGTTATTGCAAAGACATTGTTAGGTCAAATTTGACCCCTAAATTAGATTTCCCATAAATATCAGCTGGTATTGAACCGAAGGCTGGTGGAAGTTAATAAATATTCCCTTTCTGCAGCACTCGCCAGTCACATCTCTCTGCTGTGTGCCAGGCCAGGGGAGGGCTGACAGCGAGCGAAGGCGGCTGTAGCCCCTCTCCTCTCCCTTGGCACCGCTTCGGGCAGCACGGGTGCCACCTCCCCGCTGCCCACCCACGCTGGGTCATCAAAGCGATCAGCGGCGCTGCGACATCGCCCTGGGTGACCCAGCCAGATGCAGTGTTTGCTGCAGTGATCAAAAGGGGATTTCTCATGCTCTCCCCTTGTAATACAACATGTTGATATGCATATGTGCTGATAACACTGTGTTATCTCAGTAGCATCAATCTTTTCTGCCTTTTCATTTATTCTATCACCACAATAAAATACTGCCATACAAGAAATAGACCCAGTCACCTCTCATCTCTTATTGACTATCCCTTTGTCAATTGATTCTCTGCCTCTTCCCCCAGAGAAACACCCCCACACATTACTCCAGTCAAAAAAACATTGTTTCTGAATGTCCCTTCCTTATTCTGTAAGCAGGACATGTCTTTCAGACCTGAGGTTTCCAGCTCAATGCCTCTCCAGGCAGATACGTACTTTGTTGTTAGTGAATTTGCTTCCCAGCTACAAAGAGAAAGCACAAAGCAGGAGGATCCCAAGTTCAGCATCAGCACAACAAAGTACTGCGGTCGCATGGGGCTGGGTGCAGCATCACCCAGCTCTGCTTATGCCTGCATGAAATGGGGTGAAATGCCAATTTGGGGGCAGGAGGGGTGAGCATCCACCTGGTACTGGTGCGAGCACAGTGACAAGAGAGTACATTTATCTACCGAGCTGTCTTCCAAAAAAAAAAAATCATTACTGTCAATAGGAACTGTCTGTGACTCATTTTCTGTCTGTTCAAAGCAGCTGCTTGAGAGCAGAGGGCACCCAGGGCTCCCTGCGCCTCTGCAGCACGCTCCGGTGTCTGCTGGGTGCTCACGACAAGCAGAGAGGCAGGAGCTGGTGGAATCAATGCTCCCACGATGGCGGGAAGAGCAGAAAGCACCTTCGCCCTTGTTTAGGCATTGATTTTGTTTCCTCCTTCTTGTCAGAGCTCGCTCTGCTAAAGCCAACACATGCTGACAACACCAGCACCCATCTGAGCACCCATGAAGCACCCACCCCACCGAGCTTGCAAGTGGGAGCAGAGACCAGGCGCCTACCTGGCGAGTGCAGCCATGGGATGCTGGAGGTCAGAACTCTTCTTGCTCCTCTTCACACTGAGGTGCTCCTGACAGCTTTCCCACTCTTTATAGACATGTAGAGGCACCTGTGTGCAATCACTCACCTGCGCAGGTGCCCACACTTCCAGCATCGCTGATGAACGGCTGCCTGGCATGCACGGCAATGGGTTTGCTGGACAGGGAATGTTCTTGTCTCCTTTGGATTTTTAGGAGTTTTTTGTTTCCAGGAAAATTCCCCTTTTCCTCCCTCTTCTGTCTTTAGGCTGGCAGCTCTTCTCAGCGGGTCCCACAGCTGGGCAGGCCCCCTAAGGCAGATCTGTCTCTGCCTCAGTTTCCCCATCTATAAGATGGAGAAATTCCTCTCTCAGCTTGTCTTTTTAGATCGTCAGCCCTCCAGGATAAAGATTTTATGATGTGAGTGTGCCAGTGGTAAAACGATGCCTGTGCCTTCATTAGATTTGTACTGTAATGTGGACAAATGGCAATAATAACAACAACGCCACGAAATAAGCATAATAGAGACTAAAATTTGACCCACTAGCATTACAAAAGCATTGACTTAAGGTAATAAATCCCCAGGCAGGATCCAGAGCTAAATATTAAAATAATAAATAAAACTATACATGTTACATCTATCACCAAAAAGCTTTATAAACTGAGCAGACAAGTGGGGAGATATCAAAGCAGTCCGAGAGGTTTATCTGTCCATTTTGAGTGTTCATGTGGCCCCTTTTAACTTCGTAACTGAGCCTTTCACGGTCCTGGGCACACTGATCCCCCTCAGGGACACAAAACTGTGCACTGACAGCTCTCCCCAGACAAATGAGGTGCAGAGAGAGCGAGTGACTTGCGTAAGATCTCATATTTGGTCTCCCAAGACCATCAGACAGGCGCTGATGCTGGGGGGTTTGGGATCAGGCCAGAAACGTCCTGGTGCTTCTCACAGACGGGTGGCTACGCGCGAGGAAACGTGAGAGCAATCAGACGAGATGCAAGAGGGAAAAATGAGTTGGGGAAGCAATGAAATCCTCCTGCATCAAACGGCTTTCTGGGGTGTTACAGCAGGGTGCGCAGCGGCGTTCCTGCCGGGCTGGTTGAAAGCCAAGCACTGCCAGTGTTTGCTGGAGACAAGGGGAAAAGAGCTAGCGCCCAAGCCCATAAAATGACTTTTCTCACCTAGCTCCATCACAGCTAGTCAATACAACATGTACACACTGCACGGCACATTGGTCCTCAAAAGGGACTTACTGCTGTCACTACAGTCAGTAACCCTCAATTTGGGCCAAAGCCCCCCCTTAGAAAATGTGGCCATTGCTAAGATGCTGCCCAGATCCCTGTGCGTTTACTGCAGCTCAGCACCAGGCAACGCAGTGGCCCTGGCTATAAAACTTCCAGAGCAGTCGAGGTAGTTTTTCTCCCTGGAAACATGTGTGTGTGTGTTGATGAAAAGGACAGTACATGACAGGTTCTGTGGGGTTTTTTACCCTCACTTTGCTAAAGAATTTGCACAAAGCCTGTTTGACACCGGTTCTCATTTTAATTGACTTTTCCAGTATTTGTGCATGGTTATGATGGATGCAGCTGACGAGTCAGCAGATGGTGTTGGGAAGTGACAAATTAATTACCAAGAAAGGTCACTTTTTCAAAGCACTAAACTTTCCCGTGTCTTGTCCCCTTTTACCTCAAAAATGTGGCTGGCTGGCAGGTTTCCCATCCATCTGGGATGAAGCTTTCTGCATTGGAAAGGACAACCTTTAAAATAAAAAGGGAAGATAAAAATTAATCGTATCTGTATTAGCTGGCTGCTGCCTGCCAGGTTCACCTCTTAATTATGCAAGAGGACTCAAAAAGGGAGGGAAACAGAGAGCTGAAAATAAGGGACCTGACTCCATGACGTCTTCAGAGGAAGCACCTGAGGGGGTGCGAGCAACAGGCACCTTTTTGCTCTAGGTTTGCCCAGGTGATAAAAGCAACTTTTGGCATGTCCCCACTGCCAATGCAAAATAAGGATAAATTAAAATAAAAATCACAGCTGGAAATCTCACTCCCTAGCATTATAATGCAAAAAGCTTGCCCTGCTGCAGTCGGTGTAACAATTTGCAATCTGCAGGGCCCCTGAAACTCTCATCGTTATACGAAGTAAAATTGTAGCAGAGGTTAGAAGCTTAACGAAAATATGATGTACAAAATGGAGTTGCTTGCAGTTCTGCTCATAGCGAAAGTTAAATGTTCTCCATAATTGGGAGTAATTTTAACAGGAAACTGGCAGTAGCGGTGAAGTCCATTAAGCCATGCATCAGTTGCAATGTCAAGAAACCAAGGGAAAATGAGCTCCCTGTGCCAGCAACACTGAGCATTTGTCTCCATGTCCTGTACTTTTCCCTCCAAGTCACTCTCTGCTCGGGGTTATTTTGGCAAGCGGATTGCATATAAAAACAGGAGAGAGAAGCCAATGCGAGTCTGAAGCTGAATTTCAGCCCTCAGCGAATGGAGCAGGCAGGGAGCAGAAAGGGAGACCGTGAAGGACTGAAATCCCGCACTGCCACTCGGCCTGTCTCTTGGTCAGGGGTTGGGGTGTCCCCCAGCAAAGCTTCCAGTTTGGGGGTGAATGTCACAGCTGTAGCACCAGCCCTGACAGCGACAGAGGCCAAATCACCCTGCCTTCCCCCATATCCAGCAACCTCCTTGGATGGGGCTGGCATATATGAGAAGAGAGGACATGGCTTTGTGCATGTCCAGTTTGCTCTCACGGCCCCACCAGACCCACAGCAGCCATCAGGCTTGGAAAAAATGGAAAAAATCCCCCAGCCCCAGTTCCCCTTCCCAATGTCTTTGTGTCTTTTGTCCCACGGGAATAGTTATCTCACCCTGCTCACATTAAATTATTTTTGCTTGGAGTCAGATGGGTCAAAAACCCAGCGCATGCTCTGCTGAATTGAACATCTTCAGTCAGACAGCTGAAGTCGACGTGGGTAAGGAGTTCATTTGAGGCTCCCTGCTTTGGAGGTAGGAGCAGAAAGCTCTTTCTCACAGCCCAGGCACCATCCTCCAGCTGCTGTCTCTGCACGGACGCGTTACAGATTTAGCAGGCGCTGCTGGCTGTGGCTGCCGAATGCTCCTAATGAATAAAGCACCAGTGGCAAATTTTAATGCAGTTTTGAAAATATTAATGCTAGATAAATATTTGAAGGATCACAGGTTTAAAACACATGTTAATTTGCAGCATAAATATTTTAAGGGTGCAGACTTCCCCCTCCCATCCCTATGCTTGCCTCGCGCCCACTTCAGTTTCTCCCCCCTGCTCGGCGGTGTAATTCACGGTAATTCACGGCTGCGCAGCCAGGCTGGGCGAGAGTCAATAGCAAGGATTTAACTCCTGCTGACTCCCGAAAACCGTTCACCCTCCTGGTTCTAGCAGCAAATAATGATCTCTAATGGGGAATTTGTCTCGCATTGTTTCTCTCTCCTCCCACTCTGCCTGGTTCCTACAGACAACCCAGAGACCAGAGGCTCTTCTTGCTGACAGCAGTGAGCTGTGGATAAGGCAGAGGTCAGACATGGGGACGGAGGTGCAGATTTGGCCATGCAGCAGAGGGCAGGGAGCGTCCCATTGCTCACCTTTGAGAGGCAGCAATCTCAGTTTTGCCTGCAAATGCAGTGGTCTGTAGCACTTCAGCACCAATGTCTCCAAGAGACCCTGGACGGAGCAGCATCTTTGCAGCAGACCCATCTTCAGGGGTTTCATGATGATTTACCTCCCCAGCAACTCTGAGCTCCTCTGGGTCTGGAACGCACCTGTAAGAGCCTCCCATAGGCACTTAAAGCCTGACAAAGGAGTGCTGCACCCTGTAACTCCAAAGCCTCTCTGGAAACCAGGCCTGAGGTCACCTGGACACCCCAGAATTGGGACACCTGGAAATTCTGCCCATTGCCTCAGTTTCTCCATGGAAGGACAAAAGAAAGAGGAAAGCACATGTTTCTGGCCATAGCCTGGATGGATTTAGCTTCTCTACTGGTGATGGAGAAGACAAGCACTGGCCAAAGTCTCCTATTCCAGAACAATCATGTTCCATCAGAATCAAATAAAAATTAAAAAATCCCTTTTTCACATAAAACCAATTTCTGTGCTTATAAAAACTTTATAGTCTCTCAAACAAGGAAAAACACAAGAGAAAAACATTTCTTTGCATTGTTTTTTCTTCATTTTTGGTCACTCCTTTGCCATTCTCTCCCCAGTCTGGAACAAGTGAAGAGAGAAAGGAGAGGAGGTGAGAAAACAAGATGGGATGCATCTCATCTGTTTCCATTTTGGTTTTCAAATCCACACCACCAGGTTTTCACTTGAAGACTCAGGAATATTTTTAGAAATGGTAGAAAAATGCAGTTTCATGTGCAGCAAGAGGCTGGGGCTGGCCCATCCCTCGCAGTGGCTGCTCTCCCTGGGCACCCCGCTGCCCTGGCCTCCTGGGGTGCTGCAGATACAGGGCTTGGCTGGCAGAGACCCAGGGGCCAGCGATGGGAGACCATGCCTGCAGCTGATAATCCGAGTCCTGGGCTGAGGCAGGGAAATCACTTAGCATTTCAGAAAAGGAGATCCCTACTCCACTCACAGGGAATATTTATTAGATTTGATGAAAGAGCAATTTAGCCTTTACACACACCAGGCACCCACTGACCTTTTATTTTCTTATTACCTCCTTTTACCCCCACTACTGTTCCCGTATCAAACAACAATATATCAGGTTAAGCATAGCAAGACAAAACGCTAAGGCACCAAGAAGTGCACTAAATCGCTGCTTTGCAGGGCTGCTTGCACTGTCAAATCAGCAGGAGGATGATGTATGATATTCTTGCTCACACACAAGATGCAAAATTCACTCCCGTGGTCACCGTCGCAGATGAAGTTTGCAGGTAACGATGTCCCGCAGCAGAAGGCAGCGGTTGTTCTGCTGAGAAAGGGAGGTGAAAGCAGCCAGGATCCAACCTCCAGCATTTGCAGTTGTTGTCCATGGAGATTATCCATCCATGGGGGAACTGCAGCATGAAAAGGCATTGCTGTGCACAATGCTGCCAGCTCCCAGTAGATTTCTCGATACAGACTGGATTATGCTGGATGCCCTGGATTTATCAGTGCTCTCAATGGACAGTTGCCCTGCTCATTCCAGAAACCCTTAGCAGTCAACAGCAGTTTACCTGAGACAGGGGAGAAGAGTTTGATTCTGCTTTGTCTGCTTTCAGACTTTCAAGGCACCAATTTATTCTGCAAGGCAACAGGGAAACAGGGTCAGGTGTCTTTGGGGCGAAAAAGGGACCGCACACATGGCACGCCAGTGTGCTCACTGGTGAGTGTTTCTCATGGGAGAAACCTGGTAACCAGCAAAACACAGCGGTGCTGGGTCATGGGGCCAGGAAAATCAAATAGAAAACTCAGACAGCAGCAGAAAGACCTGCAAAGACATTTGGGCCAGTCTAGCTAAGTCCAGTTCCAGCACAGGACTCGAATTTGATAAAATGCCCATTTAATCCATGGATATTTTCTTTAGGTGATGAACAGAAACCTCAGTGAAAGCCTCTCAACCACAAACAATTTAGAGAGCTAAACAGTAAAGACTGGAATTAATGGAAATAAATATTAATGGAGTGGGAAAAAATTAATCATTTTTCCAGACAATCCTGCCATTGCTTTGCTCACCTGTGTGGGGCTGTTGCATTTACCTCTTCTCTCGTGCCGTAGGGCCACGTGCTCAGGAGGTTTGTGCAGAGGTGCAACTGCTGCACGAGCGACGCAGAGGCTGGCGGGAGCACACGTTGCCTGTGGAAAGGAAAAAGAGGCAGCAAAGGGGATGGGAGCAGGAACTGCAAAAGAAAAGGATTGTTGTACCTACATGGGATTCAAGATGCAATAGGAATCGGTGCAAACCCCTCACTGGTTTCAGTGGCTGCAGGTCAAGCCCCAAGTGCCGGGGCTTGGCACAGCCCAGAGCCAGCATCGTTACGTAAAGGGATGGGGAGAAGCCTGGGGTGGGCTGGATGGAAGAAATGAATCCAATTACAGGATGAAGGGCAAAGGGAGAGACAGGACACATTTGGTCTGGATCAAATCCCTAGAAGGCTTTAAAGTAGGGACAGCAAGAAGAGGACAAAAAACAAATTGCGGTGCAGGACACCCAGCCACCACCAAGAGGAAGAGGGGCCTCAAAATGGTGCAAAAGGCAGGGAATGGGGCTTTTCAGATGGCTGAGAGTGTGGCCAGGGCAGTGACGTGGGGGATTCTCCCTGGGAGACCCGAAGTACCACCAGGACGTGGCTTTTCTGGGAGCTGGAACACCAGGCTGGCTGTGCGTGGTCCTGTCAGGACATTGGAGCAAGGGACCAGCCCAGCCAGGCCCTGCTGGAAAGCAGAGAACAGGCAAGCAAACCCCAAATTTCCTCCGTACTGCTTCCCAAAAGATTATAACCCAGCTGTCTGTGTCACAGCAGTCTCCAGGCTTCCACAGAGAAAACCCAGGGCTCTGCGCTAGAAATGGGGGGGGAAAAAAAAATATGACCCAGTTATGACAAAACAAAACAGCATGTATAAAGCATCGCTGCAGAGGGCTACAAACATCCACAATAAGGCCCTCAGGAATAACAGAGTTCAACTTCAAATGAGATTTATAAATTAAAAATAGAAGGGCTGGATTGTTTTTATTTGTCTAAACCCCCTTTTCCGACTGCTCAGCTGTTCTCACAGTTGGGCCATAGCAGGCACTGCTGGACACTGCAGAGCGAAGGTGCTGGTGCTGCGCTCTTGCACCCCTCTGGAATTAAATGAAAGCCTTTCTCTTGCCTCTCTGACTTTGCAGTTAAGCACCTGCCA
>Ga0065711_1011381_pt1 | contig 17921 bp, 18 predicted proteins | sample Hoacrofraction12_FD_59098 | JGI IMG/M metagenome (GOLD analysis project Ga0065711, IMG submission 59098) | Hoatzin crop microbial communities from Cojedes, Venezuela - Epithelial fraction 12 v2 (version 2) | ecosystem: Host-associated > Birds > Digestive system > Esophagus > Crop | place...
GAGGATATCCAGCCGGAAACCTTCCATCGGCGGCAGGGGCAACAGGGAACCCGAGCTTCCCACAGGAAGGACCCTCCCTGAAGCAAGCTCGGACTGCAGCAGTACTCGGTACGACGAACGTGTTGGCTGCAGCAGGATGGGCATCCTCACGCTAACATTATTTTCATCCCTTGCTATGAATATGTGCAACGGGGAGTCATAATATAAAGGCTGGTAAAACTGCACAGTTTTACTAATTCCAGTTTCTCGGGGCTGTGTACACCCTCTGAGCAACCGGTCTAATGCGTTTTTGGACTGAACTGAGTCCGAGAAATTGGATCTCATAGGTGCATTTTTTATTAATGATGATGCAGTCCCTGGACACTGAGAACCCGTATCTCTCTCCTATGTGTCTGTTCGTCTTATTTCAAAAGCACAACATGATTAAGTCCACAATTTAAATTTATGGGTAGATTTTAAAGTGTATATATTACACACAAACACACATATCCTAATATAAATATAAATAAATGTTCAAATACATATTGTAAATCTTTCCTTGCTTTTTTTGTTCCTGTGAGTGATTGTACACGTGAGTTGGTCAACCTCAGCAATAAGTGTAACTGCAGAGTGAAACCCACAATTCCCAATACTCTGCCCGGGGGTCGCAAATGTCTGCATTTTCTTTGTCACCCAGACACTGAACCCAGCATCCTGCATTTTACTAACAGCCGCCTCGAGGCAGCACTGCCCTTAACTGGCTGCTACCTGTTAGAAACGTGGACCTGGAACCTTCTGCTGTGCCAGGGCCTGGTTACATCCTTAATTTTGCTGAGTTTTGTAATGCTTTCCGTATCACAGCTTATCCTGACACTTGAGCATGCAACACCAAAACCCCGGCCACAGGGCATTTGCAAGCACCCTCCAGAAAACCACCTGGGCTGAAAAACTGGGGCACGGTGGCTTGAGAATCCCTCATCTGCATCCTCTACCGCAGCTTTGCTGGGCCACTGTTCGCATCTCTGCTGGCACGAGCGGGGTCAGTGTCACCTGGCCAAAGGTGATGATTTTTCCCCCCCTTGAACTCTGGGTGTGTTACCACTCTCTACCAAGCGTTGTGTGCAGGACCATGTGGTATTAGTGCATGCATTGGTAACCTAAGGGATCATTTTTGACTTTTTGGTAGAATCTGGAACCTCCTAGGCATATTTTGGAAAACTCAGCCATCCAGAAGAAATAGAAAATAATGGTACCACTTAACACAGATGCATTGATTTTATGAAGTTCTTATGAAGAAGGTTTTGGACATTCAGGCCTGTAATGAGGCAGAAGGGGATATAAATCTATCCAACTTTTTTATTCACTGCACCACATAGACAAAAGCCGAAGCCTCCAGAGGTCTCGCGAGATGCAGCTGTCCCTGTGCAGCCGGATGGCACACGCCGCTTTCCAAGCGCGTCTGACGTGCCCGTGCCTCTGCACAGGAGCAGCAGCGCTGCGCGCGTGAACCGTGGCTGGGTTCTCCTCTTCCCAAGGGTCTGAGAAACCTTTGTGCCTTTAAATTCGTCTTTCTCCTCCTCAGTGGTTTAAAAGACAGCCTTTTGGTCAATTTGTATTAGTGTGGTAACAAAATTCAAAGTTTTATTAGAATCTCTTGCCTTCCACACGCATGCCAAAGGAGTGTCTGAGACTCTTACAGTCGGTGTTTGCCGAATTACCATTTTTAAGTGACAGGGACAGGTAAGATCTCTTTTCTCAGGGCAACAGCATTACATGGCCTTATTGGAGCCCCCAGAGGATAAATACTCTGCATTAGCAGAGGGAAATAAAACTGAAGAGCATGAATCTGGATTAATGAAAAGAGTAAGTAGTGTTGAAAGATCTGTTGGGTAGACCAACCACCAACTGCAACTCCCATTATTTCGAGCATTTAATTTTAAATTTCAGTAAATAGATAGAGTGATAGTTTCCAGTGCTGGGCACGGTTACAAAACTGAATAATTGCAATACTATTACTTTCTGTGTCTGCTGGATATCACCTTATAACTGGAAATTAACTATATGCAGAATTATCTTTCTACTTGCAATTATTGCCATCCAGAAAGAGTGATGTCCTTGAAAATCTATACATGAAAAAGACTAATGCATCAGATTTGCTGTTTTTCTTTCAAATTGTCATGGATCTCTTTTGTTATAGCCAAATAAAAATTCTTTACTTACAGTTTCATTCTTTTACTTTTCATTGGTTTTATTTTAATATTCTTCCAAGTATGTTTTTCTCAGTAATAAGTGGGATGTTTCTTGCGGAACTGCTTTTCTAATGCCATGTGTTTCTAACTTTTATCTGTCCGCACTTTACCGAGTTTGTGCAGGTGGGTACTTCATTTTGTGTCATAAATAATGTTTCTCTTAAAAAGTAGCACAGATAATATCAATGTTGTGCACCAACTGAATGCCAACGATTTTATTTATTTTTCTGAAAGCTGTTGGACAGAGCAGGGTTGCTCCCTGTACGGCGTTTGGTGCAATTCTCTGCTCTGCGTGGTGTTTCACATCACCGTTGCGGAATCTCAGCACCTTCTCACCGCCACATGGCACACAGCATCTCACACGCCCGGTGCCTGCTGTCTGCTCCTTCACCTGCTCTGCACAGGAGAAGCTTTTGTGGTGAAGTGTCTGGTTTGCACAGAGAATTTTGGTTTTATGAGTTGGTTTGACTCTGATATACACCTACTTCTTTGGCATCAAGACAGGGAAGGTTAATCCGGAGAAATAAATCAAATCCAAAGCAGAGAAGCTGCTCCACTAGAATATAAAACTCAGTCAGAAAAAGAAAAAAATGCTCATTTCTTTTTGAGGAGCAGCTCCCGCTCAGCAGAGTTGTTCTGCACGCAGACATCGAGGCAGCCCCTCCAGCACAGGAAAGACAAACTGCCCTGTACGGCAAGCGAAGCGTTGCGTGCCTGCCTACCTGGCAGTTGCAGCCCATAAAAAATTTTTCCTGCAGCTCTCAGGGGCTTATTTCAGACAGAAGGAGAGAGTCCCTTGCCCAGCACGGCGCCTGCGTGGGGGAGCACAGCTCCTGCACCGCTGCGCTGGCTCGCTGTCTTCTCCAGGGGGAACCAAGCTGTCCTCCAGCTCAAGGCTCTCAGCCAAGCACCTCTTGTTGTCCCATCCCAGACATCTCTGGGGCTTGCCAGCATGGCTGTGTCTCCACCGAGACCTTGGAGGGGGCAGGGGAGCTGGCAGGGTTGTTGGTTTGTGCGTTTCAAACAGTCGCTGCCATGCGTCCATCCCCAGCTGTGGACCGTCGCCGTCCCCCCTTCTCCCGCTGCTTCCCCGAAACTTCCACCTTCACGCTCTGAGCATCCCCTCCCTCTTCTGTGATCTGCTTATCACTGCCCATGGCAACCTGAAGATTTCACCTGGGTACAGATGATCAGAAGAGTGATGAGGAGAAAACAAATTGGTTCCAACAAGTATAAAAAATACTGTATCCACAGCAGCGTGGCCATGGAGCCCCCTCTACAAGAGCAAGCCAGGGCTCCCTTGCCTGTGACTCCTCCTTGCTCAGCCCCCACTGTCTGTCCCACGTCCAGAGGACCCCCAGCCCCACAGGACACAGAGCTGGTCTCCAGTTATCCCACATCAGCACATCTTCACCGCATCAAACCCCTTCCCTCCTCGGAAAAGGGGCAGGAAGTCTCCTGTCAGGCTGGGGAAGCGGTGCTGGATCGCTTTCTCCTCTCTGTTAATCATGGGAGTTTTTCTTCAGAAAATGGGGCACTGTTCTTCAGAGAGCTGTGCTGAGAAGAGTGAAAATTAAGTATTATCTTGTGGCAAAAATCATAGTTCTTGTGCGACAGGTTGAATTTCCACCAGCTTTTACATCCTAAAATCTCTGTTGCTCCTTCAAGTGGTGTTTCACCTTTTCTGGAAGTGGACTTTCTTTCCATGCAGATATTTGAAATGAATTGTTACTTTCTCCCAAGTCTCCCATCTCAGAGATGGGCTTTCTGCAAGGACTAGCAATTTCATATAAAAAAAACAAATGATCCACTTCAAAATGTTCTAACAGCTCAGGGGAAAAAAAAAATGTCTTTCAAACAGTACACTGCAAGCTATTTGAAGAAATTGTTAGACAATGATTTTTTAGCTATTGAAAGTCATAAAAGTCACAATTTTTTCACCTACTTTAAAATATAAAAAATAACTCCACAAATACATGGTAATATGGGGTCAGGAGTGGAGGAAGGTCTGCTGAATTGATCAAAAATATTGACCAATAATGCAAACGTCCTAAAACCTGCTAATGCATGTGTTGAGCACACTATCATGTAAATACGTACATGCTCGCAGAGACGTACTCTACAGCAGTTTGCAAGAGCTTGTTAGTCAAACATCGGTCCGGGGGGGGTTGGGGGGCGAGTAGGGGAGTTATATTATTTAAGTTCTTATAGTTGAAATTTACAGCAATGGTAATAATTTTTTTCACCTACTTTCGGCAGCAGAGGTGGACGCTGGGTTGGCCTGCCGTCGCGCCGCTCCTCTGTCGCATAGCCACCACGTTGGAGGTGGGATATGCCAACGTGGTGACAGGGTCACTGTGCCACCTCCAGCCTGTTTCGTTAAACACAATAATCAGTGCTGGACCTTGCTAAGCTTCTCCTCAGGACAGATTATGCTTCAACAGTCTTCGACCCCGCTTTTTTTGGCAGTGCATTTCGGGTTGTGGCAGTGCTGCGTCAGCACCCAGCCTACGGACAAGGTCGAGGGTTGTTGTTTGGTCCCCAGCTACCACCGCAAACATCTTCATTTCCTAACGACCATAATTTCCATGAACAAGCTGAAAAACAAAGCCTCCACTGAGCAGTCTTCAAAGCAGAGAGAGCTTTCACTAGACACAGGCGTAGCAATAGTACGTTTGCATCTGCATGCTCTCCTTGGATGAAGAACGCTTGCCTAGAAGTCATGGTAGGGCTCAATCCAGCTGCCAGCAGCTGCCGTAGGAAATTTGTGGCACAAACACAGACGTTCACCGTTTGGAGCAGGAGTTCCCACACCCCCACCCCCCAGAAATAAAACAACTCAGAAAACTGTAAGCCCTGGAAGCAAAAACTCTGCTCTTTGTGGAGATTCCTACGTTTTTAAGCTTAGAACTTTTCGTTTCTAATACCTCCGTTAGTAATTAGAAATGCATTACTTCTGGTAGTTCTGCTAAGCAGCTCCTCTCCTAAAATGTGCTTGGAAAGGAGAGACACCAGGACTTTTCCAGCGGTGCAACGTTGCATTGAATCTTCCAAGTTACTGTCCAAGGAAGCTGTTTACAGAAGCGCTGTCCCCTGAGGCTGCTACAAACGATTCCAAACTCTGTACCTCCACAGCACACACAGACTGAACACTGGAAAAGAAAAAAAGATGAGACAACTCAGAAATCTGCCTTCCAACAAGTGAAAAACAAAGTTGCAAAGTTCTTTCCAGCCTGTACGAAAATATTTCACATCACGACTCTGACTCATCAGAAATGCTGGCACAAAATTTTCCAGTAGCATCCAACTTAACCTTTCAGAAAATGCTGCTTCATCAAAATAACATCTGTGGGGAACATGTCAATATAGGCAAAACTATTTAGGGAAAAATATGTGAAACAAACTATTTTTGTAAGAAAGGAATGATGTAAATTTATAAATACTATGCAGACTCACAAAGCTACAATCTAAAAATATCAGTAATATGGCTTATCAGTATATTTCTGTTGATCAATAAAATATGATTGTCTCTTTTTTGTATACGCATATATATAAAAATGCAGAGATGCGTGAATTTAATGGAAATTTTAAAAGTATACATTTCAGTTCTGATTCAGAAAGAAAGAAATCTTCTAAAAGCCATGAATTCCTGTGGAACATTGAATTTTCAAAAGCTTTATGCTGCACATCCAAGCTTAGGTTTTTATGACACGTATTTTCTATTGTTAAATGTCACTGTTAATATTATCCCACTGCACTTTTTAATAAATGGCAAATTAACTTGTCTGCGAAGACAATGATAAATTCTCCGGTCCATGGACTGCAATGGGTCAGCAGCGCAACTAAAACACGGGCTAACATTGCATATTTGTCTTTGGAACATCTACACTTCGAGCAAGAAGAAAGGGGTCTTTATATTTTTCCTTTGAAAAGATTTCTGGGAGCCATCCAGCTAACTAAAGAACGAAAGCCCATCCACGAGCCCCAGCGGGCGCGGGGTAGGATGCTGCTGGGGCCGGGGCAGCCGCCTTCCCCTGGCCGGGCTGTGGTGGGACCGAGCCCTGCGCATGGTGGGTCCTTCGGAGCAAACGCGTGCAAACCCTGCCAGCCTCTCCTCTCTTCGCAGGTAGCTGGTGCCTGCTGTGGCACGTTCCCAGCTTTTGGAGAAGACCCGATTGTCACACCCACAGAGCCAGCTAAAGGAGCTCCAGAAAATCCCCTTCTCCTCTTTCACATCAGGCTTATCTCCATGCATGAGGTCTCCTCTAAACCAAGACCTTGCTCAGGTCCTGTAGCTGCGGTCCAGCCCCTCCCGGCAAGGACATCAGGACATCGCTCCGTGGTGGCCCCGGCCACGAGCACACCCGGGAGCAGCAGTGACACTGCCCGGGCACGGGGCAAACGGAGCAGCCGCTGCAGCCCTGCAGGATCTCACCCTGCAGCCCTGCCACCGCAGCGAGGTGCCGAGAGGAGGCTGGCAGCAGGGAAACGTGGTGGAGAAAACAGTCCCACGTATTTAAAAAGTTCTAATTGCCGTATTTTATCCGACCTTGATAATAGGAGCAGATGGCATGTTTTGTATAGCAGCATATTGAAAAATAAGTCTCGGCAATAATTAGTGTCATAAATAAATTTCTCTTCTTTGGGGCTCTGGGATTGATTAGATAAAAGTCTGAGCAGTAATGATTGCCACAAGGATGAACAAGCAAAACTTTACCCTTCCAGCAGTAAATAGCAATTGTGTGTCCATCACTGTATCCCCCAAACTGGGTTTTATTGCCTCTCGGAGGCAGCACCTTCCGCGCACTGGCAGCGCGACCAGCACAGCCAAGCGTCTGCTGTGCCAGGCTTGAGCAGCCCTGCGCTCCGCCTCGGGCTTCGCACCTTTCACAGATATTGCCATGTCTTGGGAGAAGCTGGAGGAGCGTTTGGCAGAGTCCTGCAGAAGAGCAGGAGCACAGCTCTCCTGCCATTGCCTGTCTCCAGAGCCAGCAGCATCCCCAAAGCCTGTGCCCATGGCCACCCCACTTGAGAGGTGTCAGGAAGGTGGGGTATCCCCAGTGCCACCACGTCCCAGCAAGCCTGGCAGCAGCAGATGGTGGTAGACAGGACCAAAACAGCCAACTGATGGGGCGCTGGGCAGGGCAGGGCAGGGGATGCTCTCGGGGAGGAAGGCTCCTGTGAAGCCGAGGTCAGCCCTGCCCTGCTAGGGCTGATCAAACGCTGTGCAGCTACAACATTTATGCTCTGCTTGCCAGCAGAAATTAAAAGCAAACGTCAGCTTTCTCATAAATGCCATGTTGCATATTTAGGAATTACTTTGTGATGTCCAGGGCACCCCCAGCAGCCCCTGCTGCATGGGGCAGGAGCTGGGAAGCGTCCATGAGCAGGAGCTGAGCAGCATCAACGGGCAGGAGCTGAGCAGCATCCAGGGGCAGGAGCTGAGCAGCATCCACGGACAGGAGCTGAGCAGCATCCATGGGCAGCAGCTGAGCAGCATCCACAGGCAGGAGCTGAGCAGCATCCAGGGGCAGAAGATGAGCAGCATCCAGGGGCAGGAGCTGGGCAGCATCCACGGACAGGAGCTGGGCAGCATCCACGGGCAGGAGCTGAGCAGCATCCACAGGCAGGAGCTGAGCAGCATCCCAGGGCAGAAGATGAGCAGCATCCAGGTGCAGGAGCTGAGCAGCATCCCGGGGCAGGAGCTGAGCAGCATCCATGGGCAGGAGCTGAGCAGCCTCCATGGGCAGGAGCTGAGCAGCATCCACGAGCAGGAGCTGAGCAGCATCCATGGGCAGGAGCTGAGCAGCATCCACGGGCAGGAGCTGAGCAGCATCCCAGGGCAGGAGCTGAGAAGCATCCCAGGGCAGGAGCTGAGCAGCATCCATGCCCATGGAGCATCCACTCAGCTCAGCAAGCCTGGGACCTGTAAACACCCCAGACCCCGGCAGCAAAGCACCCGCTGCCGATGACGACTGGAAAGCAGCTGGGGCTGGAGACAAATTCCTGACAGCGTCAACTGAAACCCGACTCTACTCCCATTGCTGAAGCCTGCTGCCTTTTTTGGGGGTTGGAATTACATTTTAGATATTTACAGCCTTTTGGTTATTTGTAAGCCACTGCACGTTATTACTGCGGCTGGTGACGATGACAGGTAGCTGTATCACGGAATGGGCAGGTGGTATGGCTGCAGCTCAGCAAGTGGTTAATTGAAGGGGTGGGATCTTTTCTGCTTCCTTTAGAGACAGAAAAAGTAATGGGTGACGTTGGCACATTGTTCTTTTCCCTTTCTGGGGGGTAAATAATATTCTATATCAAGACCAGACAAGGCCCTAAGCAACCTAATCTCGTCTGGCCCCCCCCGAGGAGAGCTGTGCATCAAGATGTCCCTTCCAGCCTAAATTCTTCAGTGATTCTGAGATTGTAAATTCTCATTAAAACTTGACAGACAAGTTGAATTTAATAAAACCAATAATTTACACATTTTACCAATCAGTTTTGTCTATTCATCCATATCTACCTATTTTAATAATATTCTTGTGAATTCTGGAAGTTTGCAATATAACTAGAGAGGAGTTTTTTAATTACTTTGGTGACTTGAAAACTCTGGGGCAGAAAGAAACCGGGACGAGACTAAAGGATGTGTTCTGGATGTATTGGCTATGTAGTTCTCCGTACACAGCTGAAGATCACAAAAATTTCCTTTGAAGTCGCTGAATTTCCTTTCTATCCTACATCTCCAACTTGTGTAACAGGAATTCCTAATCTGTTTGGCTTTGCCAAATTGAAGGTTCAGTAAATTGGGCTGGATTCTGGTACACAGCAATGCTGACTGACCCGCTGGTGTGGGGTGAAAGTTTCTGCAGTTTCCAGCACTTACAGGTCCCTGGGGATGAGAGCCGCAGGGACAGGACAAATGTCCTCTCGGAGGAGGATTGCAAGATTCATATTTAATGCAAAATAGCAGAAATAACTCCGCACAAGCTTTTCTGTGTTGTAGATCAGAAGAAGGGTATTGAAGACTTCAAGGATGTCTGTGTGAGAGAGAAAATTATAAACAAAGCAAGAGGGGTAATTCGCGGCTGAAGTGGTGGGGTGACACCGGGGCTGCCGCGCTCTCCGGGGCCTGAGAACCTCTTCAGTTTCCTGGCGTCGCTTCATCTTGCTTTGAAGTGGTTTCCCCACGCAGGTAGAATCAAAGACATAAATCTCCTTTTCCTTCGTTTCTTAAAGGATGGCAGAAGCAGATGACTAACAGTCCTCAATAACACCAATTTATTCCCGAACCCCCCTGTGACATCAAAGGAGCAGAACTCCCTTTCCAGCACAGCTGAGATCACTTTGTGCTCTCCCGGGAGCCCAGTGCCTGGGAGGAGAGGGGCCAGGGCACGTCCCGCACGCCGAGCGAGGTCCGGACTGCCCAGCCCCGAGCGAGGGCACGCCAGCGCGACAGATTGCCTTTGCAANCNNNGGCNAGCACGCGAGGGAGACCCTCTGCTTCTCGGAGCTGTGCCTGAGAAAGCGACCCGCAGAGCATCTCAAACCTCCTTGCCCAGGGCTGGACGTCTTCTCAGCTCCGAACACCGAAAGCACAGGCCGTGTTCCTCCCCACTGCCTCCCCGCGCTCGGGACAGAGCTCACTGGGCTTTGCAGCCACAGCACAGCCGGGTGAGAGCTGGCATTTGTCAGACCTCAGACTTGGGGTCAGACTTGCAGAAGGCATCACTCTTTTCTTTTCCATCTTTCATACGAGTCCTAGCCACCGGTAGTTGTTTTTCCACAGCTTCCCAGTCTCGCCAGATGTTACGACCCCATTCATCCGAGAATTTGGAAAAAGGCTTTATTCCATTTTTTGCAAGCAATCAGTGGTACTACTTGCCATCCTGCCAACTACTCCAGTTTGACGTGAATGAGCAGTTAGGTCACTGAAATGTTCACTCAGAGGTTTTGCAAGAAAATAATTTACTGGAAAGTTAGAGAATGTGATCTTACAGTGTTCATTGGCAAGGTTCACTGTATTACTGATCAAATGAATGGAATACAAAATCAAAAGTGGGTCTGTATGGAATATGATCTATACAGAGAGTAAGAAATTCTGTAAGGGAATAGGGAGACCCTCCCTTCGAGTCCCCAGGTTCGGACTGAAGCCCCTTGCTCTCTAAACTCCTGCTCAGAGAGGAGCCCTGGTGCAGCTGGATCCAGAGCCGGCCGGAGACCACAGCGGTTTATGCCTAAGGGATATGTCTGTGTGTTCACAGTTTAGAGAGAGAGTTACAGGGCGTTAACAGTTGTTAATCACTAGTTAACATTCACTAAGTGATTAAGGAGAATTTGCTTCTACAATCACAGTAATAGAACACTATTACAACCACAGTAACAGAATATTATGCTTTGAATCAGTTCACACACACAAAATCATGAACATTCCCCTCTAGTTCAGTGAAATACTCACTGCAAATCGAATGATTTCACAACGAGCGACAGTTGAGTCTCGAGGAGATCAGCCCAGGTAGTTCGCGGGTTACTCTGCCGGGCGTCCCACTCGGAGGGAGTCACCGGGCGCAGCTCAGAGGCCCTTACTTGGTCCTGCTGTTTGTAGGGTCTCAAGATGATTACTTCAGACATCAGTAATTTTCCGTCCTGTTCACAATCCGTAATGCGCACTCCTGATATTTAGACAGAAACTATACAATTTTAGCACTCCCCAGCAGGCACAGCAGTGACATTTACCAGGCGGGTGTGACTCCGGGCATCGGGAGATCCAGGAGCGGTCAGGGAGCGCCTGATGAGCCCAGCCCACTGCTTTGGTGCAAGAAGTGCCAAGCCACCCCGACTCGGTGCACTCCAGCTGGCGATTCCTGCAGTGCAGGCACGAAGAGAGGGTCGGCTGGTTCTGGCATTGCCCGGTGTGAGGGGGCTGCCCCACCGCAATCACCCCACTGGATGGCTCTTGGGCACTGGGCGTGTTTGTAAGTTCACTCTTTCTTTAGAATAGAAGTGGAGCAGAGATAAATATATATAAAACACAGAAAGAAACAAGCAAATATAGATTTTTATCTGTGCAAAAGCACTACTCTTCTGGAACTCAAAACTCCTGCGTGACTTGGCTGGTTCCTGGCGGGGAAGCTTTACACGAAGCAGCACTGTGTCTGATCAGCTGGCTGGAGGCCCAGGTGCTGCTCTTCTTCCTCCCCACTCGGTAAAACCCGGCCGCTTTATTTGCGGTTCTCAGGGTCCCCATTTCTTCTTGAAAACTTTACGTTCTCTTATGTTTGTAGCTCGTTCCTCTGCAGCTTAATCCTAATTCCATATAACATGGCTCATTTATGTCACCATGTATTATTACTATACAATACAAAAGGATTAACATTTAGTGCACAGATCCTAACAAAGATGGTTTCCATTTATTGCAAAGAAAATTATACTTGAAGTACAATCAGAAAAGACATTTTCTCCCCTATTTGCACCTCAAAGGTGTAATGTTTTAGTTACTTCTACAGAAAAGCATGTCTGTAACTAATTTAGGTAGCATGAAGATACGGCAATGCACTTCGCCCACGCAAACTTCCTTGCCAAAAGCGGCAGTGCTACTCGTACAAGCCTCAGCAGCAGTTACAGATCACTGGATAGCACAGCCTCCAGAAAGCAAGTTCTCATGCTCTAGCTTGTCTGAGGCAGATCCAAAGCAGCATAGCTCAGATAAGCCTGTATGGTTTGACAATTTAAGCTTTAAGTTTTTATTTTTAATTATAAAATCATAAGAATTTTTTTTCTTTCTTATTTCTTGGACTTGTTTCTTTTTTCCAGCTGCCCCTGGAGCAGAGCCGCGCACTGGATGAACATTGTGCTGTGCAGGCTTTGCAGCTAAAGGGGCTCCGTCAGCCCACCCGCGTTCAGTGGGTCACAGAACTTCCAATATCTGCACCTGAGCCACCGATGCAGCCACCCCGCTGCAGCCATCCGGGGGAAACAGGCATTTCTGGAGGCCCGTTCATCTGACCTAGTTTAGGCTCCTCTAGCTATGGGTGAATCCGCATCTCTGCTCCCCACTGACTGTGCAGGGAGTCTCAGAGCAATCAACCCAAGGCAAGCTGAAGCTGGTGCTCCCGAAGTCTGCGTCTACCCCTTCAGAGAGGAGTCAAGAGCAGTAACTGAGCGAGGTGGTAATCGTGTTTACAGGTTAAGCAACACACCTTTAAAAAAAACAGTAGTACCTCAACGGGTCAATAGACACAGCGGATTTACCAGTGAAGGTACTGCATAGTTATATCACTGCCAACAACGAGGAGTTCCAGTTCTCGTACCACCACGGGTCTGACTGTGGACACACGGTAGTGATGCTGTGCAGAGATCTTGCGAATCACCTGCAGAAGTGCCATTCGCTTCCAGCTCTGCTCCCTTTCCCTCCCTTGCTGTTGCACGCAGCAGTGAGGTGCCAGTTCCCCCCCCCATCCATCCCATCCCTGCTCGCTCCGTCGCTCGCAGCAGGGCTTTGGGGCACAGAGCTGCTGGAGAGCCCGGCGGGTGGTCCCTGCGGTCCCCTCCCGCGTCCCGCAGCTCGGTTGATGGAGATTCCCCCGTTCTTCGTCCTCCATAGGATGTCATGCCTTTTGCCTATTTTATCCCTGCTTGAACTCACTGTTTTGCCACTCTGCACTTCCTTTTCCTCACCCAGATAAACCAGCTGCCACCAGTCGCTTTTCCCCACCAGTCCCAGTGCTGTCACACCCGTACTCTATCCCAGTGGCTGCCTGGGAGCTCCGGCCTCGCACGGTGTCCCCACCCGGGGAAGGCGGCTGCCAGGCCCCCAGGAACCCCCCCAGCATCTCCAGCGGGAGGGGACCCTGGCACTGCCAAGCGGCTGGCAGGAGGTCACGGTGACGGGCTGTGGGGTTGGGGTCTGGGGGCTGTGTGCCCACCGCGTACCTCGCACACCGCTGCCTGCTTCACCGACAGAAAGCGTTACTGGGGAAGGCGCACACGGGCGGCAGCCAGAAGGACATAAAGAACTGTTAGACAGTTTGATATAGCGGCTGCTGTCCCTGCCTGCCACTGCCACAGCTATTCTGCTGTGTGGACACAGGACAAAAACACCTCTCAGCATAGAGAACTGATGGAAAAAATGCAAAATATTTTTTATGACAGGTGGCTGCCTTAGATTATGTATCACAACAAGATTTCACAGGGTCTCATGGGGATCTACCATCCTCAGATACTCTCAAACCAGTATTAATTCCAAACATTATTAAGACACATTTAAAACCCTTATTAAATGCAATCAAGTCTGATTTAGAAAGACTGGGAAAGTAAACATAATTAAAATGAACACACTGCCTGGAATATAAATTCTTTTTCATCCAGCATTTGAGAGTCATATTGTGAGAAAATTAATAACCTTAAGCAGTATTTTTTTGTGGCCCACTGGGAGAAGAAAAGGTTTGGTTACCCTTGTTAAAAACTTTACAGATTATTTTGCAGAGAGATCCTGAATCCTAAATATGATTTTAATAAAGCAATTCTTCCTCGCTGGGATGCTAGAGCACAAAGCACTCTTGAGCAGGAAGCTTTCAGATGACTTTAAGTGAATAACAGTCACCAGAAAAGGAGCAGAGAGAGACTGGAAGATATGAAACTTGCTGCATCATCTTTCCACGGCTGCATGCAAGCCACAGGCAGACATGGTCTGCACCCCAAGTTGCTGCAAAGCAAATGCGAAGCTGTTTGCAAAGGTTTTCGGGTGGCGAGGAGGAGGGTGCCGAGCCAGGCCACGAGCAGAGGCTGCAGCCGCCGCCCGCAGCGCTGCTGACGGCAACGGGCTCAGAGGAGGACAGCAAAAGCACGCAAGGGACTGATAGGGACAACCACGGCAGCCTTGAAGAGCCACAGCTGTAGTTAAAACAAGATATTAAGATAAAAGAAACTTCTGTTGACTAACCAACTGCTGGAACAAGCTGCCCGAAAGTAACCTACCGTCATTATAATATAATTTTAATACTAAAAGAGACACCACTAAGCATGATGATGTTCTCAGAGGTACCCCTCCATGATCTCCTGCGTGCTCCGTACTATCCTAGCATGTGATGAGGAACTAAGCAGTTTTTAGACCAATGATAATTTTGTAAGAATAACCTTCTGCTTTCTGAAACACCTAAAAACATCTGTGTACCTATCCAGGGTGTGCTCGCCTGGTGGAGTTACCACCCAGCACCCATCTCTGCGCAGACGTGACATAAACATCTCGACTCTGCGTGTTGATCGGCTCTGCACAGCGGGTGAAGGACTCTGATTTTGGGACAACACTACCAGCCAGCCATCTCCCACAGCTTACAGGACCAACTGGGAAATCGTGCGTGGACCAAGAAGCATTCCCCAGGATCACGGAGATGATGATTTCAAATAATTTTGAAATAATTTAAAATATTAAAAAATATCCTTTTCATTCTGTGCATGATTCCCCTTTCTGAGCCTTGGCTTTGGGTGGGGTGGGATGACCTGAGCCCGGAGCAGGTGTCAGCAGAGGAGCTGCTCTTGGGCAGAGCTGGGCAAGCCGTTGGCACAAGGTGCCGGGGAGCAGGGACCTCTCTGCTCTCCGACCCCACAGCCCAGGGTGGCTCCATACCCACACCTCTGACCCAGTGGCCACTGCTCTGCCCTGCGGAGACCGGAGGAGAGAAACAAATCAAATTGCAGAGTGGAGGTCTCTCAAGCCCAGTAAGAAGTGGTAGGTGCTGGCAGCGCTTCGACCATCGGCCAAGGTCATGACCAGGCCTGAATAATGAGTTTCACGGTTAGGTTTTTCCCAAATTATAGGTATTATTGTTTTAGTTTTCTTGTTTATAAAATAGACGAAAGTTGGCAGATGGCAGTGAAGGCAAACAAATCTACTTCCAGTGGAAAGCAAGTTAATTTCTTAGCTTTTTTATTTTTTGTAAAGTTATTTTCTTGAGAGCTGTTAGATACAAGGCAGTAATCCCTCCTTAATCCATCATAATGCCATTTGCTGAAAGTCCTGTTTTCACTGCTAATTGTGTTTCTGGAGCTAAACCTTGACACTTTCCATCAGCCTGGTTTCCAAGGGAGCACAGCGTTAATCTGCCAAAGCCGGTTTCACGTCCTCTGCTGCGGCCACCCCGCCCTGGGCAGAGCAGGGTTTGCCGCCCGGCCAGACCCTCCCTCCTGGGGTGGAGAACAGTTATTTCTTTCCTAACTCCCCTGTTTACAGCGTACCCCACAAGTGTGGCATGATTAAGTTGACAAAAAATAAAAAATTTAATCAGTAGGTGTAATGTCTGTGGGAAAAGAAGAGAAGGGAAGGGGTACTGAACATCAGCCAAATCTGGCCTCCTAAAATGTGCTTTACACTGCATTCCTTCCTGAGAAAAATCCTTTAACTTCAAAGATTCTATCAAAGGAAAGCATCAGCATAAGTGAGGCAAAAAGTGCAGCTAGACCCACTGTTTCTGTGTATTTAATCAAGAGCTTTGGACTTCGCGTTTGCAAATATTAGTTTAACTTCCTCTTGAAGAATCCAAAAACATAGCATCCGCATGTGTAACTGTCCTGCTACTTATAAATCATAGAATCCTAGAATCATGGAATCATAAGTTGGAAAAAGACCTCTAAGATCCTTAAGTCCAACCGTCACCCCAACAGCACCACGCCTACTAAAATGCCCATTTTATGTCTCAAAATCTACTTTTTTTCTTACTTCTCCCAGTATCATTTTGCTGTCTGTTTCCATCATGCTGACACAGATAATCGTAGAATCATAGAATGGTTTGGGTTGGAAGAGACCTTAAAGATCACCTGGTTCCAACCCCCCTGCCATGGGCAGGGACCCCTTCCACCATCCCAGGGTGCTCAGAGCTCCATCCAACCTGGCCTTGAACCCTGCCAGGGAGGGGGCAGCCACAGCTTCTCTGGGAAACCTGGGGCAGGGCCTCACCACCCTCCTCTCTCAGACTTTCCTCTGCCTCCATCCTCCGCGCTCAGTGAATGTGCCCAGGATCACTGTATCCAAGGTGCATTCTTTGCACAATGCTGAGATACCATTTGCACTTTTTTTTTACAGAGGAGACACGCGAAACACTGAATATGTACATCATAAAGTGCATGATTTACCACACAGGTTTAACAGAGAAGTGTCTGCATTCTTCCACACTTTAATTTTCTCCTCTCTAAATTCATTTTCTCCTGTCTTTGCTACCCGTATTATGCTTTCATCAGGGACTCAAGACAAAAAGGGAAAATAAGATGAGAAATGGGATTTCCCATCAAACCTGTAAATAAAAGTTTGACTAAAGGTATTTGTATTAAAAGTAAGACATGAAGTTCTTTTGACGTTCCCTTTCAGATTTTGTTATGAGCCATGCTGGTCACTTTTTGACCATCTGTCTCATCCAGTTTCTAACGCTTTGTGAAGTTCTAGGTGGGCATCCATTGCCATTACATCCCCGGCTAAGTATGGCAACGAGGAACACTTCCACGGTATTCATGTGTAGCGTGTCTGGGAAGATGTCTTTTGAATTCAGGAACAGACTGCTTCTGGGGTTATATCAAGTCTGACCCGTTGTACCAATGGTCCTACAGAGACGGGCTGCAATGACAGACAGACAGATGCCTGACAAGCAATAAAGTACTGCACCTCATCACTCCAGAATTATTCAAGATCAGCAGAGTGGATTTCATTGCTGGCTTCACAAAGCCATCTCCCCGTTTGAGAATTTGGTCACATTCCAGAAGACTAGGACAGAGATAACATAAATCTGTATTTTCAAAACAGAAGATCAATCCCCTTTCTCGTTCTAGGGAAAAACAGAATTTTTATTACTCCCGGTTTTAGAGTAATGCTCATGTACAGCCACAGCATGGATCAGTCCCCAAAGAAGAGACAGCTACGCTAAAATCTGTACAGGCTGAAGCACAATCTGCAATCTGTATGCTTTTTGGGTTTTAAAGGAAAATGACTGGGAACAAAAGGAATTTATCGCACAGAACTCGCAGGTGCTTCTGGCTCAATACGCTGCTCGCCAGGGTGCTACGTGCTGCTACAGTGTCACAGGAGTCCGCAGCGTGCTACCGCAGGCAGAAAATCATATCAGTGCCTTTATGGCCATTCTGACTGGGGCTGCTTCTTTTGGAGGCCGTTCAAAAAAGGGCAGTGAAGGCTGCACTGACTTGCATCTGCTCACACGCACGTGGTTTAGGGCTTCAGAACAGGCTGAGCAGTTGTTGCAACGGCTTCATCGCAAATTGTTTCTCATTTAAGGATTTTTTGTATCAACATTGTTCAAAATTGCATTGATTCTTTTATGGTTTTTTTTCACAGAAGGTAAATCATAGAATACTTGGCGTTGGAAGGGACCTTTAAAGGTCACTTAGCCCACCCCCCCTGCAGTGAGCAGGGACATCTTCAGCTCAGTCAGGTTGCTTAGGGCCCCTTCCAGCCTGGCCTGGAATATTCCCAGGGATGGGGCATCTCCCACCTCTCTGGGCAACCTGTGCCAGGGTTTCACCATCCTAATCGCAAAATAACTCCTCCCCCTGTGTAGTCCGAATACAGAGCAGAGCTTACAGAGGATGTGAGTGAAGTTGTCTTGCTTGGTGGCAATGGCCATTCGTCACAGCTGGCCCTGGTCCAGCAGAAGAGCTGTGCAGCGAGGAGCCCTGAGGCTAACCCGAGCTCTTTGGAAA
>Ga0065711_1039348_pt1 | contig 17921 bp, 12 predicted proteins | sample Hoacrofraction12_FD_59098 | JGI IMG/M metagenome (GOLD analysis project Ga0065711, IMG submission 59098) | Hoatzin crop microbial communities from Cojedes, Venezuela - Epithelial fraction 12 v2 (version 2) | ecosystem: Host-associated > Birds > Digestive system > Esophagus > Crop | place...
GGGGGGGGGGGAGGTGGTTGTTGTTGGGGTTTTTTTATGTTTCTTGTCTCTTTTCATGTTTTACATCACCCAGTCTCCCAGCTTTCAAACACCTGAAGCCTCACTCATGTTAAGTCACACAACAGCAGCGGAAATATTTGGATGATGTATGTCTACCTTTCCTTGTGTGTGTATGGAGGTAGCAAAGCGATCTGAATTTCCTAATACATCGTTATGGTTGTCCTGATCCTAGAAGTTCATATTATGCTTCTGGCTATTTTAGCCTCATTTTTTAAAAAATACCAATACCTAGATGTTATTTTGACAGTGGTTACTCCTCTTTTGTAGGAAACCACACTGCAACCTAGAATTACACTGTTAGCACCTCAACTCCCCAGCTGAATAAAAATCTCCCTTCCCCAATGCAAATGGACCTACTGAGACTAATACTTCTTTAGATGCATAACTATACTTCTCAGCCAGGACATTCTATGAGAGCGCAGAGGATTTCTTCTTATTTAAAAAAAAAAGAAAGAAAAAAAGGTAACACTTCAGTGAATTACACCATATATTAGAATTACATGCAATGTCGAAAAAGCAACGTGATCAGAAACTCTTCCATGTATAGTAGGTCAGTGCAGGATCCAAAACTATTAGCCACACAAGATTTGGGCATTAATTATACTCATTTTTCTCTGACACATATGTAAATTGTGCTGTCACTGTTCATTTATGAATCTGAAGAAAATTTATACATATTTCATGAATTTTAGGGTGCTGCGACCACAGTGAGCATTTGCAAACATCTGGAAGCATCTGATTTGCTAATCTTCTCTCTCCAAGCACCAGATACAGCAGTGCAACACCTTAGTAGACTCACTCCAGGTCAGATGCAGCAGTGCAGATGTATTGTTCATCATTCTTCATTTTACCCAGGAGTTACTGCAACACCTTCTTCTCTTGGCCTTGGCGAGGTCTTACCCCTAACCAGCCACCTCTGACCACGCCACTCTTCCCTTGAACACTTACGCTGGCTGGCTCTTTTCAACCACATCAGATATGAGCTAGTTGCTTTTACTGTCAGGATCCATAGTAGTCCTAATATCTTTCCTTATGCAGCAACAGATCTACTCCTATGCTCCATCAACCCACAGCGCTGGCATCCATCACCAGCTAACTGTAGGCATGTTTCCTCTTCTGCTTTGAAGGAGCAGACAAAACAAACAGAAAACCACACTGCTGTCCTCCAAATCCTCCTTAGTAACTGTCCTGTGCTGCAATGCTGACAAATGCTTGCCACTGCTTGAGATCACAACTGATTTTTGTTATCCCCTTGATTCTCCATTGCCAAACCCATTTGTTCTATTTGGCTTAAAGCTTTGATGTCAGCTCCCTGCTATGAAGGCTCACTTTTAGGATTAGAAAGGAGTGAGTAATTGATACTCTAAGTGTTGTGCTGGGCTTTCCATTTCTGGCCAAATTCAAGAATGGTAATTCTTCTAAGGGATCTGCACAAAACCAGAAAGGACTTACACCAGGGGATCTCAGCTCATTATATACTCAGTATATGTAAGTGACTCACCAGACAACTGCAACTGCCCTTACAGTTGGTAACTGAGTAGGAACTACACTGGTTTGCTACTCTGTGCTTATCACACAGCAAGAGTCTTTGTCAGATAGCTCCCTCAAAGTTCTTACCCTGTTACCAGCATTTTGGCTAGATGTGCGAGGTTTCCCAGGCCAGGCAAGCCACCAGAAGTAATTGGGTAGCAATGCACTACCATTACCCTGGTACAGGTTGGCAGTTTGGTACACTGGCACTTTATTCCTTCTTTCTATACAGAGCTAGAATGTCCCCACTCAGATTAAACGGAATCCACACCAGGGGTTTGTACTTTCTCTATGCTTGTGAAAAGAGGACCAGGTGAACTGAAGCACTACAATTTTCTCTGCTAGTTTAATTCAAACTCCTGAGAACTTCTATTTACTGAGTTTAATGGTTTTGGTCTTTCTGAAAAAAGCAACATAAATGGAAGTGTCCCAAGGATTTAAAAAGATAATTTAGATATTTGTGTATTTAAAACATCAAAGTTAAGTAATAAATTTGAATCACTTCAGGTAAATTTTAAATTAGCAAGCATAGCCACCAACTGGATCACAATAATCCTTCATGATAATCTTTCTGTAATTCTTTTGAGTTACCAGTGTCTGGTTAGCAGGTTCAATTAACATCAAGAAATATCCAAAAGACTGAACTCAAAGTATACTACTTTGCCTGCAACAATGTAGAATAATACAAGCTGCCAATTTATTTGATGCATTTATTTTCCCACGTTATAAGGTTGAGAGAATGGAAAAGGCTAACATGTCACTTCTTTAGAAAAGCAGGTTCCAAGCACGAGCTGTTCTACACTTCCACATGATTTCTCTGATGAAGATTACACCAGAACAAGAAAAGGTTCTACACAAGAATGAAGATTAATCAGGTTCATTTCAGTCTGGACTGTGCCAAACCAGCACCTGTACAGACTGCACTAGCTATTCAAATATTGTTTGTGAAGGTACTTTGTAAGTACCTGGTCAGAAAACAGAGCTCACAGTCCACTGCAAATTGTAACAAATTCCTCCCTTTCAAATGAAGGGGATTCTAAATCTCTTACCACACATTGAAAAATATTTCGATTAGAAAATGTTTTCATAACGTTGAACATTATATACATTTCAGTATTTGGAATATAGTATGTAGTAATAAGTATATAACAATGACACCAACATTAAAATTGCATGCTCTAAGAGAAGACCGTATAGCATGACAGTATCATCATCAGGTTTACTGTGTCCATAAATTGATACTAAACAGAATAGTCTGAGACATCCTTAATAAAACAATCATGGCTGCTGGAGAGCATGAGGGAAATCGACTGCAAAAATTGGACAGACTTTCCTATAAAGCATCTTCTAGTGTCACCACAGGAGACAGAATCCTGTGCTACATGGACCATTGGTCTAACTCAGCAGGGCATTGCAAATGATCTTGAAATGTTCACGCATGCACTAGGAGAACCAAAACATCTAAAAAGCATGCTTTGATAGTCTTCTTGACATTCAGCACAAAGGGATTTATTTCTATACCTTCCGGGTGATTCCCTCTACGTCTCCAGCAACGGACACACACCTCTACATCTCCAGAAAATGACACACACCTCTCCAAAAATGGAGAGGTTTCTACAAAATGCTTTGATATTACAAAACTGTATTTTTAGGTGGCAAGTTGCTCCATCCAAACTTTTTTACCCTACCAAGCTAAGTTTTAACTCATTAAAAACAAAATATTATTTTACTTTAAAAATAATGGATGTTCCCTCTGTTTCCTAAGCATAAAAATATATTGAGAATGATAAAATATACTAGCTTACTTATGTGACTCACAAACCCAAATCCATCATCTCAGATACTGCACACATAACTACATGTCTTTTTAAAATGGACTGAGATGTTTCTTCAAGTTCTACCTGATCTGTGTAGGAAATGCACTACAGAAGTAAGTTTCATTACGATTCTCAGCCTCTGGCTTACAACAGCAAGTAAAAGCTGTATAAGACCTACCTTTTACCTTGCTGTGGTATTTTCAGCCTTCACTCAGTCTTCACTAGGTTATTCTCTGCACCAGACCTCAGGCAAGCGCTGTGTCACTTGTCCTCCCCACCTGCCCTTGACCTACATGCTCACCTGTAGGGCCTGACACAATTTACCTCTGCTCCATCTTCCATCAGCTGATTTCCAACTACCTCAGATGTATTCCCTTCTGAAGTAACATCAGGAGCAGCAAGAAACAGGCTATAGCACACTCTGCCTTAGCTGTGTCATCATGCTGATGTTTGCTGACATGAAACTGCTAGGCTGATTCATCCGAAGTATAATACTCAGGTGGCTTCTTGTCAACACAGACTCAATAGGCCAATTTCTTCTGCCTGCATCGCTGGACACATGTGTCAAGGCTTAATACACCTGGCAAGAATTCTCCCTCCAGGAAGGATTCTATATACATATTCTATGAACATATATATTCTATATACGTATAATGTATATATTCTAGAAACGTGATTAGAATAGCATCCACAGATGGGCAGATACTCAGCCTATCTGAGTGCAGCCTACAGAGAGAAGGGCATTTCTAAACTGAAAATCAGGAGTAGTGTTATTCCATACAGACACTGTATTAGATACAGCCTGTTTCACATTCTTTCCTCTAGGTGGTTTCCTTAAAAATGCTGAACTGAGAAAGTTAGGTTACTTTATTACCAAAAAATGCTCATCACGCTAAAAGCTCTTATATGATTAGTTTTCCTCTAGTTCTTAATTATTGTTAAAATTCATATTCTGTAGTAGTCTCATATTTAGGTCCTTATGTGTTAAGATGAACACAACATAGTAACTTTCTACTTCTGCAAATACTGTACTAGAGTGTTACAAGGCAGAAGCGCATTATGCAAAATGGTTGTTTATTTTTCCAAGTAAACATTATGCATGTTTAACTGATTAGATCTACGCTTAAAGGTTAAATCAAAGTATGAGATTGACTATGTATCTCCTGATACTTTGTTATATACTTTCTTATATCAAAAAAGTATTTATTTTAACAGAAAAAAATTAATGAACAATAGCTCCTACTCTCTCAGAAGTGTATTTTCAGCTCACAGCACTGCAACATCAAAATGCTTTCAAGATCAGTTATATAATCTGCACATTAGCACAAGAAATACAACAAAGAAAATTAAATCCAAGTGTTCAGTAGAAAATGAGGAATTTCACTTCATATTGGAAAAAAGATTTTCTATGACAGCATGTGCTATTAGGCAATTATTAAGTGAAGAGACTCAGAAGAAATGTCATGTTTACCCAGGATTATTCTGTAATAGATCATTCCCATCATTCTGAAGAGACTGGTATTGTCTTCTATAGACACAGAAACTGTCAGATGACCCACACCAATAGGTCAGCTCCAAATTCCATTTAGTTGTAGCTAAATATTTCTTCATAGTCATCTGGTATAATGGTATCTAGTCAGAGGACAATATCTTCAACCTGGATTGTGAACATCCAGTGCCTCACTCTTGACATATGCCTTACAGTGAGCAGCAAATGAAAAGTGTCAATTTTAGTTAAAAATGAAATGTCCAAATATCTTGTCCAAGAATTTGAGAGTACAGGTTCAACAGAAATCAAATCATGTAAGAATAGATTCATTTTGGAAAACAAAGATGGGAGGTGTGGCAGAAAATATTTCACACCAAGACCTCAATAATCTCATCACAAACCCATCCAAGGTCTTCTCCAGTATTCAGAATGGATGGTAACATATGAGGTCCGACAATTTTATGACAATTCAGGTACTTGGGACTAAAATCTCTCAAGAACCATTGACAATATTGGAGGATAGACTTTTTAGCTACTTGGTCAGTTTTGGCCTCAAAACTGTACCTCAGCCACTTAACTTAGCCTAGTTCAAACCTGCTTAACCTCTCTTCTCCAAAACCCAAATATGATCAAGTGTAATACAAAACAAAACAGCTACCAAAAACTATGGGATACATCAAAATTCATCACACTCTAAACACTAAAAAAGGTGTAAGAACTGAACAGTACAGTTTACATTACCAATGCCACAGACTGAATTAGGAGAAAACAAACCCGGCAAGAATCTTTCTTTCCAGACTGACTTGCTGTTGATACATTGCATGGGACATGTCCTAAAGAGCTGAGGATTTTTTTCCTCTAGTAAAAAATGATTTAATAACATCTACATAAATGGATTCAAACACTCCACAGAGTAACTCTGTTGGTAAACTAGAGTGGCGGCTCTAAGCTCATTACTAAATGCTGAGTTTCACCATCTATCACAATTCATTCCTAGCGGAATTTGAGAAACTTTCCCTCCAAAACCTCCTGCCCATAGATCCCATCACAGAACACAAAAGCAGAGCAGAGCAACAAGCTCTGTTTTCAATGTCCCACTGCTCCCGTAAGCTCTTCCTGGCAGCTGCAGACTTGCAGGAATCCAGAATACTACAGTGCCCAACAGTCTGCATTTGATTCTCTACTTTTCCTCCTTGACATCATTTTGCATTCAGATGCTACGGATGCTGCTTCAGATTATACAAACTGCAGTGGTGTACACTCTTTGTCCTTTCAGTCTTTGGGAATGTATCTACAGGCTAGGTGCTGACTGCAAAAGATCCATCTTCATTTCAGAGGATCACACAGAATTTGCAGGGATTAGTTGACAGCTTTTTTGAGACAAGGAGGTGAGAAAGATCTCTCCTTGGTATCAACCTCTGCAAATCTAAATTTCAGGACTGGATTCCCTTCTTGAGGGGAAGCAACAGAAGTGAAATGATATTTATACTAAAATGAAGTAAAAACAAAAAACAAAACCCAAAGCAATGGAAACAGAGGTCTCTGTAAGCTAAAGTATAGACTAATCACCACGTTTATGAATTTAGACACAAATATCTTGTTAAAAAAACACAACAACAAAACAGAACAGAGATGATGAAAGTATCTTCATTCTTATAAACTGCACGACACCTAAACAGCTACTGCGAAAAACAAACTGTAAGGCTGCATACAAGCTGAAAGGAAGGTGACGCTTCAACAGAGGAATCTGTTCCATAGCAGTTTTCTTTCACAGATACTTTTACTAAAAGGAAAGCTTCACCAAAGTCACTACTGGAATTTATTTTTCTACTTATGCATATACATACCAACTGAAATCCATTGCATTGACAGAAAGCATCTAAGACTATTCCACACGCTCCACACTAGCACTTGCACATATACAGCTTGGCATGCTAAGAATAAATATAAAACTTATACTCCAGATGTAGGCTTGTGTTTTTCACATTAAGAAAATAAACCCATGTGAAATATAAAAGTTAAAATATAAACACTTCACTGTTTTCTTGCAGTCTGTTCCACCCTGGCTGTTTGGCATCCGTTCTTTACAGGCCAGAAGTTTCACAGATGGAGTTTCAGATGCCCAGCAGACACAACAGAAGCTAGATTTTCAAAGACACTCACTACACTAAGAGCTGACATCTTTTGATGTCACTGTAACCTAATAACTTTTTATGATTTCCAATGCAAACTATTCTTAAAAACATCTCAACGCAAGTCAGAAGAAAGGCTTTGAGAACTTAAGAATTTCTTAGAGCTTGTTTCCAGGATTAGATACCATTGTATCAGTGAGATATCTGGCAGAAGATTTGTATTCACTTCACTGATAAATCATAAAATACAACAAATTTTTCAATCTCAACCTTATCAAAAATTGATCAAACATTATCAAGTGCCTTGCTTGTTATGAAAGTCACGTTATTATTCTAATTGGAGACACTCTTCTTCATTTTCCTCTGGGGGGAGGAGGAAGTTGTTGCAGAATAGGTTACAGTGAATCTATAAAAACAGTAATGATCAAGCTCTTAGCTCCTAGATTAGTCAAAACTAAACACTGAAACACACAAATTACTGGCTTTACCTTGCTCTGAGTTCGTTTGAGGAAATCCTGCTACTTTCAACAGTATTTGGGCAGTATCCTGTTTTTATTTGCTTATTTATCTATTTGTGCATTTACTTGCACCAAAAAAGCAATTAAATTATTAATTTCTATCATTTAATCTAGAAAACAAATAATCATAGTGGGTTTTTTAACTGTTATGTCATATCTTAGCCATATTTAAAGAAATGCTACCAGAGGAAGATTCCCATGACAAGCTATTCACCAAAGAAAGATTTTAAGCAGCAAATCCTACGAAGTCCTATTAGAAATTATATCCTAATTCTGAAGGCACAGCACTATCAGTATAATATCAAAATAAAATCAATCAATATAATATCAAAACCATTAATTCAGAACACTGAAAAGACTAAACAACAGCATTTATCACTTCACGTGTAGCCACTCTAAACAAAAACATCTAACAAATGGCTTGCATCTCATTCATCGAGTTTATATTCAACATAGGAATGCCAACTAGAAGAAAACTCTTATTTTTCTGAATTATTTACCTCAAGAACTAGCCAAAGCTGGTCTCCATTTTTCACATCTTTCTTATAGTACATGCCATAGAATTTGACTACATTGGGATGATCAGAGAGAGCTTTCAAAATGTTGTATTCAGCTTCAATTTCTTCATCAATATCCTAGTGTCACAAACGAGAAATACATAGCAGTTAATAAATAAATAATGATACCCATTAAAAAAACCCAACACATAGCATTTTCTGGCTATTCAAATGTACTTTGAAATAACGCAAAGAAAAAACCAAACAGAACATGAATGTACCATATGCAGGGCTACAAAGCTGGTTCTGTTTACTCTACTAAACAGTCATCTGTTTTTTCACTTGGTCTTTATCAATTTCAACTAATAAACACATGGGGTATGACAGAGCAGCCCTCAGTAGCAGGGGGAAGGAGCATTTCAAGGCAAAGCCAGCGCAATCCACAACTGAATAGGTATGCAGATGCCTTGGGAAGTCACCTTAACTTCTCCAGTCTTACCTTTCCACCTCTCTGTGCACAAACACGTATGACTGCAGCCACATCTTACTCATTTATCATCCCACTTCCTAGAATCAACTGGGAATTTCTCTCATTTTCTACTACCATGAAATTGGTGACATCCGTGATCTCTTTGGCTTCTCCTACAGAGCTATAAGAGTTGCGGCTTTTTGTCAGTCTTTCATTACAGGCCTTGGGTTTCTTACACAGCGAGGGAAAACCATTTGGAGGTAAGAGATGAGGACAAGTTTTGCCAACACATGCACCAGGAGCTGTGCAAGCCCTTTCAGGCCAAACATGGATGCTAGCAGCAGTGGGCACTGGATGACTCCGGTAACCGCTTCCACCTGTGCACTGGAATTGCTCTTTGAGGGACACTATCAGGCTGTGTTTCAGTCATGCTGAGAAAATATTCAATCCATCCTGGCCACAGTTAAAGGCAGAATAGCTGCAGCCATTTTCCCCCATTGTTTTGATCCCCAAAAAATGTCAACATACTTGTTTCCAGATTTAAAACATTTTTAATAAAATTTGCTATTTACATCCACCCAAAAAGAAACAGAAATGAAACAATCAATTCCAAAGGAAGGCTACCTAGGAAATCCACTATCCATATGAACAGATTTCGTATCAGTGAAAAGTACCTACTCAGTGCTGAAAAACTTTCTCAGCACTGCCAAATACAACTGACCATGGCAGAGAAAAGGAAGGCTTCATATTCGCAGTGAGTGATACTCCTTCTCATTTTGTTCGTCACCAAAGGCACCTGCCCCTAAGAGGACTCCGCTCACTTGTTTTTCATACAGGTCTCTCCAATGCTAAATACAACCCAAGTTCTCATATTAGTCCTTTGTGTTGAGACCAGCTTGACTGGTCTCAAAGAACTTTGCCTATCACCAGCATCTTCAGGAATTGGGCCATTAAACTTTCATGTTCAGATTACAAGAATTCGTCTTCTAGCAAGGACGGGTTTTACACTTTTTTTTATTGGAGTAGCCGAAAAACAGCAGAAATCTTCCACTTTCAAAAAAAGGAGGAACTCTCCGTAAGTTAATTTTTCCATAAGCACAACAAAGAATACAGCCAATAAAAAAAGAGATGCCAGGAAGGAAGAAAGAATCAATGCACTGAAGGTGGCAGAGGAAGGAAAGGGAAGGAGTGCAAGATAAGAAGGGATGAAAAGAGAAAATGCATCTGGCAAAAACACAAGGACAGATCATAAAGCAAAAAAACACCCATGAAAAAAACAGAGTCGAAAGCCAAAAAACTACACACACCATACAATAGCCCTGGCTGCCTTGGGGAAATTGGAAGAGAATTAGCCCACTGTCCTACTGTGATTTAATAGAGGCTTCTGTCTCCTGAGGGGTGGTCAGATTTTATGAGATTTTTACTATTGTAAGGAGAAAAGAGAGAAAATGAAATGAATAGAATATTCATTCTGTAACACTAAAAAGAAAAATCTTCCTCTATATTTCAGGAAGGAAGAACACTTGAAATATTTGGTTGAATTGAATATATTTACCTGCACAAGAGTACCTCTTTTAGAAATGGTAGAGGGAATATTTTCATATGAACTTAGACATAGGATAATTTGTCTAAGAGCCCTAAAGTACAATGTTATTTACTTACAGCCCTAAGGACAAGACTAAGAGTATTCTCAATTCCATCTTTATATATTCTCATTTTACCACCTTCACCTTCCTGTTTCAGTTTCAAAAAGATGAGCTGTTATTTATCACAAAGAATCTGAGAGCTATAAAGGATTAAACATGACATCAGTCTCATATCACCCATGACAATGTAGTTTCCCAGTTTAATTCGGAAATATCAGTTAAACCAAGTGATATAAAACCACATTTCTTCTGTTTGTCTTTTTCAGTCCATCTCTCAAGTGGCACAACTCTGAAACTGTCTTCAAAGAAAAAAATTGTAAAATTTAAAGAAGAAAATATAGAAAGTATCGTTTTCTTCACTGCAATGGCTCCCTCTGCAGCCATTAACAATTCTTTCAGCTTAAATAAAAAAAAATAGTTTATTACTTTCACCCTATTTCTAATATAGGATTTTCACTTTAACAGTAACTTGGAAGTAACAGCAGCTACTCCAGACATCCTGTAAAAAGGAGGGGAAAAGAAGAATAGTGTTCTTAGAATAGAAAGGAGAATATATTCAATTAAAAGCTAAAAGTCTTGGAGTGGGATATTGACTGCATTACTGACTTCCATTTTTGCATTAAAATAGGGAATCTGTTTTCATCAGTTATACCTTCTCCCTTCAATTTCTTATGCTGCATCTTTATCCACTGTATTTCCTCTGTTTTCTTTACACTCTACTCCCTTATATCCTACTTAATCTATTTCTCTTTCCTCTAGCATCAACTTTACTAGCTCTTTTTTCTTCCTGCCATCATCCTTTACCCTTTTCTTACAACCTCCAAAGTGTACACAACACTGAAAGCTTCCGCTGTGCCTTCAGTAATCACTGCCATAGCCAGCTACCACTTAAGCATCCTTCCTGAACACTTGCAAAATAGATGAAAGCAGAAGTATTTCCTGCCATATAAGCATTTAGCCGAACACCAACTGCAAGACAGTCCTGTCTCTTCACAAGAACCTCTTTTACAGAAAGCAAAAGAGTCAAAAATGGAGTTTCCAATGCATTCGAATTCATCAAGATCCTTATCGCTTGGCTGCAAATCATGTTTACTTTGGGAGAGGTACGTGATATTAAACTGAGATGAGCCTCCTTTTGTTGCTTTGAAAGCATGCTGAAATAAAAAGCAAATCAACAAGAAACACAGCAAAGATAACGCAAGACGCTATGTTTTCACAAACACATTTCATGGACTTTTGGGCTGTGGGACGATAATTTGACATGGTGCAATATGCAGGAGCAGCCAGAGCCCTGTGTGGCTGTGTAGCTCCAGACCTGCAGCGTTTCACACGGCATGGCGTGCTCTTCCCCTCCCGCCCAGAGGTCGGGCAACAGAAGTACATGCCTCATGACCCTCTACTGGGAGTGCAAAAGATGAGCTCAAAGGGGCCACCTGAAACAGGAACAGCTCTTTATCCGTGTTTTGTGAGTCACTATTCTCGAGAAAAATCCCAGGCCACTTGCAGCACCACTGAAGTCAACGGGGTATGCCTTTACAGACCAGACTAATGTCCTTCATTACTCTTTGAGCAATAATCTGCCACCCAGCAAGTGTCAGTTATTGAGAACAAAAACATACCCTACAACATAGTAATTCTATCCCCCAGTCACCTGGTGCTTTGTGTGTAGCAGCTATTGCCTTTGTATTTTCTATTTGAAAAGATGGAAAACGTAGAACCAACAATAACAATAGAAATAAAGCATGCTATTTTATTTTTAAAGTATCACTCACAGCATGTAACTCAGCTAAATGCTTGTACTCAAAACAGATGCCTGAAGGTACATCTAAAGCACTTAAAAGTACATAACTTTCTTACTGGCTAGTATGTAATAAAAAAGGAAAGGGAACAACAGTAAAAACAGAAGAAGTTAGGACTCTTGGTAGTGAACAGGAAAATAATCAGCTCTGCTTCTGAAAGTAAGAGATAAACAAGGGGGAATCAAAAGTACAAGTAACAAAATTGAGGTAGATATGAAAAATACATTGATAGCTAGCCCGATACTTAGCCGTATGCTTAGTTAAAGCAGTTTATTTCACTATCACTTCTAATGCAAATGATCTACCAAGTTTACAAGAAAAAAAGACTACATAAATTCACTTACAATTAAATAAGCACAAACCAAGTAATTTAAGTAGCTTACATGAACAGGATCCAAAATTTTGACTGCCGCTTTGCTGCCATTTTTCTTATTTAACACCTTGAAAACTTTTCCATATGTTCCTTTGCCAATAGTCTCAATTATTTCCCAGGTATCTGAAGGATCAGGAAAGCTATCAAATATTATTGTTTTCCCCGTCAACGGAAGCATCTCATATGATGGCTCCTAGCAAAAAGAGATTTCAGTGTTTAAAGAAATGGTTAATAGCAATTGGTTACCTACAAATGCGAAGAGAAATACACATTTCAGTCTCAAACACGAGAAATGTTTTTTGCATGTAGTGTGCACGCAATGAAAGCACAATAAACAAGAAATCCTGCATTTAATACAGGTACGTGCAGTCAACACAGTATCAAATGAAGGGAAATTCAAATAATAATTTGAACTAATTTCAGGCTTGAGTGAAGCCAGTAGAAGCTTTCCCACGCACTTCAATGAAACTATAAAGTCACTCTGGGATTTTCTGAGGGGCAGAGGAATGGGACTCAACTTCATAAAATCCTAAAAAATTCAGCCCCACTACCAAGAATCAGGCAAGAAGGGAAAAAAAAAGCCCACAAACCAAAACATGTTAAATAGTCGCATTAGGCTCATTCAATCTTTTACAGCAAATGGTCAGTTTTATAATCTTACTCTTACCATTCAGATTTTTATATAGATCTCATAAGGCCAAGCAGATCAAAGTGGCAGATCTTTTCACAATATTACGGTCTTCTGACAGCCAAGCATTCAGTCATGGAAAACATGTTTACTGATCTATATTCATTAGCAACTGTTTTAGATGCTGTGAAGGAAACACCTTTTACAATGATGGAATTGTTTCCATCACTGACCAGGTTACACCTATGCCCTGGTCAATGATGGACACAATTCAGTTACACATGCTTTCGTAGTGACTATCCAGCAGCTACAGTGGTAAAAACAAAGCACCCGCCACACACACACACACCCCCCAGACAAACAACAACAACAAAACAGAAATCCCTTTGTTAAAAATGCCCCAAAACTCAGTAGAAATGTGTTAAAAATTACATTCTCATATTCTTAATTGTAGAGCCAAGACTGAAAAAGAGGTCAGACTCAAGTCCTTACTAAGTAAGCAAGCCAGCTACTGAGTGCTTAAGTCCTTCCTGAGTACAATATGTAGTAAACGAGCTAGGTTTGGAGAGTCATTTTCATATACTCATTTTTAAAATTTTTACATAATACTTTATAAATAGACTACAATGTAATTTTTCTTGGGGTTTTTTTATGTCATCAGCATAAATCTACACACATAAAGCATTTTATATGATAGTACTCCAGTAACAGAAACTGCTCCATGACACCATACTACTTTTTTTGGTAATTAAGAGAATGGCTTCAATTTCAGTTTCATCCATGACTTTCCTCCAGCATGCTAGCCACACTTTCTTTCTTTATCTGCTTATTCATATAACCATGTACATCCTACTACACACTCAGCATGTATATCCACTACACATAAAGTACGTATATCAACTAGAAGCAACTGAAATGGACTGCTATACAAACCGATGTTGTACCAGCTCTTTCAATTACCTGATACGCATTCTGGCACATCACGTGTTTTCAGACTAATTTTCTGCTGGATAACACAAGCTGGCCTGGGGAACACAGGGCTCAGGATCCTTCCCATCACTCCACTCTTGGTTGATTAGCTCACTGATGAGTGAGAAGACAGTGTTTTCTTCCCTCTCCCTCCTCCCTCCCCCCTTTCTGTTAATATATTACATGACTATTACCAACTTCTACACCCGCTCATGCAGCAAAGTGGTGAAATATCCTCTTAACACCAGGAAAGCAGCAGCAGTCTGTTGTGTACCAAGGACTGCAACCAGTACTGCCCCAGCACCCTGATTTCAAGGGCTGTGGGAGCAAAATGACCCAATTTTACCTGCTACAATGGAATCTCCCTTAACACAAATCCAGTTTAAGGTCAAAGTAAAGACAGAGGATCAAGATCTGGAGGCGTGTAGCTGTAATATGTAAATCTTCAAATTTCCATTCCAAATTCAAAATTTGCTTTTTCCTTCTGTCCAACACTCTCCCTGGGATTCATATAGACACAACTCAGCCAGGACACTGACTGCAGTCTCTTCCTCAGGCATTACCTTTCCTCCTCACGTCTAGTATTTATCCATGCCCTGGGACCTCCACCACTCCCAGGCAAAGCCATCTCTTCCCCAGAGAATGAACACAAACGACGTACTTTTTTTTATTCAAAACTTTCTTTTTCTTTTGCCTGTAAAATAGCACTTAAATACAATTGCTGTGGTTTTTTTTAAAATTACTTTATATGTATATATAAATGCTTTGTAATTAGTTCATTATTCGGACTACACAAAATAATAACCAAACTGTGGATGATACAGGGATTAGGATTCATAATCCCAAACCCTTGCATTGAGGGATTCAACAACGATGGAATTTCAAAATATCTCTGTCTGAGCTTTAGTTTTTAGAATTGAGGTTAACTATTTGTTTAAAGATTTACTGGATACTCAATCCATAACTAGTTATTTCTGGGGAGAAAAAAAACGTAGAGAACTATCAAGGGGCACCTTCATAAGAACTGAGATGTCCAAATCATACTGGAGCCTGTCTACATACAAATTATTCTCTATAGAATATGAAGTTTTCCATCAAGATCTAGGGCCTGCTACGTCCCACATTACAACGATACACAGTAAGAGCTTCTGACCCAGGCAGCTTACAGTAGAAGAGATGTGGGAAAGCAAAGACCAGCTTCACATATTTAACCTGTGCCAGAGCCAAACAGGGAACTCCGATAACTTGAGTATCCAAACATACCCTTAAGCAAAGGTCCACCCCTCTGCTCAGAGGTTTTACAGCAAGTAGAACATTCTAAGAAACACCATGTACATCAAAACCTGCAGGTTCAGACATCTTCCCAGGCTTCATTAACTTCCTATATATTAACAGAATGCAGCTGAAATTCATTGACTCCCAGTATCAATTGCTTATTTGTCTGCAGAGACCGGTACCAGGAGAACTGCTAAAGGGCTTAGGAAACACGATCCTGCAGGTGCTATCTGGCTACCAGAGAAGAGTGCTAGAGACACTCTCATATGCTTGCATTTTCCTCTGCAAATCACACCAGTTGCACATCAGCTTGTCTTAAGAAAAGTCACCACATACTTAACAATAATGCATTCAACAGCTGTCATACTTAGTTCAAGAATTTGAGTGCTATTCCAGAAAGAATTATTCACCCTAATCCCTTGTCTTTTGATTTACAGCTCCAAAATCATAACTTGAATAAGTTATATTGAACATCATATTTCCTCACTTCCACCATGTTTACGAACAAGCCCCTGCAGATATATTATTTAGCTTCCACTTCTATTATTAAAAATATACTACATAGAACGATTTCAAGTGTTCTGTTCTGGGTGATGAATAATGTTTTATTGCATCTCAGTGAAGTTGCGGAAGCTAATAATGATTTCACCTCATATTTCAGCAATAAATTGGACTGTCTCTGGAACACCTCTGGATGCCCAAACAACTCGGTAATTTATCATGCCCCTCAACGTTAAAAATTTACCTTAAAAAACATCACTTACAACTTCATCCAGACTTCTGAGCTAGTAATGTACCCTTGAATCTCTAAAAAAATCCTTTAAAGTACTTCTGGTGTGCTCAGCATGACAACTCACTCAACTTCTGCTCAGATTTTGGCTAACCCGGCTCCTGCTAAGGCCTGATGTAGGCTGGGAGCAGTGCCATTTCGTCAAAGCAGGAGCACCAGGTGGGCAGGACAGGGGGCTAGAAAGAGCAAAAGGGCCACTATGCACCATTAGCACCTGCTCATCGCTGGCTCCTGCAGCCAGTACCTCTTGTCTGGCAGTTTCCTCAGAATCTGCTAACTTAGGGAAATGGTATAGGCCAAACCGCCAGCGTACTCAAAAGGCTTTTGAAGTGGGTTCAACTTTCCTGCTCCCAGCATGATACAGGGGATGCCTGCACCAGGGGGACAGAGGAGGAAGGGACAAGCACTCTTACCCCGGGCTAGGTAACAAAGTCTTTTCTCATTTTTTTTTTCCCTCATAAGAGCATGAATTAACAGTTACAGGTTATAAGTTATGAAGCCTTATGACTTGAATGGCGAATAAGTGAATTCACGTGATAGACTGGTCTGGGCAAAAGGGAATTGAGCCTATGTTTGTTTGCTGTATTTCTTAATGAGCTCATGAAATTAAGTTTAAACCACTGAGTATGTTGTCCTGTAAAGCTGAGAGATCCAAAAGGACTGTGATACTTTGTGATTAAATTCAGGGTATTCAGGGCAGGGGAAAAATAGTTTTGGAGTTCCAAGACAACAAGTCAATATGGTTGGGTTTTTCGATTTGTGGGTTTTTTTCCTCCAAGTGGAGGATCTGGCATCACTGATCTGGCTGTCACAGTTATAACAACAAATTGGGTGAGAACTCTTTTGAGCCAGCCCTGTGTGATTTTTCACTTCCTAGATCACATCAAACATACACACCCCACGCAGCAGACCTCAGGTCACGTACTAAAGACAGCCCGAGATGCCAAACCCTGTTCAGCATCAACACTGGCACATCACTGCATTCTCCACCATTTTCAGTATCTAGCTAGTTTGGAGATGGAAGGGGAAGGGAAGGGGCAGCCTCCTGAAGAACACAGTGTGTCTCCCGTGGACTATCTGATTGCTGCAAAGGCAATTCAGTGAAGCGCATTTATCACACCCCAAACTTAAGACACATACCAATTGCACTGTCAAGGACTTTATGGTCAAGGCCATAGACCACTACAGACAACAGAGTCACGTCGGAAGAAGCAATAGGCTGTGCTTCTGCAGGCTGGGTTGTAAGCACAATGGTGCATGAATTTCACACAGAATATTACACGTTAATCCAATATTTTTACTACTGTTTCATAACACCTAAGTTTGCAACTTCTTTCTAAACCTTCCCCCCCAACAGTTTCTGAATCAACCTCCATCTCACTTGGATGAAAGCATATCCATTTCCTCTATAAGGGGCTGATAAAATAAGAGAGGCACCTTGCCTCATGTCTTTCATCCTTCTCCATACAGGGAGCCTACATGATAGCAAAGCAGGTACCTGTTCATATATGACTAAAATGAATCCAGCCTTTAGGTTCCCATCAGCCTTGTCTCCTTTCTATCACAGTTTTCTGGTCTCAAAAATTAGAACCAGGACCTCATTGGTTCAGTTCAAAACACACCTACTGAGGTCTTCTTTGATCTCTTTTGTTTTATTTGTCCACATCACTTCCCCCTTCCCACTGCAAACACTTCTGTTTGACCAGACAGCTCCTGCACATATCCTACCCTGTAATTTGCCAGACATCTGCACTTGTGTCACAGCAGGTGGATGTCAGGAGCCAGCAACACTAGCTTACCTTCTCTATTTGGTCTGTTACCTCTGTGGAGGTGACACTTGCACTCCTTCAGATTCTGAAACTTAAACCTCTTGCCTAATGGATGCCAGAAAAATAATCACCCTACAAAAAAAAAAAAAAAAAAAAAAAA
>Ga0065711_1039349_pt1 | contig 17920 bp, 12 predicted proteins | sample Hoacrofraction12_FD_59098 | JGI IMG/M metagenome (GOLD analysis project Ga0065711, IMG submission 59098) | Hoatzin crop microbial communities from Cojedes, Venezuela - Epithelial fraction 12 v2 (version 2) | ecosystem: Host-associated > Birds > Digestive system > Esophagus > Crop | place...
GCGCAGGCGGTAGCGGTCCATGCGGCTCGCGGCGTTCTTGCTGATTTTGCCCTGGCTTTTGCCATTCACGAACAGTTCGGCCGTGGGATAATTGGTGTAGCAATAGACTGGCGTCACTTCGCCTTCGCGGCCTGGCCACGTCCAGTGGGGCAGCAGGTGAATGGTTTCTGCCGAAGGATTCCAGCGCGAGCGGTAGAGGTAGAAGCGGTCCTTGGGCAGTCCGGCCAGGTCGAAGATGCCGAAATAGCTGCTGCGGCTGGGCCAATACTCGTCGTAGGGCGTCGGTTCGCCCAGATAGTCGAACCCCGTCCACACAAACTCGCCGATGACCCACGGCTGGTCGTCCTGCAGCACCCAGTCGTCCTCCGGAATGTTGCTCCACCAGCAGGCTTCCACGTCGTAGCCGCTGCACTGCCCGTCGCTGTAGGCGAAGCTTTTGCGCTCCTCCACTGGGAATTTATAGACGCCGCGGCTGCTCACTGTCGATGCCGTTTCGCTGCCCAGCAGGAATCCCTGCGAGAGTTTGGGGAAAAGCGGAATGTATTTCTGGGTGCGGTAGTTGAAGCCCGGCACATCGAGCGCGCTGCAGAAACCGCTTTCCACCGCGCCGTCCACGCGGTCGGCGCCGGCAGTCACGGGGCGCGTGGCGTCTATGCTGTGCACGAAATCCACCATCGCCTTCGCCATGGCAGCGCCATCCTTCGACCATTGCTCCGGGATTTCGTTGCCGATGCTCCACATCACGATGCTGGGGTGCAGGCGGTTCGACTTCACAAGGTTCTCCAAGTCGCGTTGCCACCACTCGTCGTAGAAGCGGGCGTAGCCGTTTTTCACCTTGGGATAGCGCCACATGTCGAAACTTTCGGCCATGACCATCAGGCCCAGGCTGTCGCACAGTTCCATCTGCCACTGCGACGGGTGGTTGTGGCTGGTGCGAATGGCGTCGCAGCCCATGTCCTTCAGCAGTTTCAGCTGGCGCGCAAGGGCCGCCTTGTTGATGGCAGCGCCGAGCATGCCGAGGTCGTGGTGCAGGCAAACGCCCTTGATTTTGCGCGACTTTCCGTTGAGCGCAAAGCCTTTTTCCGCCGACGTTTCAATGGTGCGCACGCCAAACTTCACCGTCTTGCGGTCCACTTCCTTGCTGCCGTCGAGCAGGCTCACCTCCAGCGGGTAGCACTGCGGCGTTTCGGGCGACCAGAAAGTGACGCCTGTGAGGGAAATATCGGCAGTTGCGGCGCCATTTTCCAGCGGAATGACCGTGGAAAAACCTGCGCCAGCGGTGGAACTCAGTGCGATTTTTGGTAGCGTAAGCGTTTCTGTGCCAGTAGTTTCGGCAGAAATGCGAATCGTAGCCGTGCCATTTTCGGCGTCAATGCTGAGCGTTTGCACGTCGATGCCCCATTCCGCCAGCGCGGCTTTGGGCGTGGCGATGAGGCGCACGGGGCGGAAAAGGCCGGCGCCGGGATACCAGCGGCTGCTCTCCTCCTGGTTTTGCAGCCAAACCACGACGGTGTTTTCCGTGCCGTCGGTGTGGATGGCGCTTGAAATATCGACGATGAACGGCGTGTAGCCATACTTCCATTCGCCCACTTTTTGCTCATTTACAAACACTTCGGGTTCGCTCATGGCGCCGTCGAAACTGAGCAGCGCGCGCTCCGTGTCCTTCGGCAGCGCAAAAGTGGTGCGGTAGCAGGCGCGCCCAATCCACGGCAGCGAGCCGCTGCGGCCCGTTTTCTCCGTCGCCTCCTTCTCGCCGTTCTGCTCAATAGCCACGGTTTGCTTGTCTATTTCCTTGTCGAAGGGACCCGTGATGGCCCAGTCGTGCGGCACTTTCACCACTGGCCACGGCAGGGGGGCGTCCATGATGGTGAATCCGGCGTTTTCATGGGCTTTGGAGAATTCCCAGTCGGTCAGGGCAATTTCGGTGCGCTGTGCCTGCGCCTGTATGGCTGTGGCGGCAATGGCGAGCAAAAAAAGGATGGTTTTTTTCATGGCATTCGATTCGTTTTTCGGCAAGCGCCGCCAACGGAAATGGCGGGCGTGCGGGTGTTTTTTTGAAAAGACAGTCTTCGTTTTCAGAAAGGAAGACCTTCGTTTTTGAAAAAGAAGGGCATCGTTTTCGGAAAGGACGCCCTTCGTTTTGTGTCAGCGTTTGTTTTTGCGGGCCCAGTTGCGGCGGATGAGGTCGTAGTAGTCCTCCACGGCGGCGTTTTTGGGCAGGAGGTCGCTAAACATGCCAGCCGCCGATTTGGGGTCCAGGTCGCATGCTTTCTTCAGGTATTCCCAGGCCTTGTCCACCGTATCTGGGTTTTGCAGGTAGCAGTACGCCATGAGGGCAAAGATGGAGTTGATGTTGGTTGTCTCCGCGTCGGCGCCCATTTTCTCCAGTTCCTCCAGACAGGCCAATGTCTCGTCGAAGTAGGCGTAGGACATGAAGCGGATGCCCACGAGGTAGAGCGCCTCTTGCGGGCAAGTGGCCCGCTTTGCCACTTCCGTGAAACATTCCTTCGCCCGCTCCAAGTTGCGCTGCATGAGGTAGATAGAACCGCGCGTGAGGTGGAACTGCATGGGGCTGTCGTCAATTTCGAGGGCTTTGTTGATGGCTTTTTCGGCCTTCTTTGAGCGAACGATGTTGATGTAGGCGTTGGCGATGTCGTTGTAATTCCACGCGCGCTCCTCAGCGGCGGCAATCGATTCGTCTTGGAAAAGCATGGCGTTGTCGAGGCATTGCTCGGCCAGCTTGTCTTCGCCTTCCTCAATGTAGCAATTGGCGAGGATGTGGTCGGCGTTGTGGTTGCCCGTCAGTTCGCGGTATTTCAGCAGCGACTCCTTGGTTTGCTCCTGATTGCCCAGGTTGGCGAAGGCGTAGCCCTGCGTGAGATAGGCATTGGAGTCGTTGGGATTGATGGCGAGTGCAAATTCGCAGGAGGAGAGGGCGTCTTCGTAGTGCCCGCTGATTTGCTGCGCTGCGGCGAGCGTGCTCCATCCGTCGGGCAGATAGGGGTCGTATTCCAGCAGTTTGGCGTAGATTTTCTCCACTTCCTCCACGAGGTAGGCGTTGCGGCACACATCGGCCAGCTCGTAGTCCGCGCTGTAGTGGCCGAGGGTGCTGAACTGGTGCAGGTAGGCGTTGGCCCATTTGCGCTGGTATTCCTGCCGGGAAGCGGGATTGCCGAACTCGCCGTAGGAGGTGATGACGTGCAGGTAGGCGTCGCGCACCCGTTCCTGCACCTCGTCGTTGTCCACTTCCTCTTCCTCGTCGTCGTAGCTGAAGAGGCGCTGCTGCTCGCTGGTGCGGCCAAATCCCCATTCCTCCTCTATTTGGTTGAGCCACAGGTGGAAAAGTTTGTCGGCCTCGGCCGGATTGTCGTTCACTGCCAGTTGCAGTTGCCCCTGCAGGTAGTAGGCATCGGGGTTGTCTTCGGGGTCGATGTCGGCCAGTTCGTGCAGTGCCTCCTCAAAGCGGTGGAGGTAGATGAGCACGCCGATGCGCACGGCCACGAGTCCTTCGTCGTCGCCATGCACGGCCAGCCCGTCGTCTGCCGCCTCGAGCGCCTTCTTGGTCTTGCCCATCCCCAGGTAGTAGTCGGAGATGTCCATGTAGTCGTCGGCGTCGAGATAGCACGCGCTGCCGTCCTGCTTGGCCTCCTCGTAGCGCCTGAGCAGTTGCTTAAACTCGTTCGATTCGAAGTATTTGTCCTGTGCTGCCATCAGTTTTGTTCAGGGAAAAGGGGAAAATGGGGTGGGGCGCAGTTACTTTTTCTGCGCCTTTGCCCAGTTGTCGCGCAGGCCAACGGTGCGGTTGAACACCAGGTGGTCGGGCGTGGAGTCGTAGTCCATGGTGAAGTAGCCGATGCGCTGGAACTGCAAGTAGTCCAGGGGCTTAAAGTCCTTGAGGTATTCCTCCACGTAGCAGTTCTGGCGCACTTCGAGCGACTGCGGGTTGAGCAGTTCGCGGAAGTCGCGCTCGTCGGCGCTGGGGTTCTCCACGGTGAAGAGTCGGTCGTAGAGGCGCACCTCGGCGGGCAGGCAGTGCTGCGTGCTCAGCCAGTGGAGCGTGGCCTTCACCTTGCGGTTGGCCTCGGGCATGCCGCTCTTGGTCATGGGGTCGTATTCGCAGTAGATTTCCTCCACTTCGCCGGCGTCGTTCTTCTTCAGGCCGGTGCACTTCACGATGTAGGCGTTCTTGAGGCGCACTTCGCGTCCGGGGCTGAGGCGGAAGAATTTCTTCGGCGCGTCTTCCATGAAGTCCTCGCGCTCAATCCAGAGTTCGCGGCTGAACTTCACGGTGTGTGTCTTGCTGTTCTCGTCTTCGGGATTGTCCACGGCCTCGAGTTCCTCCACCTGCCCTTCGGGGTAGTTGGTGATGATGAGCTTCACGGGGTCGAGCACGGCGCTGACACGTGTGGCGCGCTGGTTGAGGTCCTCGCGTGCAGCGGCTTCGAGCAGCGCCACGTCGTTCAGGGCCTCATACTTGGTGTAGCCAATCATCTTGATGAACTTGCGGATGCTTTCGGGGCTGTAGCCGCGGCGGCGCAGACCGCAAACGGTTGGCATGCGGGGGTCGTCCCAGCCGTTCACCAGCCCTTCCTTCACCAGTGCCAGCAGTTTGCGCTTCGACATCACGGTGTAGGTCAGGTTCAGGCGGTTGAACTCAATCTGGCGTGGGCGGTGGTCCTCCAGGTCCTTGCCCTCCTTCAGCTCGTCGATGAAGTAGTTGTAGAGCGGGCGGTGCACCTCAAACTCCAGCGTGCAGATGCTGTGGGTGACGCCTTCGAAGTAGTCGCTCTGGCCATGGGCGAAGTCGTACATGGGATAGACGTTCCACTTCGTGCCAGTGCGGTGGTGGGGCGTCTTGAGGATGCGGTAGATGACTGGGTCGCGGAAGTGCATATTGGGGTTTGCCATGTCGATTTTGGCGCGGAGCACCATGCTTCCTTCGTCAAATTCGCCTTTGTTCATGCGCTCAAAGAGGTCGAGGCTCTCCTCGGCGGGGCGGTTGCGGTAGGGGCTTTCGATACCCGGCTGCTGCGGCGTGCCCTTTTGCTGCGCCATCACCTCCTGGCTCTGCTCGTCGACGTAGGCCTTGCCCTCCTTGATGAGGCGCACGGCGAAGTCCCACAGCTGCTGGAAGTAGTCGCTGGCGTAGTAGATATTGTTCCAGTGGAAGCCGAGCCACTGGATGTCCTCCTTGATGGCGTCCACGTATTCGGTGTCCTCTTTCGAGGGATTGGTGTCGTCCATGCGCAGGTTGCACACGCCGCCGAAGCGCTCGGCCACGCCGAAGTCCATGCAGATGGCCTTTGCGTGCCCAATGTGCAGATAGCCATTGGGTTCCGGTGGGAAGCGCGTTTGCAGTCGGCCGTCGTTTTTGCCCGCGGCCAAGTCGTTCTTCACGATTTCTTCCACAAAGTTGAGCGACTCGCGCGCCACAACCTCTTCATTTTTTTCAATGTCCATAGCCTATATTATAATATATGTGTAGTCAAATTCACTGCAAAGATACGAAATTCTATCCGTTCCAACCACTTTGCCACCAACTTTTTGCAGGTTTTTCCCGCGCCGCCTGCTTTGCGGCAAAAAAAAAGAGACTTCCCGTCGGGTCGTCTCTTCCTTAAGTCGTTGGCGTGTCGTGCGTTGGTCAGTCCACGTAGAAATCGATGTTTTCCTTTGTCAGCAACTCAATCGAGACGTAGTGCTCCACGCGCTGCTTCATGTTGAGCACCGTGGCGTTCACCATGGTCCGCAGGCAGTTCAGGCCCTGCTTCTTGGGGTGCTGCGCAATGAGGAAGTCCACCGTGCCGTTCTTCACGCACTCCACGTTGGCGTCGATGGCGTCGTAGCCCAGCAGCGTAACGTGCTTGTGCTTAGGCATTTCCTCCTGCAGGAAGTGGGCAATCACGTTGATTGACGAGTTGAACGACAGGCCGTAGTTGATGTCGGGATTCTCCTCGAAAAACTTCTTCAGCGAGTCTTTCATGCCTGCCTTGTCGTAGGCATAGAGGTTGAGCACCACGATTTCAGTCTTGGGGCTGTGCTCCTCCATGTACTTGCGGAAGCCGTTCTCGCGGTTCAGCTGCTGGCGGCTGGCCACGCGGCCCTCGCCCAGAATCTTGAACAGCGCGATTTTCTTGGCATTGCCCGCCGCCATGTCGATGATGCGCGCGGCAAACTCGCCGCTCCTCACAGAGTCCTGCCCGTAGAACGTCACGGGGTTGAACTCCGGCCAGTTGGAGTCGATGAGCGCGTAGGGCGTCTCCGACTGCTCCAGCCGGTCGATGTACTTCTTCATGATGTTGTAGTTGAAGAGCGGGCCGATGATGACGGCGTAGGGATTGGAGTTGAGCAGCAGGTTGAACTGCGTCTCAAACGTCTCGCTGTTGAACGGGTCGTAAGAGAAAATGCGGAAATTCATCTTGAAGTCGGAGTAGCGCTGCAGGCCCTCGAGCAGGCCCTTCTCCACGCGCGCCCAGTAGCTGTCCACCTCGTGCATCGGCAAAATCGCCGCAAAATCATACACGCGGTTGCTCGCCAGCGCGCTGGCATAGTGATTCGGCACGTAGTTGATTTCCTCAAGCACGCGCTGCACTTTCTCCAAACTCTTCTTCGAGATATTCTTGCGGCCATGGATGACGCGGTCAACAGTGCCAACCGACACACCCGCCATCTCCGCAATGTCCTTAATACGGATTTTGGTGTGAACTTCCATCTATCTTCTTCCTACCTTAAAAATACTTTGAGTATGCAAATTTAGCGCTTTTTTTCCGAAAAACGCCCTCGCTTCCGTCAAAAAAACAACCGAATGGGTAAAAAGCACACCAAACGCACCCAAAAAGGCAACTTCGCCCGAAAAAAAGAACAGGCGGCAGCGCAAAAAAAGGTGACGACCACGCTTCTTAACCTTAAAAACAAAGCATGGCCGCCACAAAAACTATTCTTACAAACCGGATTTCTTTCTCTTGCTGCCTGGGCAATTCTGCTTAGATTTCCTCCTCAGGCGTCTCGCTCACAATGCGCTTCAGGCCGGCAAAGCGCGCAGCGAAATAGTCGGAAGTGATTTCGTCGATGACCACGCCGCGGCTCGTGCTGGCGTGGATGAAGCGGAAATTGCCATCCTCCAGCGGCTCAACCACGATGCCCACGTGGTGAATGCCATGCTTGCCGAAGAACACCAAGTCGCCCGGCTGAGCATGATAGCGGTCCACCTTCACGCCCTCTTGCCACTGCGTGCGGCTGTTGCGCGTGAGCGACAGGCTGTTCAGCCCAAAAACGTAGGAAGTGAAGCCCGAGCAGTCGAACACCCGCGGACCCGTGCTGCCGAAATTGTAGGGGCAGCCGATGTAGCGCTTGGCCGTTTCCACGATGTCCTCGCGAAGCGTATATACAGAGTCGAGCATGTTCACCTGGCGAACCGCACGCGTCAGCGCGCCGGCCATGCCGCTCAGCGCCGCGTCAGTCTGCTCAGCCTTCACGGCCTCCTGCTGCACCTGCTCCGGAATTTCGTCGATGGTCGGTGGCAGCGTCGTTACGGCAGAGCCCATAGACACGCACAATACGCCAACGGCAAACACAAATTTCTTCAATGTCATCATTCAAACCTTTATCGATTTCTCTTTCCCAACGATTCATGCCCGCGCTCGCAACCCCAAGGAACATCATTCAAACCAAAGGACGAATGCCTGAAAAATTGGCATTCAAAAGTCGAAAATCATTACAAAAATCGGCTGTTGCGAACCTTTTTACTTTCGATTTTGTGCAAAGGTAGGCATTTTTTCTGACCTGGCAAAACCCGCATTTACACCTTTTAAGATTTCAAAACCTGAACGAAAACTTCCCCAAATCGCCGCTTAACTATCTGATTTCAGGCTTTTAAAGACTTTCTGTGCGCGAAAACGGCACAATCTCCCCGCCAAAAGTTTAACATTTTTTAGGTTTTAACTAAAAATTTCCCCGCTTTTAACACTCCCTATATATAATATGGTATAGTCCGCGCCGCGAGCGCGCGAAAAAAGCAAATAAGAAAGCCGACAGCCCTGCCGCGAAGCAAGGCTATCGGCTATATGCATCTGCGCTGCTCCCCTCCCTTTTTGGGGAGGGGCGGGGGAGAGGCTCTTAATATTTCACGAAGAATTCTTGCCAGATTTTCCTTACCGAACGCTCATTGTGGACGAGGATTTCGGCGCTGCGCGTGAAGGCCTTGTATTCCTTTCTGCGCGCGGGATTGATGCGCTTCAGCACCTCCTTGTCGGTCACGGGGAAAATCTCCAGCTTATAGACGAAGAAGAAATGGTCGAGCGTGGGAAGCGGCTCCTCCTCCGGCTTGGCGATGTACGACCCGATGAGGTCGAGCCCTATTTCGCCAAAGTCGCCGCCCAGCGTGAACGAGCCGAGGTTGCTCGCGCTGCGGCCCTCCTCTTCAAACCGCTGCTTGTCTATGAGCCGCACGCGCACTACCTTGCCTACGCTGTCTTCCACTACGATTTTGCCAAACGTATTGCTGCTCACGGGGATGTAGGTGTCGCCGTTCTTGAACGTCACGCGGTTCACCGTGCCAGGCAGGGCCTCCATCAGCGTGTCGTCTTTCACGTACCAGAGGGTCTGGTTGCCGATGTGTATGTTGCACGGCACGAGCGTTTTCTTCTTGTAAACCAGGCCCGTAACCACTTCGGCCGGCATGAACCGCTGGTTTTCGAAGGGCCACACGCCCGTGGGCTGCCAGTCGTCCTGCGCCGCGGCAGGCAGCGCCAGCAGCAGGAGCAGGGTGCAAAGCAGGATTTTGTACGATTTCATGGCTGTTTTTGCTTTTGTGGAAACAAACTTTGCTTGCGCAGATTCGGAACGACCGCACTCGTTTTCCAAAACGACCGCAGTGGTTTTCCAAAACGACTGCAGTGGTTTTTGAAAACGACCGCAGTCGTTTTTTGAAAAGCCGGCGGCGATTTCGGTTGCAGTTCCCAAAGTTTTGGGTTTGCTGCCTGCAATTTCACTTCACTTTCGCCACCAGATATTTGGATGTGCTCCAGAATCGGCTGGGCTCGGTGATGAACAGGGTGACGTTGCCGTTGGAGTCTTTGCTGAGGGTGTAGGAATTGGCGGGGTGGTTGCTGAGCAGTTCCACTTTTTTGCTGTAGAAGGGGATTTCGGTGGTTCGGCGGATGTCGATTTTGGTGAAGTAGCCTTTGTCAACGTTTGCGTCTTCCATCACGCGGCCGTCCACGAGGATGCGGTGCTCTTTCAGTTCCTTGGCGGTGCCATAGACGTACCAGGCGGTGTTGAGCTGCGCGTCTTGGTTGTGGGCAATCTGGGCGTTGGTGGCGTTCTCTTCCTTCACTTTCGCGTTTTCCTCTTGGAGGGAGGACACGTTCTGCCCCAGTTCGTTGATTTGCGATTCCTTTTCGGCGATTTGCTGTCGGAGCTGCGCCACTTCGGTTTCCTTCTGCTTGAGTTGCGTTTGCAGCTGTGCCACAGTGCGTTTGAGTTCTGCGCTCACCTTGTTTCCGGTGTCCACTTGCCGCTGCAGTTCGGCGATTTTCTCGCGGTTTGCGGCCAGTTTGCTTTCAATGTTCTGCATTTTCTGGAAGACGTCGGTCTGGTCGATGCCCTCAGCGTTGAAGTCTATTTCGCTGAGTTCGCCTTCTGCGGCGCTGATTTCGTCGAATCCGGCGTTGATGTCGCGCAGGGTTTGCATCATGAGGTTCTCCGATTCTTCTTTTTCGGCGATGATTTCGCGGAGCGAGTCCAGTTCGTGGGTGTCTTGCTCGATGGGTTTGTTGTTGTCGAAGCAGGCGCTGAGTGTGAGCGCAGTGAGCGCGAGGAGCAGCGTCTGGAACAGTTGAATGTTAGTGTTAGTCCGTTTCATGTTGCTTGTATTTGTTCTTGGATTGGTTCTTTTCGGTGTGTTTGTCGCTGGGCATGCCGGCCACGAGGAGCACGATTTCGCCCCGCGGTTCGTTTTGGGCGAAGTATTGGCGCAGTTCGTCGAGGGTTCCGCGGTGGCATTGCTCGTGCACTTTCGATATTTCTCGCGCCACGCATGCGTGCCTTTCGCCGCCGAATGTTTCGCAGAACTGCTCGAGGGTTTTGCAGAGGCGGTGTGGCGATTCGTAGAAAATCATGGTGCGGGCCTCTGCCTGCAGGGCGTCGAGTCGCGTTTGCCGCCCTTTTTTCGGCGGAAGGAATCCTTCGAAGCAGAAGCGGTCGGCGGGCAGGGCGGAGGAGATGAGTGCCGGCACGAAGGCGGTGGCGCCGGGCAGGGTTTCCACTGGCACGCCGGCCTTTACGCATTCGCGCACCAGCAGGAAGCCTGGGTCGCTGATGCCGGGCGTTCCGGCGTCGCTCACGAGGGCGAATGTCTCTCCGGCGAGCATGCGCTGCACGAGCGGTTGCGCGGTTTGGTGCTCGTTGAACTTGTGGTGTGAGAGCAGCGGCCGCTGAATGTCGAAATGCTTGAGCAGAATGCCGCTTGTGCGCGTGTCTTCGGCCAGGATGAGGTCGGCCTCCTTGAGCACGCGCAGGGCCCGCAGCGTCATGTCTTCCATGTTGCCGACGGGTGTTGGAACTACAAATAGTTTGCCCATACAGGTGCAAAGGTACAAAATCCGTTTGAACCAAACGCTTTTTTGCGGCCGAAATTTGCGACTTTTTTTGCAAAAAGCAGTATATTTGCAAAAGTTTAGGAAGCAACGCGCTGCCGCCGCGGCGGAGAAGGCGCGCCCAGCAGGCAGTCTTGCTTGCTCCCCTCCCTTTTGGGGAGAGGCTTTCCTTTACTGCTCTTACACATTATATTATATATAGCATCATGTCGTCCAAACCCATCACCTTCGACCGTGCGGTGCGCAGCATTTGCGGCCTCATCGGCATTGTCATCGTCTATTTGCTGCTGAAGAAGCTTTCGGGCGTGCTTGTGCCGTTCTTCGTGGCGTGGCTCATTGCCTACCTGCTCTATCCCATCGTCTGCTTCTTCCAGTACAAGTGCAAATTGCGCTACCGCTTCGTGGCCATCGTCGTGACCCTTACGCTCCTTATTGCCGTGCTCACCCTCTGCGGCTGGCTCTTCATTCCGCCCATCATGGAGGAGTTTGGGCGGCTGAAAGACATCATCGTCAACTTCGTGGACAGCACGACCACCAGCGACGAGTTCACCGACTTCATCAACAAATACGTCACGCCCATTTTTGCGTCGAAGGAAATCGGCGACCTCTTCACTTTCAGCGACATATCGTCGTTCCTTGAGGAGCGCATTCCGCAGCTTTTCAGCGTCGTCACTGGCAGCCTGAGCGCGCTCATGGGCGTGCTGAAATCGCTCATCGCCGTCATCTACCTGTTCTTCATCCTGATGGACTACGAGCGCATGTCGTCCGGCTTCATCAAGTTCATTCCGGAGAAGCAGCGCGCCTTCGCCAGCGGCCTCATCTACGACGTGCAAAGCGGCATGAACAACTACTTCCGCGGACAGTCGCTCATTGCCCTGTGCGTGGGCATTCTGTTCTCCATCGGCTTCGTCATCATCGACTTCCCCATGGCCATTCCCCTCGGCATGTTCATCGGCGTGCTCAATCTTGTGCCCTACCTGCAGGTGGTGGGCTTCATTCCCGCCATCATCCTCGCCCTCGTCAAGAGCTACGACACGGGTCAGAGCTTCTGGGGTATTTTCCTGGCCGGCGTCATCGTGTTCCTCGTGGTGCAAAGCATTCAGGACATTATCCTCACGCCGCGCATCATGGGCCACTACATGCGCCTGAACGGCGCCATCATCCTGCTCAGCCTCTCCGTGTGGGGCGTGCTGCTCGGCTTCATCGGCCTCATCATCGCCCTGCCGCTCACCACCCTCATGATTTCCTACTACAAGCGCTACATCCTCAAGGAGCAAACCGTGGTGCCGGAGGTCATAGCCGAGGAGGAACTGACCGGCGAGCGCGACCTCCCCATCAGCGAATGAAATTGCCGCCGATTTGGCGAATTATACCCCGATAACTCGCCAAATCTTCAAAAAAATAGCCAATTTGGCGAAATATACCCCTATAATTCGCCAAACTTAAGAAAATAATTCGTATCTTTGCTGCGGAAAACAATGCACTAAGGATATGAAAGAACTGATTATTGGCCGGCAGGCAGAGCAGGTTGTGCTTCAGGAGGCATTTGAATCGAGCAAGTCGGAATTCATTGCCATCTGCGGCCGCAGGCGCGTGGGCAAAACCTTTCTCGTGAAAGAATTCTTTGAGAACGAACTGGTGTTCCAAACGGCTGGCATACACCAAGGAACGTTTGCGCAGCAAATCAAATCGTTTCACCAAGAATTGCTCAATTGCGGCCTGAAGTCGGACAAAGAACCCAAAGACTGGCTCGACATCTTCTTCCTGCTTCGGAACTATCTTGAGAGTTTGGGGGCGCAGCGCAAGGTAATCCTTCTGGACGAGTTGCCATGGATGGACACGCCCAAGAGTGGATTTCTGGCGGCATTAGAGCATTTCTGGAACTCATGGGTTACGAGCAGGCACGACATCGTACTCATCGTATGCGGCAGTGCCACGTCGTGGATGATGAACAAACTCATCAATAATCACGGAGGGCTTCACGACCGCTTGACGCGCGACATCTTCCTTCCGCCGTTCAATCTGCACGATACGCGGCTTTTCCTGGAGCGCAAAGGATTCCATTTGTCGAACTATGAAGTGGCGGAGTGCTACATGGCCATGGGCGGCACGCCCTATTATCTGGACATGCTGAACCCCGCGCTGAGCCTTGCCCAGAACATCGACTACCTGTTCCTCAACCGCTATGGCGGATTGCGCAGGGAATTCAATAACCTCTATGCCTCGCTCTTCAAGAACTCCAAGGACTACATCGAAGTCGTGAGGGCGCTGAGCAACAAGCGCATGGGAATGACTCGCGATGAAATCATCAAAGCCACGAAACTGAATTCGGGCGGAGGACTTACAAGCATCCTGGAGAACCTTGAGTCGTGCGATTTCCTGCGCACATACACAAGCTTTGACATGCCGGGAAGCCCGCAAATCTATCAGCTGGTGGATTTCTACACCTTTTTCTACATGAGGTTCATAGAAAAGAAAGACCTCAGCAGCTGGTCGTCGATTCAGGGAACGAGCGAATTCTACTCCTGGGCAGGCCTCACTTTCGAACTGCTGGCGCTTGTCCACATTGAGCAGATAAAGAAACGCCTCGGCATCAGCGCCATAAAAACGCGCGAGCAAGTGTGGCGATGCAAAGACGGCGACGGAGCGGCGCAGGTGGACCTCGTGATTTTCAGGGATGACCCCACCATAAACTTGTGCGAGATGAAATTCTCGATGAAACCATTCAACATCAGCGCGAGCTATGAGCAAAACCTGCGCAACAAGCTGGAGATGCTGGCCAATGCCACCAACCGAAAAAAGTCAATACAGATTACCATGGTTACTGCTTCGGGACTTGACAATTCCTCGCACAAAAGCATCGTTTCCAACGAAGTGACGCTCGACGATTTGTTTGAATAAAACGTCTCAACGATTTCCAAATCTCCCTCAAAAAAAGCCGATAGCCTTGCCATTGTGCAAGACTATCGGCTTAAATTATTATTTGTTTGTCCCGTCACCCTTCCTTTTTTGGGGTGGGGGTGGGGAGAGGCTTTTATTTTCCGTCGGGCACGTCCACCTTCAGATAGAGCTCGTCCAGTTGCTTCTGGTCGATGGCGGCGGGGGCGTCGAGCATGACGTCGCGGCCGCTGTTGTTCTTCGGGAAGGCGATGCAGTCGCGGATGCTGTCGAGGCCAGCGAAGATGCTCACCCAGCGGTCCAGACCGTAGGCCAGGCCGCCGTGAGGGGGCGCGCCATACTTGAACGCGTTCATCAGGAAGCCGAACTGCTCCTGGGCGCGCTCCGGCGTGAAGCCCAGAATCTCGAACATCTTCTCCTGCAGCTGCGGGTCGTGGATGCGGATGCTGCCGCCGCCCACTTCTATGCCGTTGCACACCATGTCGTAGGCATCGGCGCGAACGGCCGCGGGGTCGCTGTCGAGCAGCGGAATGTCCTCGTCCATGGGGTGGGTGAACGGGTGGTGCATGGCCATGAGGCGGCCTTCCTCCTCGCTCCACTCAAACATGGGGAACTCGGTCACCCACAGCAGGGCAAACTTATTCTTGTCGCGCAGGCCGAGGCGCTCGCCCATCTCCAGGCGCAGCTCGCACAGTTGCTTGCGCGCTTTCTGCACGTCGTCGCCGCTGATGATGAGAATCAAGTCGCCGGCCTTGGCGCCCATCTTCTCCTTCAGCTGTGCCAGCACTTCGGGCGAATAGAACTTGTCCACGCTCGATTTCACCGTGCCGTCGTCCATCACGCGGGCATAGACCAGGCCCTTGGCGCCAATCTGCGGGCGCTTCACGAAGTCCGTCAGCTGGTCCAGCTGCTTGCGCGTGTAGCTTGCGCAGCCCTCAGCGCAGATGCCGCCGATGTAGGCCGCGCCGTTGAACACGGCAAACTCGCCCGTGCCCTTCAGCACGTCCATCAGTTCCACAAACTCCATGCCGAAGCGCATGTCGGGCTTGTCGCTGCCGAAGCGGCGCATGGCCTCTGCCCACGGCAGGCGGAGGAACGGCGTCGGAAGGTCAACCCCGCGCAGCGTCTTGAACAGGTGCACGGCCATGCCCTCAAACGTCTGGATGATGTCCTCCTGCTCCACGAACGACATTTCGCAGTCAATCTGCGTGAACTCCGGCTGGCGGTCAGCGCGAAGGTCCTCGTCGCGGAAGCACTTCACAATCTGGAAATAGCGGTCCATGCCCGCCACCATCAGCAGCTGCTTCAGCGTCTGCGGGCTCTGCGGCAGGGCGTAGAACTGCCCAGGGTTCATGCGCGAAGGCACCACGAAGTCGCGTGCGCCCTCCGGCGTGCTGCCGATGAGCATCGGCGTCTCAATCTCCAGGAAGCCCAAGTTGCTCAGATAGTTGCGCACCTCCATGCACATGCGGTGGCGCAGCTCCAGGTTGCGGCGCACTGGTCCGCGGCGCAGGTCCAGGTAGCGGTACTTCATGCGCAGGTCGTCGCCGCCGTCGCTCTCGTCCTCAATGGTGAAGGGCGGCGTCTGGCTGGCGTTCAGCACCTTCAGCGTGCTCACGATGATTTCCACGTCGCCCGTCGGCAAGTTCTTGTTCTTGCTGAAGCGCTCGTTCACCGTGCCAACCACCTGCACCACGTACTCGCGGCCCAGCTTGTTGGCCTCGCCGCAAAGCGCGGCGTCCGTTTCCTCGTTGAAAACCAACTGAGTGATGCCATAGCGGTCGCGAAGGTCGACAAACGTCATGCCGCCCATCTTGCGCGTGCGCTGCACCCAGCCAGCGAGCGTAACCTGCTCGCCTACATTGCTCATGCGGAGCTCTCCGCAGTTGTGTGTCCTATACATATTATTATTAATGTGTTTGATTCCGCCGCAAAGTTAGCAAAAAAAGACCGAACTGCACACAATCCAAGCCATTTTCTTTCGCTCCCGCCCTGCAGCGGCGCAAAAAAACAGGTCCGAGCCTCGCGGCCCAGACCTGCTTCAAAATGTTAAATACTTGTGCGAACTAGTAAAACATTTCTAAAAACATTGATTAAAAATTTCTTCTGCCAACCGCACACGCGGTGCAGACGCATGCTTAGTTCTTCCAGCTGTCGCCGTAGCTGTCGCCGCGCTCCTTGCTGTAGGAAGACTGGTCGTCGTCGTCGTCCTGAATGGGGCGGTAATCAGAGGTTCCCTCCATCATCGTGTTCACGCTCAGCTCAGATATCTCCAGCTCAGGAGCTTCATAAATCTTTTTCATATTGCAAATTGTTTTTAATGTCTTATTTCATGTATTTCTTGCCGTTCATGATGAACATGCCCTTCTCCGGAATGCTCTGCAGGCGGCGGCCAGCCAGGTCGTAGATGCCTTCCTTCACAACGGTCTTGGTTTCAGCATTCACCTCGGTGATGCCCGTGGCCTCGCTGTTGTCAAGTACGAAGTTGAGCGCCGAGATATTGCTTACAGCATCTGCCGACTCAATGTCAACGGCAAGAAATGCGCGGCAGTTGGTAATGTAGGCAGCGCTGCCCTCTTCGCCGCTCTTGTACTCCTCATCCCACCACTTCTTGTTCTGGTAGCAGAAACCAAAGTACTTGATGCCGTCTTGGGCGTAGTTGGGGCCTTTGTATTTTGCCAGCACATAGAAGCGGGCATTGTCGTTGTACTTGGTGCCATCGGTGGTGTAGGTCGTGTCGTTCACGTAAACATACTTCTCCGTGCCGCGTGCAGCCATCGTTGCGCCATAGTTGCCGATGTTCTTCGAAGTCAGGCCTTCGGCAATGCGCGCGCGGTCGCTCTCAATCTGCGTGATGTTGGCATTGAGAATGTTTGTCTTCAGCACGTCCGAGTCCATAGTTTTCTTGTAGTCGCTGTTCTGCGAGGTGTATTCCTGGAAGTAAGCATCACTGATTTCACTTTCGCTGTAGAGCAGATAAGCGCCAGCAAGGATAGAACCCTGCTTCTCGCCGCCCTTGGCAGCCTGCGTCAGCGTCACTTGGCCTTCGGTGTTGCTGCCATCAGTGCACAGCGTAGTGTCAATGTCGGTGATGATGTAGGCCGTAACGCCTTCGGGCACCACCAGTTTGCGGTCTGTGGAGAGCGTGGCCCAGTAGCCGCTGCCGTTTTCGCCGTTGATGTTGGGCGTTGCGCCAGCGTTGGTCAGGTTTGCTGTCTCAAATGCACGTACGCGAGGGTCAGACTGGTCTGCCACTGCCCAGTTCCAGAAACTTTCGTAATACTTCTTGAAGTAAGCATAGTACCAGTCGCGGGCAATCAGCGGAACATAGATGTAGCCCAGACCGCCAAGAATGCTGTTGGAGGCCTTCTCCAGCATGGCGCAATCACTGATGAAATCATCGCTCACACCCGTAGGAATGGTGTACCAGCGCAGCGTAACGTCGCGCATCTTGTCCATGTCGGCGAAACCTTCTTTGCCAATCGACGTAACGGTTTCGGGAATGTCGATGTGCGTGTAATTGCTTCCGTAGAAAGCGCGGTAACCGATGGTGGTGAGGCCAGACTGCAGGTTTGCGTTGCCGCTCACGCCGCTCAGACCATAGCATGCCTTGCGGCCAATGGTCTTCAGGTTCGTGGCTTCCTCAAAGTTCAGTTCCTTAATCTGGAGGACTTCAGCAAAACACTTTTCGGCCAGCGAAGTCACTTTGTACGTCTTGCCATTGTATGTAACCGTTGCGGGCAGGTCAATGTAAATCTGGTAAGTGAGGTAAGCGGGAAAGTTGGTTACGCTTTGGAATGTCTCTCCAGTCACGTTGTAATAACCTTTGCTGTGCCAAACAGGCTTTGCGTACCAATAGCAACCAGTGACCTCAACTTCGTCAGAAGCGCTTTCAGAGATTTTGTATCCAAGATACACGTTCTTTTCGCTTGACGCGCGGCTGCAACCGTCGGTCAAGGCAAAGTCAAATTCGCCAGAATCGTCGGCGAATGCATTGATTGATGCGCACATGAGGAGTGCGAGCATCATCATTCGAGTAAAGATTTTTTTCATCTGAATGTTTTTTTAGAATAGTTATTGAGATATTTTGTCCTTGTTTAGGTGGGCAGCACGCCATGCGCCGCCATCATCATTCCAGAATCCAATTATTTCGCACTATATATATTATATAAGGTGTACCGACTGCATCAACCGCACCATCTCCTCCCAAAACGCGCCCCATGCACGAGGGGTGTTACTGCCGGAGTAACGCCTTAGGGAAGCCTCTCCCCCCAACCCCCTCCCCAAAGAGGGAGGGGGAGTCCCACGCGCGCATATATATAATAAGGTGTACCCGTGGGAAATGGAATCGCGGGGAGCGTTGAGAAAACGGAGGGCATGCTTTTTGAAAACGACTGCAGTCGTTTTTGAAAACGACCGCAGTGGTTTTG
>Ga0065711_1009016_pt1 | contig 17919 bp, 13 predicted proteins | sample Hoacrofraction12_FD_59098 | JGI IMG/M metagenome (GOLD analysis project Ga0065711, IMG submission 59098) | Hoatzin crop microbial communities from Cojedes, Venezuela - Epithelial fraction 12 v2 (version 2) | ecosystem: Host-associated > Birds > Digestive system > Esophagus > Crop | place...
GGAGAAGGGAGAAGGGAGAAGGGAGAAGGGAGAAGAAGGAGGTAGGAGGAAAGAGGGCTCTAATGAATGGTGAGAGTAAACAGGCTTTACTACAAAAGGATATGCAAGCCATCTACTGCACATGGAGTCAAGGTGTGGAGCGCTTCTGAAACCAGTCTTGGCCTAGATGCCCCAAAACCCTGCGTGTGGCAGCATGCCCAGGAAAGCAGGACTCCTCTGATCTGTAACCATGGCCCACTGGACTCTGGTAGCACCATGGGGCTGGCATCTTTAGCAATGGTCTCTGTGATGGAGGTGAGGTTGGCTACCATTGGGCTCCTTTGTTTAAGACAAGTCCAACCTTTTTGTTCTGTAACAGTCCCTGACCCTCATCCTCCGTTTTCCACGACACCCCTCTCTTCTGCAGCCAGAAGCCAAATATGCCAAGACAATACCTGTAGGGCAGGAGCTGTTGAGCCAAAGTTCGCTGAGGCTGAGAGGATATTTCTGAGAGTGGGATCACCGTGCGCATGTCCTGTGCTTTGATGGAGGCAAGATGATGGGATAGAGTAGAGTAGAGTAGAATAGAATAGAATAGAATAGAATAGAATAGAATAGAATAGAATAGAATAGAATAGAATAGAATAGAATAGAATAGAATAGAATAGAATTTCAGTTGGAAGAGACCTACAATGATCATCTAGTCCAACTGCCTGACCAATTCAGATGGATCTTTGATCTGACCTGACACAGTGGGCCTTATTTCTGGTATGTTATCTGTAAAACCTAGTCGCTGTCTGTTTCAGCATGTTACGACACACAGGATTCCTGCCCAGTTATTTTTAATTGCATTGGAAAACTGTGAGATCTCCTAAACTCTTACCTGGGCAAAACACAAGTGGCGGTGCCTCTGCCCCGCCGTGTGCCAGAGGGCTGCCTGCATGACCATGCTGGTGGAGATCTGAGTTCCTGGGAGGTTGGGCTTCATGCCCGGCTGCAGACGCTGGAAGCAAGGCCAGGGAAGAGGAGGTCTAGGGGCCTTGAAGGCAGCATGATATCCATGTAGGATATACGTGAGAGCTGAAGGTGGATCGATAGTGAATTGGGGCTTTGCTAGTCATTGCTAGATTTTGAAGGACTGCCGTGATAAGAAAGGTGTTCCTGTAAGCAGGAACAGATTGGATTTATTTTTTTAAATGATTGGGCTTCCCTGGCTTGAACATATATGTCAATCTTTCTGTGGTGTAAATTAGTCTCAACTGATGATTTAGACGCACCGACGGTCCGTTCACATATCCTTTTGTTCCTTACTAACTTGTTTATGGCTCAGGTTATACTTCCCCCCAGGGCCATGCTGGGCTCACGGTGAGGCCTGGCAGGCTGTGGGATTTGCTGGAACGCAGCCATTTCTCACGCAGCCGGAGCCAGAGGCCAAGGGCCCCGTGCCGAAGCACCACAGCTGAGCTGCAGCCATCGCACAGTTTGGCATGGGTGGGTGGAATGGACCACCATCCTGCCTGGTCCTTGGGCTGGGACAGGCTGGGACAGCCGGGAGGAGGGCCAGCACCCGTCACGGAGGGGCTTCTGCCCCACCTGCAACACTGCCTGCTGCAGCAGTGAAACCCTGGGGTCAGAGGCGGCTGCCCGAGAAGCTCGCATCACCCGGCTGTCTCTGGCACGCGAGCAGCATCATTGAGGAGGGTGCAAGTCCCTTCACGCCATTTGGCTAACGAACCATGGCCCTGCTCTGAAACAGCACTCCCTCCCCGCTGGGGCTGCGGGGGGCCGGTCAGCCCTGCCAACCCTGGCAGCCTGCAGGGATGGAGCAGGGAGAGCCGAGGGCCAGGGAGATGGAGCGGTACCTTCCAGGTCCCGGGGCTCCCTGCTGCCCCAGAGCCAGGCAGCATGGGCAGCAAGGTTCCCGGGCACACAGGAGCCTGGAGCCAGCAGCCCCCCTCCCTAGCTGTGGGATTCGGGACTGCCCAGCCACCCATCTGGCGTGCCCCAGCGCTGGCCACGTACATAATCCCAGGGCGGGAGCCGGGCTTGAACTGCACGTGAACCGTAAATCCCCACTCCTAAGGCCGAGGGCAGTTCCCGCTGGCACGCCTGCCGCGTCGGCTCAGCCTGGTCCCGAGCACTGCCGCCCAGAGCAGCCGTCTCATTTAAATTGCTTTATAAATGGGCCAAGGAACTCTGGCTCCAGCCTTCATCTGGGTAATAAATACACAATAAAGCAGCCTCGGTGGCTGGGGGAGGCCAAATGATCAACAATTCCAAAACAGGGAGGATGCTCTTACTGAAAAGAGGTGTGCTTTTGTAATGTTTTACCCCTTTTCTGCCCCTTCTAAGGATCTGTCCTGGAGGAGATGGAGTAGAGGCTATGTTTAGCCAGCTGTATGCCCAGATGGTCACCACACTTGTGAACACCATCCCCTAGGAATAATTGTATTAAGTCTTCTTTGGATTTTATACTCTTGGGTTTGGGTTTTTTTTTTTTCAATCTCTCTAGAATTAATGGTTTAGCACTTCTGCGTTTGATTACTCTATTAAAAATACAGCCAGCACCCAACAGGTTCTTGTAGCCACCTCCAAACATGAGACATCACACAGAACTGTGACTTCTTAATGAAAAGCTGGAAAGTATATAATTGGAGCTGAGGAAGGACGTGCTGACATGCCAGGAAGGACATTTGAACCCTGTTATACCAGTATGCCCACATGGGTTAAACTCCATACTCACTAGCCGGACGAGGAGCAATTCTTCCACGGACAAGAAGAGCCAGTGAACAGTTTTCACCCTCCTGTTAAGCAGAGCACATGGGAATGAATGTATGCGCTCTTTGGCTTGCAGGTTTTACATCACCTATTGCATTTCCACTCGCTTCTTTCGTTGGGGAGAAAGAAACGAAAGCAACCAACAAGAGAAAGCGATGAACCATGGCAGACCACTCTGCCATGCACAGACTTCACACCTGCCTTGGGACAAGGCAGGGAAGGGCAGGGGGACAAGGGGATGAATGAGGGCAACATCACACAGTTCAGTTAAGAAACATGCTGAGAGATGACAGCGATGACAGTAATGTAAAAACTTTTCAAGGAGACCATTTGGAAGGTTATGTAAATTTTAAGAGCTAATGCGCACTTCCCTGGTACATCCCAGTGGAGGATCGCGAAGTGCTTGGCAAACAATGCAATCCCACAGCACAGCCCTCCTGCTGCCAGACTCCTGCCTGACGATGTACCCATTTTATGATCAGGGACACTGAGGCACAGAGAGGTTATCCAGTTTCTGCAAGGAGAAATCAACTTACATTAGGGAAAGACAGATGATGCCTGTGATTGCAGAGATCTGACACTGATGGTCAGGAGGTTCTTGCCCAAAGACTTACATGTCTGCTTACTAGCAGTATTGGAAAAGCCAAGAATTAGAGACATACAAAGGATCTGCAAAGCATCCACCACATGCACCAGAGTCACCAACATTTCCCTGCAACCCATTGCAAACTGTACAATGTGACCTGCAGCCACAAGCATTATACTCCATAAAAAGAAGCTGGAAAGGTCATGACTGATGGTCTGGGTCCTTGTGATGGCAAGGAGTGTACAAAATAGCTGAAACAGAAACGAAGACTGCTACTACCCTATTAGTCCTGGTCCAGCAACCTCTGAATGCCACAATGCCACACTGAATGCTTTCCAGAGGCACACTGCACGCCAGAGCATGGGGAATTAAATCTGTGCTTCCCTGAAGCCATAGCAGCCCACACAACATCACACTGAAGGCAAAATCAGCTGTTACTGACCCAGCAGAGCCCAGAATAAACCAGTTGTCCGGTGTCAAAAGGAAGGGAGCATCGCTCTCCACCTCGTGTTTGGTAGCAGACTTCGGAAAAGTGGCTGCCACAGGACTGCTCAGGCTTGGGTGCAACTGTCCCTCAGCCCCAGAAGGCTGCTCTGATGGCTGGGAAGAACAAAACTGAAGCAACCCTCTGGCTGTAGCCCATTATGCCCCACCACAGCCCTTGTTCGGATGCCATGGGGGGACTTGGCAGAGTATGAGCATGTGGTTCCGGCTCCGCCGCCCCATTCCTCAAGACCCTGGCGAAATGGCTTCGTTGCCCCTCTCTGCTTCTGCAGCACCGCAGGGAGTCACAGCAAACGCAAGAATTGAGGCTCCTGTCATTATCCTCCTACCACACACAGGATTCCTGTCTAAAACGGAGCAGGGATGAGATTAGCATCTTCTCCCTCTCTTGCTACACCAGCTTTTGACAGCCAGGGAGATGGGGGAGTAGAAAATGGTGTATGGATAGAGCTGTGAGTTTTGATAAGAATGGTCATCAGCCTAACAGCAGAAGTGTCAGGTGGGGACTAGGTGGCTCTGACCTGCTGCGAGCCACTGGCCGGAGGAGAGGGTGGCAGAGGAGCACAACACAGCGTGAAGGAGCTCTACCTCGGCACAGCCCGCAGAGCGAAAAGGGATAACAAACCTCTGCCCCTGCCTGCACCCTAACCTCGTAACGCGTCAAACCCTACAAACTTAAGTCGCACAATTTGTCCCGCTGAAATCACTACCGCAGCCTGCAGGCTCAGGCATGCACTTTAAGCTCATTTGATGTATCATTCAGTAATAAACCCAGGTCGTTTTTACTTGTCTTTTAGAAGACACATCTTTTTCATTATATATGCACCAAGTAGAGGCTAAAGATCCAGAAACTATGGCTATGGAGTTTTGGCGTTCCCTCTCATCAGTTTGGTTAATTGCTCATTTCATTTACTAGCTGGGTTTTAACTTTCCTATGGATCACTTGGCTCTTGAAATTCCATAAGTACTGAAAGTCAGCAAATTTTGGAAATTGTTCTCTGGAGGAAAGTCCTGGAACTTGTACAACAGGCATAATTTTCATTTGTGCAGGTTTAGTGCTCTCACAGAATAAATAAGCATTAACTGTCCCACAACCGTGCCAAAATGCAGTGGGCTTGTGGCCTGCCGAGTGCCGTAGGAGAAGCCTAAGCATTCTACCTTGCAGGCTAAATGCCTCTGTGAACAGAAATTGCAATCATTACTCAGCAGATACCTTCCAGTTGAAACCTCACTCAGGAATAGCTGTGCCTGGATTTAATAGGTGTGATACCAAGACAGTGGTGTTTGCGTTTAAGCGCTATCTTTTGTGCGAGGGCGATCATGAGGGACAAAGCTAAATTTTTGATTAACCCTTCTAGCCACTGGGTGCCACTAGTGATTTGTTAGGTTAACGGAATAGCAGCAAGCTTGCAACTTTAGGGGAGCAATCCACACCTGAACCATTGCAATAAACTGTTAATATATGGTTTATTTTAAAATAATCCATCCTGCATGTCTCTCGTTTTCCTCTATTCTAATTCTCAGTGACTGCGTTTCAGTGTTGGCGTATCATTTAAGGTGCTGATTTAGAGGCTGTGTAGCCAGCTCTTATAAAGCCCAAGGAAGCAAGCAGAGCACTCGAGCTTGCACTTGCCTTTAAAACGATGGAGTAGTGCCTCTGCAATCAGTGAAACTGCTCACGTGCTTACATCTAAGCATATATTTGACTGCTTTGCTGGATTAGTGCATAAAGTGACTGGAACTGAAGATGTGGTCAGCGAAGAAGCTCTTTGAGCTGTTGTCTTTGCTGCTGGCTATCTTCCCCGAACTCATCCTTTGCAATGCCGACTCAATTCCATACCCCACACAAGATACATGTAACCATTGCTATTAATTCTTAGCAGGAGACATGATCAGACCCCTGGTTTTAATGGTCTGCTTTTCATCTCTGTAATCCCTGGCCCATCTCTCTTCTGCTTTTCACTTCAAAATATCCTTGCCTGCCTCCCCCTTCTCCATCCTTATTGTTCTGATGTTCCCTGCCACGATTTCTCCAAAGGCAGGATGGCGAGGTGGTTCAGTTAGAACAGTCTGTTTCCACAAATAGGCACGTGCAGGTTGAAATATGTATACGAGTTGATGCTACACCTGAAAATGTACAGGGCAAAATAAAACCCTGAGATCTACCTGAATGCTATACCTGCAGAGAGGTCGCCACTGGTTTTTTCGCCTGATTTAAATCCAAGTGATATAAATTCTGCTTAGGGACAAGTCTTAAATAGCCAGCAATTTGCAGGTGCACACTAAACCCCTGCAAGCCAGGTTTAAGTTGAAGCTGGGCCCTTGAATAAGAACTCCAACAGAGGAACAGGTTGTTGGGGGGTAATCAGCTGCTGAGCATCAGCTGCAGCGGTGTAATTTGCCAGTTGCAAATGCCCTTGACGGGTGGCACCTGCAGTGAATGCGATGCACCCCGTGTCTCTGCCAGCCCTGCTTCGCACATCTCCTGGGTGGGAGCAGGCACACAGGCACTGTCTTAGACTGGCTGATGTGCTGTAGATCCACACGCGGGTACGTCTCGCGATAAAAGAGCCCACAGACCCCAGCTGACCTCCTTCTTTCTTTCCTCCAGCGCCAGGCGTATCCAAAGCCCACAGCAGGCTCCTCCGCTTGCCCTTCCCGCAGCTTCCCCTCCCCTTCCCGCTGCTGCTCCAGCCGCAGGGGCTGGCTGCTCCCACGCTCCGATTTGTATTCACTCACGCGGCTCTCCCCACTTAGAGCTGTCTTCTGCTTCCTGCTGCCAAGAACCGTCTCTATTTGAGACTCCCTTTCAAACCCATGATTACCAGAAGCCTTCCTCTCCATCTCGTCTCTCTTCAGCTCTTCCTCACCATTCGCTGCTCGGTCCGTGTTTTATTTCTGTCTGCGAGGGCGTACTGCGGGGCAGGGAAGCCCCACGTGTACTCGCTGCGCTGCAGAAATGATGTGACAGCATGCTCCTTGCCGCGCAGAAGTGGCCTGGAGAAGAGGGCACCTCCTCGTCTGAGGGCGGACAGGACAGCGCCGTGATGCATTTTTAACTATTACCCCTGACTCTGCGGCTGGGAGCACTCCCGTGTCTTTGTCCTGCCGGTGCAGCAGCCTCCTGCGTTAGGAGTCAGGGAGAACAGAAGCAGAGATGTCACACAGCTGCCTGGAAGTCTCAGCTGATCCGCTCTCCTCTGGGCCGGCTTCTAGCATGGGTTGCAGACCAGCCTCAGAGCAGCTCGGTGCGGCAGGGCTACGGAGGAGCATGTTGACGGGAAGCTGTGGCTGCAGAGAGATAGTACGATCGAGCCAAAAAGTTTAAACCAGAGTTTCATTTTTGAGTAGCTGTGCCGGGTAAGTGGGGCGAGGACGCAGGTGGGTAGCACGCGTGGCTAGGACCAAGTCTATGGACCATGTTCAACCACTCATACTGGGTAGGACTCCCTTTTTGATTAATAAAGGTTTTTCTCCTTCAGACATTTTAGAAATGACTCAAATGGTTTCTCCGAGCTACAGGTTTCACACGAGAGAAGGGTTGCAAGAAATCACCATTTAATTAAATAAACATCTCTTTGGCCAGTGACCCCTCTCCAAACTTGGAACCTCCTTGCCATCATTAGAGCCCCACATAAACTGTAGCAGTTAGCAGTCTGCTTCGGGATTACAGTGTTCCTAGCAAGAGAAATTGCTCCTGAGATCATTTAACCTCCCCGGGGAGATGACAGGAAGGAATTAATCTTCCGCTGCTAATCCGCCCTGTGCTGCTGGATCAAAAATTGGCATCGATAGGGGTGCCTGCGTAGGGGAGCCTGCGGTGGCATTTCCCATCGTACGTACTCTCTCCCACCCCGTCCCCGAGCACGGCTGAGGAATCAGGGGGCAGCTATTTCAGGAAGTCTGCGTAACGTACTATTAAACTGTTTGTGCTGGCTGGGAAGGAGGTTTAGTTTCTAGCATTGCTCTCCAGTCCTGTCTATGTCAGCAAGGTGCATGCTGCAGAAAAGCTTCCACTTCAGCCCCAGGAATCAGCCTCCTCATTAGTTTTGCTGCTATTTGCCATCTCTTTTATTTTATATGTATTTTATATTATCATACTTATTAGTGATTTACATCTATTATTCACCATTGCCCAGGTACATCAGTTTTTTATTCCCCAGAGTGCTTGTAGGAAATAAAAAGCACTGACATTACCCCATGCCCAGAAGTAGCGTTGCAGCTGTTTTGGAAATCTCCCTCTTTTTTTTTTTTTCCTGGTGAGCACAATGGATCCAAGGAACAATTCAATATATTTGTAGACAGTCTGGGAGCAGAGAGGGGATTCCGGTTTATAGAGCTGAGGTGGGGCCAGGAACAGGGACAATACCTTGGGATGATGCAGTGACCAACCATACAGCGTGAAAAAGCAAGTAGTAAATGCCCTTAGCAACTGGCTTGTGGAAAAAAAATTAATTTGCTAAAGAGCATCGGTACGAAGTCGCCTTGAAGAGTTGTAAATCACAAGACTGCAGAAAGGGAAACCTGCTCCTGCATAGTCTGTGAGCAGGGACGGACTATTACGATGGATTGGACTGTTCCTAACTAGCCTCAACTTAATGGCAGGAGCTCAGAAAATTGTAGGCTCATCCAATTCAAAGGCCAAGCTCCTGCTGATGCTGGCAGAGGCAGGATGGGACCCAACGGGCAGACTTTTCACACTCGAGGACAGCTGCTTGTTTCCTTCTCTGCAGCATTCCGGTTTCCAGCCTGGGTCCAGCTGCCTCTGCTGAGACCTTGCCCTCCCACAGCTCTCGCCTCGCCAGGCAGCGGGACTGAGGGTGGGAGCAAGGTGCTCAACCCAGGCCCTGTCCCTGGCACTGTGGATAGGAAAGCCAAGCCCAGAGCGCGACAACGAGGGCTCTCAGGAAGGCTCTCGCCGGCCAGAGGAGGAGGCTGCCAGGTGTGGGAGCAAAGTCAGTCCCTCCTATTGCTAAAACCCAACCCTGACACAGGCTCTTTTCTCCCCTGACTAATCCAAATGCTTGCAAAGGGCAGGTTTTCTTTTCTAGCGCACCACCAAATGGGATTTGCAACAAGGAGGTGTGAGGGATAACAGCCCATCCCTCATACCCGACAGAGCCTGCAGGCTTCTCTTGCTGCTTTCAAGTTTCCCCTGCGTTAATCCCCACAATAACACACAATCACCAGGAAAACCTTGGGAAATAGGGGGCAGGGGGATATGGACGCTTTTCAGAGACAAAGGTATAAAAGGAAGCAAAGAACATCACAGTGGAAAAACATAGGTTATTTGCTCTTCCATTTTTTTGTCAAATGGTGATTAGAAGAGAAAAAGGCTTTTCTGTACCAGTCAGGAAAGGAAGAAACATGTTCCACTTCTCTTGGAAAAAAAAAATATCCGGTGAAATAAGAATGATATTATTTCTCTAACTCCGAGAAGCAAAGTAGTCTTCAGGGGTCTATGAAGGTTTGTGAAGGTGCCCTTGCAGTTGTTCTCCTAAACGCTGAAGAAAGCTCATTTCCCAAATGTGCAAGGTGGCACAGATGACCCCTTCAAGATGCTTGTCAGTCCCTGGGAATCCCCAGCTGCCTAAATCTACCTGCCTCCAGCGTCTCTCACCGTGGTTTTGAAAAGTTGTCTATAGGTGTCCTGCTGGTTGTGCAGCTCTCTGAAGCTGCTCCCCCATCTCTTGGAAGATGTCATTGGGCCTCACCGATGCTGGTCCTGATGGGACCTGTTCTCACCATACCCTCCAGATGCTGACGCTGGAGGAAACCAGGGCTCCCTCTAAACAGGTCTTTTGTCTTCTCCGCTCCACCACAGGGAGATACAAGTAGCGGCCACGATATACAGAAATACACTCATGGAGCACACAAACTTTGATGTTCTTTATTTCTGGTCTGGGATCATGGGTTATTGTATTCTAAAACAAACGATAGCTCAGATGACACAAACACAAGGTTCAGCTCACCTAACAAGTACACTTCTAGTACATCTCTTATCCTGAGCTTTTCTACATTGTGATGCTTCTTTTTTGTACGCTGAGCATTTTCATTTGGGACAAAAATAATGTTTGGATATGTTTATGGTGACCCTATTCCGCATTTTGTTTCAAGGAGAGCACATCTAGGTACGCCGAGCCAAGTCCAAGCCTACTAACGCACGAGCTGGGGTAACGAGCGCCAGGATGCTCGAGCACGTCACCGAGCTCGTGCGGCAGTCAGACAGGTGATGGACTGGCGCTGCCTGCTCAATGTGCAGCAGCAGATGGGTGCGGACTCCCAGACGGCCCTGTCACCCCTGCGGCCTCCAGCACCACACTTCAGCAAGTCCCGGTGCCCGGCCATGGCTGCCTTGGCTCTGTAGGCACTGATGCCATGTGCCGAGCACAGTACGGTCTGATCCAATACAATTTTGCACAAGGAGTCGCTCAGGCTAGTGGTTGTAAAAGACTTATATATGACATCGCCCTTTGACAGTCAATTCGTGTTCCCCATCTAACACAATATGGTTAAAAGCAAACAAAAAACTGGTACAAAACATCAGCAGCTGCAGCAGAACGTATATTTCATTTTTACATTAAAAACTACTTAGGGTGATAGATGGTAGCACAGTACAATCCAGAAACCAGCTGCCTATATTATGCATTATATCAATATTTATTTTAATTCCAAAGAACTGTAGTTTTGGGACTTTCACTAAAATAGACATTGTAAATGGTATCCTGATGGATTACATTTTGCTCAAAAGTAACTTTACTTGGACACCTCTGAATTCTGTTTGTCATTTGTTCTTCTCTGAGTTTTTCAGCATGCTGAAAAAAGAAATGATAGAATAAAAATAGAGCTAGTTGTGTATCTGTGGTGAGAATTATCTTCCGTGGCAATAGAGTGCAATTCGTCTCCAATTGCAATTACCGCCTTTTTGCACGCTAACAATAGATCTGAAATTGTGTTTCAGGGATATGGGCCTTTCCTTTACAGACCCTTTGGTGTGTGAGTCTCTACGTTACGGGACCATGCTCTCTCACCCCCCCCCTTAAACCCTTCCCAATACTAGTGACGTCCCACCTAAGCAAATACCGCACACCTATAGCACGTTGCTATGGACAGAGCACACCGCCTAAGCACACAACCCAAGCTGAGGCTCTGCCAGTGCTGCCGCCGGTGCTAACCCCGCTGGGAGCAACGGGAGCCAAGGCAGAACTGAGCCCAGCCAGCAGCAGCCAGAGCCCTGCGTGCACGGGAGGTCACGCTGGCTCAGAGGGACCCGGCGGCAGCAGCACACCGAGGCCGCTTCTCTAGAACAGACAGGGGCTCAGCATCTGCAAGCCTCAAAGACCATAAATAAAGGCATTTTGCTCTACGGCTAACCAGCAAGATTTTTCTGCTCCTCTTTCCTCGCAGAACCAGAGGTGAGGTATCATAGAAAACACAGCTTGGGAGTTATCAAGAAGGAACATGGACAATTTTCATTCCTTGAAGATGTGTTTATATGTTTGCATCTTTTTCAGTGCATAGTTGCCCTTTTTGATGGGTGGTATGGCTAAAACATAGCATTCATTTCTACCAGAAATTGCGAGCAGTGAATTGTTTCTTTGGTGCAGCCCTGTTTATTTGCAAACGCTTGATTCCTAGCACGCAGTAAAAATCAAGCAAAAGGAGACACTTTCATCACCTACAGCTTCAGCTTTTCTCTGGAAGCACTTTAACCCCGGAACACTTTCTCTGAGCATTTTCTCAGCCCTGCTACATGTGGTGCCATGTTTACTTCTTGCTTGCTGACTTTCCTGAAGCTGTCCATGTGGTTTCTCTTACCTATCATACCTACAGGCATCCTCTTCTACTCATTTCCATAGCTACCCATTTCAGTTTAATCTGTCTCTTAAATGAAAGATGGTGGCTACATGCTTCTTTTTCCCTATAACTGCATCAACCAGGTTAATGACAATATTTCAGACCCAGCGCTGTGTCAGGGATACTCAAATCAACGAATATTACTTTGTTATTGCTGTTACTGCAATGATCTGGCATCTTTCAGCCAGAATCCTTTTGGGATACCGCCTCATTTCTAAAACTCTCGAGTTGAAAAAATGCCTGATCTCCCAGCAAATCTAAGAGAATCAATCTCACCTCAGAAACAAGATTACTAAAATCTTATGATGCTTTTAGTATTGACGTTAAACTGCAGCCAAATTTTACTGGGAGGTGCTCAGTAGTGACGAGGCCTTTTCTGCACTTGTGTTATTTAAATGTTAACAGTAGGAGGGCATATTACTTTAGATATAGAACAGTATATATACGTAAGGTTAATGAGTCTTCAAAATAGCGAGCCCTGAAAAGGACTGTGCAGGTGTAGCCTAAGGAACAACACAAACGTCAATCAATTATTTTTACATTTCTCTTTCTTACTTAGTGTAAGCTTCAGCAGCTGGGTCCCGTATGAATATGTCATGACAGATGACAGTGATATGAGCAGATGAACCCCAAGGCAACCCACTATCCTGCCAAAGAGAGGGCAAAGCTGGGTCCCCTAAATATGCATAGGCTGTGTCACCGACAGCGATTTACTGCTGTGGTCAGGTGCCTGGAGTTCATATTCTTCCCCAAGAAGAAGGTTTTAAAGTATTTTCAGACATGAATGCCATTAAAGTTTGTCTTCAGTAAGAATCACTGACAAAGGAGAGACCAGTCTTCCACAACCTGGTGAAACTTCACATTTTTTTAATCTGGCTTTTAAAACAATGCTAAACTAAGCCCTGCCAGCCTTCTTACCTGTCCCATAGAGGCTCAGGTCCATAGCAACATTAAGCTGTCAAGAAAGAGGAAAAAAAGGTGACTGGAATGATTTGTCGTAAATGTTTACATTCCTGTAATTCAGCTTACACCTGTGTTTTGTCTGGCTCTGGCCATGTGGTTCAAAACACTGAAGATGGAGGCAAACACACAGTTTCTTGTGGCGAGGCCAGAAACATTCTGAGCATCAGTAGGGTGCAAAAAGAGCAGCCAATCCATCACCTTGATTAGGAGCTGTATAAACAAACCGGCCACCCTGTGATGCTGATAACATACAGCCTGTTGCTCGAAAGCTTGGATCAGTTCCTCTTCTGGCTTGCACCACAAAAAAGACACGGTGACTGTTGCAGAGGTGCCTATGGCAGTGCAAAGCAAGGGCCGAATCTCGCTCGCGGTGCATCTGTAACGGGGGGAATTCAGAGCCTGGTTTAAATATTAAATCCTTCCTATTCCAATCCCATTTTCAGTCATGTTCTCCATCTGAAATAATACCTTCTCTGCTCTCAGGCGGTGACCAAACGCTTTCCGTGGCATTTCAAAGCGATGTCACTGATTTCTTGTGGCAGGGATTCATATTAGGGGAAGCTGGTGTGCATACTAGCTAAAATAAAAGGTGCTCAATCAAATAAAAGGGAGGATGTCAATATTGAGGCCACAGTTAAAGGTGGTTTGGAGTTTGCAGCCAAAACAGGAATCAAATCTCTCTGTATCAAACTTTGCTGATTGTGTTTAATCTCCAGATTTTAGAGACTAGCTCTTGCATAAAGCAGGGAGAGGTTAACACATTGTTTTCTGGCATAGCTACTCATTTCTAAAAGATTATCATTTTCTTTTACATTTATTTCTAAATAATTGTAAATATCAGACTTTACAGATGGAAGATCTGATGGTACCTTAAGGTTTCTGTTGCTTTGAACCTTGGAAATCTCAGGCACCAGAAATCACTCCTCGTGGTGCAGGCAGCAGATCCCAGTTTAGCCAACAGTACCGGCTGGGTTTGCCAGAAACGTGCGTTTAAAAGCCTGCTGCCTCTTGCATTGCTCACCTGGTAATAGGAGTGACGGAGGTGGATTTTCACGGTAACAGGGGAGCTGGATGAGCGGGATACGCGTGTGTGCGTGCGCACATGATGTGGCGAGCAGGCGGCTGAGCACAGGATGTGTGTAAGCGGTTAAGCCCTGCTAAGCCCAAAGCGCTCCAGCGTCTCTGCGGTAGAGGAGGAAAGGACTAAGCCTGGCCCCGGGCCCTGAGGTACTGCACTAGATCAGCAGCACTTGAGCAGCTCTCCTTGAAGACGTCTCGCCCGTGTCACCTTCCACTCTTCTGCACCCGGCTCGTGCCAAAGGAGCTGCAATCTGTGCCAGGGTGCACCAGCCCTGACTGCGCCACAGAGCCAAGGCAAGAGCGAGGGGCTCCCTCCGAGGGCTGCCCCCGTGGGGGTACAGGCTCCTGGGCTCTTACCCTCTCCCCAGGAACCCGGCCCTGTTTCTGCTCCCTCCATCTCTCCGCCCAGCATACTGGTGAGCTGCAGCACGGTCAGCTCGGTTGCCGAGGGCTGAGGGGATGCAGCGCAGCTGCAACAGTGGGGTTGTGTGGGGCAGCACTGAACGGGAGGGAGAGCGTAAATGAGAGATGCTCAGGGGAGACAGGCTGCCCAGGCTTTCTCAGCATCCAGTTCTTCTCTTTCTCCCTGCTCATATCCAGACTGGCTACAAAGCCAAGTTTTCCCACACCTCCCCCCTCTTGGAGCTTGTCAGTCCTGCAAACCCTCAGAGCACATTATAGATAAGCCCCCACCTATATTTCAGTGTCTTTACCACTGCTCCTCATGCTGCCCCGCCTTACTATCCCCTATAGATCCTCCTTCTCGTGCCTGGCTCCCTTGCCACCTTGATTTTTTTCTCAGTGCCCATATATATCAACTCACGTGGCTATCTCCAGCGATTCTGTATAGAAAAGCAGTGAAAGAGCGGACTAAAGAGTCAGAAACAGTAGAAAAGGGTTATACCAGGCTCTAGGAACCACAGAATATAGAACTAATCCAGGACATGGACTGGAAAAGGAGACAGGGAAGGGGAGACAAGTAAAGAGGTCATACAGAAGCAGAGGTGATATGTGAAGATTTAGGGCTTTGCAAGACACTACGGGAGGAACAGAGATGAAAATACATGAGCTACCCATGCCATCTGTCAATGTTTGCACAGAAATCCCACCAAACCAAAAATATTGTTAAAAATCCGTTAAAGTTGCTCATGGCACATCCCACCAACAAAAACATTAGAAAGCCATGAAGTCCCTAGCCAAGCCTTTGCTCAGGTTTTGAAGCCCTTAACCGCAGTTTCACCTTCGGCACGTCACCCCACCGGCTTCTAGAACCCGCAGGCTTCCTCCCTCCCTTCCCACTCGAAACCTTTAACCTGAACCCTGCGCGCAAACCTCTCCTGCCAAGAAAACAAACTGCAACACCGTGCTTCCTCGGTGCACTGCCTAGCTCACGCACTAGCACGGGGAGCAGCAGAGAACCTCTCAAAACCATGAACTCTCCCACAACGGATTCCCTCCCGCTCACGAGCAAACGAGTGATTTGCATCACCCACGATCCTCTTACACAGCGCCCGTCCACCAGCAGCTAAATCCACACACCCTGAACCCCACAGCTGCTTCCGAGGGCACTGCCAACCCACACAGCTGCCTCCCTTGCAAGCCACGCCGCACGGTGTGAGCTCACGGTTACGCAGCTCATGTGGGGATGGAGGGAGGAGGCGTGTGGGTTGTGGGTGGTGGATGTGGCTGACGTAATGCGGAGAAGGTGAAATCACGCTCGCAGATTGTGAGAGCTGGCTGAGGACTACACTGGCAATGTCATTGATTATTTATATGGCTCTGCTAGCGCGTGGTATAGATGAGACTTATTTTTCTTCTCTCTTTTCAGTAAATTCTGAGAGAAGACAGGAGTAGCAGTAAGGAGTGACCATGAAAACATAAAAAAATCATATTTTGTTGTCATTCTTTCCAAGTCGTTGCATTGTTGACACCTTAAATCACAACTATTGGCTTCGCTAAGTTTTTCCCCCTCCCGCTTCTCTCCCCACGTTGGCGTGAATGCGTAAGAGTGCTTTTCCGCCATTACGCTGTGCGTTGGCTAGGACATGGCCCAGCACCTCATGCAGCTCTGGGCTGCTGCAGGAGGAGCAGACAGCCTGAGAGAGTGCAGTCGTTGGCTAAACAACAGAACGCAACTGTACTTAGCAAAGGTAGCAAAGTAAATTATTCTAGAATGGGTAAACTCATTGTGCAGAAGCAGTAGAATAGAGCTTAAAACGCACCCGCTGCTCACAGTTTTCACCATCCTCCAACACTAAAGCACCTGGCCCACAGGTCTTAGTTTTTCTGTGCATTTTTGACCCACCAGAATTAAGCTACGATATTTTTTAAGTAGCTGCTGATTTTAAGTGTACCTGCTTCCGCACACAGGGCGTAGCTGAGTGCCCCAAAAATGAAGGCTTTCATAATTAGTGGCCATTTCTGAAAGCATCTCCCATAAGACAACTATCCAGCGCACCAAACCCTTTCTTCAGAGTATGTGCAACACGGGGAGGGAGCAAGACCGCCATTTTTCTCCTGATGTCAGTATCTGCAATGAGCACTGCTACCCCAGCGGTATCGCAGTTCCAAATGTGCATGACCCCTGATGACTCGGTGCTAGCTGGTGCGACACAGGCAGGAGTGACACCCATCTTACGCCCGCTGGGAGCTGCCTCGTCGCCTAACCTTGCTCTGCAATGCCCAGCCCTGCTGCACCTCCACCTCCCCTCCGCCTTCCCCAAACTCTCCCCACCGCGGTCTCGCTCGTCGTCAGAGCTGCAGGACACCCTCCTCGTCTGAGCAGTGGGGAGCTGCAGGAGCTCTGCACCTTCCGCACCACTCTTTCTTCTCCTGGTGGCATGGCACAGCAGAAGGGATCCCCAAGAGACGCAGTGTCCGTGGCTCCCGGGAAGCAAATGAGTGAAAGAAAGTGGGGGAGGTTGTTGGGGTGAGCAGTGCTGTACCCTGGGGAAAGGCAGGTGGGAAAAGGAGCCTAGGTCCATCTCGCAATATACCTTGGGATTAAAGTAGCCCCGTTATAGGGCTTGGTCCCCCAAGTGAGATCACATCAGCTGGGAGAGAGGGAAACGGATAAATATGACCTCTTCCACCCACAGCATTCTGTGATGGGAGATCACGATCCTCTCTGCACTGTTACAAAGTAATCAGATGAGATGGTGTATTCAGTAGGGCAGGCAGCAACCAGAGAGGTGAAGAACAGAGCTCACTTAAGCAGAAGGAGCAAAAGCCCCTGCTTGAAATCCAGCAGCCCTGCTCTTCGCAGGGCGGGCTGGCCAGGCGATCTCCTCCGGCAGCCGGATCAGTGCTTCCAGCCAGACACCACGTCCAGAGGAGCAAATCACTCAAGGGCTCAGAGAGAATCTCTTCGCTCATCAAACACTTGGTTTTTCTGCCAAGGTTTCCCCAGAAGACACCAGGTGTGATCGCACTGGCTACCCAGTTCAGCTTCGCTGACTGAACAGAAACCGCAAGTTTAAAAAACCTTTCAGGTAATCCCGGACATGAACTTAGCGCACAGGTTAGAAATGACCCCGCGTGAGAGCCGGTTCGGTAGCCTCCGAGAGCCAGCACAGATCTTTCCAGCGACCAGGACGCTGATTTCTGCGGATCGCGAGAGACTTTGGAACAAGCTAGGAAATTCGGCGCCTGCTAGATGTTCCTACCAAGGTGCCACGTTATTGTCAGGGCACCGTTGGTGTCACGGGGGCACGGCACAGGAATGCTCCTCCTTCTCTGGAGATACTCAAGACCCGCCTGGACATGGTCCTGTGCAGCCTGCTGTAGGTGACCCTGCTCCGGCGGGGGGGTTGGACCAGATGACCCACAGAGGTCCCTTCCAACCCCGACCATGCTGTGATTCTGTGATTCTGTGATTCCGTTTTGGGGTGAGCGTTTGACCAGGCCTCCCAATTGCATCGGCGGCCAGACGTGATGGTGACAGAGCAGCAGGACCGCACGAGAGCCCGGCGCGGTTGCCGGCGCGGGGACTGCCGACAGATAACGTAAAATGAAACAAAGTAAAATAAAACAACAACACAGCGTACAATAAAGCTACGTAACGCAAAATAAAATAATAAAATCAAATTGCGTGCCGGGGGGGGGAGGGGAAGGGTTCCCATCCAGCAAGCAAACGTTTTTCCAACAGGAGGAGCTCTTTGCCTTGTTGAGAC
>Ga0065711_1039350_pt1 | contig 17919 bp, 9 predicted proteins | sample Hoacrofraction12_FD_59098 | JGI IMG/M metagenome (GOLD analysis project Ga0065711, IMG submission 59098) | Hoatzin crop microbial communities from Cojedes, Venezuela - Epithelial fraction 12 v2 (version 2) | ecosystem: Host-associated > Birds > Digestive system > Esophagus > Crop | place...
GGGTTAGCAAAAACAAGATGTGTTCAAGGACGTGGAGGCAGTCTGTTGCTATTGGCGTTAGTGCATAGTTACCAATCATAAGGGAATGTGGGGTGTGTGAACAGCATGTGATTTATGTCTGTAGCCTATTCGAATAAGTGTGATTGCGTGTACAGATATGGAAATTATATATAACCGCACAAGCGGAATAATAAAGAAAACCAACTGTGCACTGCATCAATGTGTGAGAGAGTCGTTCTTGTCCTTGCACGGATGCTGAAACTCGGCAGGAGGGTTTTTGATGCGATCCCAGGGGACAAGATTAAGACATAAACAGAGTCAGATGCCGTGCAACCTTGTAAACTTTATTTCGGTGAACTGGGAATCGGAGGTCGAGTGGAGACGGCAGCAGGGAGATGACACAAGAAAGAAAGAAAGAAAGAAAGGAGTGAAGTCGAAAAACCCCAGTGGGTGAGGAAAGAGATGCAGGGTGGGGAATCGGTTACCACCACCACGGATTCAACGATGTCCAGTGATGTCCAGTTGGCTCAGTCTCTGTGCAGGCATGGAGGTCCCATCGAGGACGAGGTCCGGCACCAAGGTGGCGAGGAGGAGAGCAAGAGGGCTCCAAGGAGCATGTGCTGCCCTTTTATAGGGGCATTTGCCCATGCGCAGAGCATGTCCACATACGTGCAGTTCGTGCCATATGTGCTGCCTGCTTAGACTAGTCCTCTCTTGCCGATCCACGTGCAAGCGCTTTCCTGCAGGTCGTTGTGGCGGCTTCTTCGGAGGCCAGGGAGAGACAACAACAGCAATGTTGAGACAAAACCTATTCATAGCAGTCTTCTACATGGGGACAATACTCTTGAGATACAGCCCAGGGCAACAATGTTTGTTCAATCATTAAAAAATCTGAATGAGTTTTTCTAGTGTCAAAAGCATGTTGTACTTAGCATTCTGTTTCAGAAGTTATGGAGGATTATCAAAGCAATGACTTTGATTGCAGAAGTTGAAACCTGTAAGTTACTACTCCAAAAATTAAAACAAATGAAAGTTTGCCATAATTTCGGAATGTAGGACAGCCTCCAGAACAGCTGTAAGTAAGGATTGTTTTGATTCCCACTTACCTCTAGTCTACGTGACTGCTCCTGGATATTTAGACATACTTAGAAGCACATTAAGCCACTGGATATACAGAACCTATATCGTATGCAAGTAGATGCCAGCTGGGCTATAATACCAGCAAATTATACAACTTGGATGTGCAGTATTCAGAATACTCCAAAGTGGTCCTCAGTAGACAGTACAGATAAAATGAAATTAAAAATCTCCCTGAAAGAGTGTCCATGTTTTGTTTTGGTCTTTTTATGACCAATTTAACTATAATAATCATAACAGCCCACAGCAGAAAATATTGTCAACTGGAGATTCAAAAGCTTTAAATTTCAGTTGAAAAACTAGGGAGGTGAACTGTGTCCAAGACACCATTGCCCAATACTTACTAATGAACTGCTGTAGGGTTTGATTTGTATTTGCGTTGTGTTAGAAGTCAGATTTGTTTCACTCTGTAACAGGCACCTGTTGATAGCTATCACCAGTGTTTCTGTCCAGTATCTGCAAGAGGCACATCTACTGCTGTGCTCTGAATTTGGTATACTGAGCTGACCGCAAAATGTATATTTCCATGATATGTATTTGGTATTGAATTGCCACAGTTAAAGGGTTTATGTGATTATGTGAGCAAAAATGGAAGTCTGAGCAGCGTTTCTTTTTTAATGTATGTTCTGTTGATAACTTTATTTTAATTTTATTTTTTAAACAAAAATTTTTTTGTACGCATAATTTCTGATCTACAGTGATAATAATATCTCTTTAGATAACTTGTGGAAAAATGACAGGTGGGCATTTTGTTCCTTAAACAAAACCAGAAGAATTGTGGACACCTCTGTTGAGAAATATAAATCACAGTTGAATGACTAAAATGGGTATTTATGTGCCCAAATGATGACTTATCTTATTTACTGGGTTTGCTTCTTAAAATGTAGCTGTTCATAAACATACATAAAAACGGTAGAAAATTTTCTAGAGAGAGTGTTTGTTAAACGGGTGACATTGATTATCATGTTAAGGATTTAAAAGTACTTCCTATGAAATTTTAATTTCTAGAAACAAGGACAGTTGCAAAGAACTTCACATGCTAACTTAACTCAGTGACACAACCCGAAACATCAAAAAGCTCTGAGGTGAAGACACCAGCTACTCTGGCCTTGATGGCTTTCTGAAATGTAAAATACTGAATCTAGTGAAGTGTCATATGCTGTAACTTACAAGTTTATTTCACCTCTGAAAACACAGTGATGAGATGCTCTTTAAGATTTAGAATTCCTAAATTTAGATGCTGGTATCTTACACTTCCAGCATTTCCACTGACCATAGTGGAAGTTCAGAAACCTGTCTCATACATAAATACGAATGTGTAAATGTCTTGCACTGAATCCCATCCAATAAGACTTAAATTATATAAACTGCAGCTGCTTTGCTACTTTAAATTGTCTCAAGAAAAGTAAAACACAAGTGAGAAACCAAGCAGCAAAACCACTTTTTAAAATCATTTTATACTGACAAACATTTTTAAGAAATTAATGCTTCTTTAGAAACCTGAGTCACTAATCTCTGATTACCTTTAAAATCTAACATACATGTCCTGTAGGCTGCATTCTTCATTAACGTGTTTGCAGTGCTTTATTAGCTAAAACCTACATTCAAATATGGCATTCCTGCTTACAAAGCAAAGGCAGAACTGGAAGCACATTTCTTATCTAAGGTACCTTTTCTGTTTTGTTTGTCTATGTAGAATCTGAAGGCAGGCTTTCTCTGCCTAAATGTCAACATCTTCTTCTGAATATCTATGCCAAAACTAATTTCTCTAAGCATTCTTAATATGCTCCTTTATGCTCCTATAGAGAGAGAGAACCACTTGTAGGGAACAATTAATCACACCTTAAAATAGAAGGAACAAATTGCTTCCTAAAAATGCCTCTTTGTTTCACTTAGAGGAACTATAAAGAAATTTTAAGGAGAGTGTCTCAGATGTAGGCTTCCACATTATAGACAAGTAAATTTATATGAATAGTTGTGCGCATGGAGCCAGTATACTTAAGTTTAGGTACATTAAAGACCCACATCATGAAATTATAGCATTTAGATAAGAAAGTTACGGCAGTTTCATAGCAAAGCAACTTTCTAAATTACTTTGATGTGAAGTTGTAAAAGTACAGTTTTGATTTTAACCCTGGATTTTTTTCTGCTTTCATAATCCACAGTGTTTATAGCTCTCATGGAAAAGGTAAGAGTGAAATATCACTTCAATGACTTTTCGGAACTTAATAGCTACTCAGACCTCGTCTGTAGCTAAAGATATACATACATCACATGCACTCCTACACCTACACACGCCCTTACATACACTTATATGTAAAAAAAATGTATATATACATTCCAACACAATAGTTATTGCAGTACAGAGGCCTCACAAATCCTTAATTGCTTTAAAGGAAGGCATTCAGAAAACATTAGGGGAATAATCAAAGACATAATCAAAACTAATAATGTTAAAAGGACAAAATTACAGTGGTTTAGCAATATTAAACAGTTTTGAGGATCTGAGTTCTTTCAAACTTGTACCTAATTTCTAAACATCCTAAGTGTCTGAAATTTTCTTGCTTCTTCCCTTCCTCCTTCATTATTTCTACAGAATTCAAAGAGAACTTTAAAAATTTTTGATCATATTAAACCTTAATTTCACATTCCTTAAATATAACCAGATATGACTGTTATCTGGATTTAGCTGTATAAAAACTTATATGTGGGCCCTTGGATGTCATGGTACCAGCCATTCTACCACCTCACCTACTCATTTTAGTACAATATTAATTCATTATCAGAGCTCCCAGGGAGATGCTTATAACTGTTCTCTCCCCATGGTTGCTTGCACGACCATTATTCCCTCTTGTCCTAAAGTAAAACACATCAGAGGTGGTATCTGATTTGATTGTTTGATGTTTTCATTTTTTTTGCTCATCACACATTTTTTCTCATTTTCCCCTTTTAATCTTACTAAGACCTGTCTTTCCCATTCTTTGTCCAAAGTCTGCTTTTCTTGTTCTGCTTGCTGTTTGGTTTTATTTTGTTTGCTTTGCTTTCTTTGTTTGTTTGTCTGTTAATACTACATAATATTTTTTGTGACTTTCTTCCTATATTCTCCACACGCATGACTTGAAAGGTTTGACTGTTTTGAGTATATAGACAGGAACTGAATTATTTCTTAGATGACCAGAAGAAGTGAAAGTGAATTCTCCATGAAAGCAAGGATAGATATGTAGTTATGTTAATAGGTATGCAGGTATTATGCAGGCATTATGTTAATACTTTATTATAAACACATTTTTAACCCAGAGTTCTGTGCATATGAATAGATAGATGTTTCTGTACTGTTTCAAGCTGATGAGTTTTGTATTTCAAAGGAGTGTCCTTTTGCCTGTTTCTTTAGTACTGTTTTGGCCAGTGAGAAGGCTTACTATAAATAAAGACATGCATAAGCTGTGAAAGTGGATCATTTTTAAGACTCAGAATCTGTGTACAAATATATTGTATAGCATTTTAGAATAATACACTGACTCATCTGCCAATACAGCATCTTTTCGTAGATGTTACTTTTCTTGATAATTCACTGCCCTTTGACACTGACTGGCGATCTATCGTGCTGCTTCTTGGATGTCCAGAAATCCTGCAAAATAGCAGAATGACATACTGAGCTAATCTTCAGCAAGCGGCACACGTTCAGTCAATTTTAGTTGTCCTCGAACAAAGAGATTCACTGTGCATGTGATATGTAACCATATTGTGCAGGCACAGTGTAACTCACAGGTATGAAACATTTTCAGCTGCGTGTCTGCACAGCAGGTTTGTGATGACAAGCATTGAATCAACTACTTATAGGCTTTCATTTCTTACTGGCAGTCTAGTATAGGTACAAGGTCATATGTTTTGTTGCTATTATTGCTATTAAAATCTAAGTAATTTAAGGGATCAGTCTAAAATTTAGATAGGTTAATGTCAAATGAGAGCCCTATTGATGATGTAGTTTGAGGTTTAATTGTCAAATCATGGTTTTATCCTTGTTCCAAGGAAGATTAGTTTTGATGACAGTAAACAGATAATGATCAAAAAAGTGTGGGCTTTGTTTTCATAGTGAAGTTCACAACAATGAGCTGAGTACATTCATTTTCACCTGAAAATACAAACGTAAGAGAGATGGGATGTAAATGTAGAATGGATAACAGCCAAAGCAGACAGCCTGTAGTCCTTCATGACCTGTGATTTTCTTTCCTTTCCTCTAAAAGGTTTTTCAGATTTGATTCTTTTACCTCACCTTGTAGGCAGCAGACAAATAAAACAGGGTACAAATCTTTTTAAATGTCTCCTTTCTTCTTTTGCTGCTACTCTACTTTTCATGGAATAATTAAAAAGTCACAAGTTTAGAGAGAAGGAGAATAAACATCACTATATAATCTCACGGCACAGCAGTGTGGTCTTGCTTCCAGATTCGTTTTCAATACTGATTAGTTTCAACAGAGATTGAGGGCTTTTGAAAATACTGTTGGAGCCTCCCTAATATTTTGAGCACCTACCTACACTTTAAAATCTGACTTACCATCTCAGTTTCTCTAAAACGAGAGCCAGGTTTTTGACGTTACAAATTAAAAAAAGGAAAGGCTACATGAAGGAGTAGTAGAGCGCAATAAGGTAAGTTAGCTATTAAATAAAATAATGATAAATTCTTACCACAGTCACAATGATATAAATCTAGACTAATTCTGTTGAGGATGATTAAGTTATTCTGAATTGATGGTGCTTTTTTTTCACATTTATATCTTCAAAAATATTGTTTTCTACAACTACTACAAGCTTTGTATTATAACAATATGAGACATATAAGAAACCAATAATTACTTTTTTCAGAGAAGATCTTCAACCTTACTTGCACAGGTACTTTTGTTGAAGTTGGGTTTCTTACAGGAGTAAGGCATGTTAGTGTAACTCAGGGCAGTAGCGACATTACTCGCATCTTTTACATATTAAGTGAAAAATTAAAAATAGATTAAATTGATAGCTTAGAGGAAATAGATTATAAAACTGTATATTCGTAAATTTTACTCCTAATTACATTTTAAACTGTTATATCTTAATGTCAACTTAATCTTTAATGTAGAGGGAATTTCAGTGTAAAAGAACATGGTTTTTTGTAGCAGCACAAATATCTTAATGATATAAGTTAAAATCACTTGCTAAGCAGCAAGAAAAATGTGTCACTGCATTGGCTGTGGAAAGACATTTCTACCATGCAACAGTGGACTGACAGGAATAAAGAGCTATGGCAGACAGAAAGAATCACAGCTGTCTTGAACTTTCAGATTAACTCCTTTACAGCAGAGTGGTTTCCATGGCACATCACTGTTACTCTGCGTACACTTTTCTTCCTTCTTCTTTTTTTTTTTTTTTAATTACTGACCAGAACTGATTTTTTACTCTTCATTAACATAGAACCTTATTCTAAAAAGTCCAGAGCAAACTGTTGCTGACAAATTGAGTGCTCAGAGAAAGGGAATGCATTAAAGTTTAACTGGACAAAAAGTATTTTGTAACATTTTCATCACAATGAAAATGTAGTGGAACCTGATTTAAGCCAGACTGTTCCACTTTTAATCCAGTGAAAGTGCACTATATTTAAAGTTAGGATAATAAAGTGATGAATAAGGCCTTTCAAAGTTAGAAACAGAAGTAGTGCGGGAGGCCTGTGACTCCCGAATTTATGAACATCTGAATAGACTGAACTTGACAGAGTTATACCAGCTTAAAAATGTGACAGTACAGCTGTGAATTAAGCCAAAAATTCACCTCACATTAATTTTAATACATATTTTAAGATAGATCTGCCTTTTGCATTGTATTTTTCTATTTTATGATAATATCTTTCAAAGTCTATTGGCAAACTTTTTTTTTTATTGTCTTAATTTGTTGGGGTTTTTTTCTTAGCAATCAGCCCCATGACCTGCTTCTTACAGATACTCATCAGTATCTTAGTGCTCTAGCCCTTAATCCCACTTCTTTGCCCTAGTTTAGTGTAGCTCCCTGTAGCTCCCTGCTTTAGACAGGAGGCTATGCTGATGCCTGCCAGGCAGAAGTGCTGCAGAGCAGCTCTTCCTGTGTCTCAGAGAACATTGGGAGATTTATTTATGTATTTTACTGCAAGGAGGCATGGAAGCTCGCAGAGGCCCTGCTGGGGTAATGTACTACACAGTATGCACTTTGTGGTTCAGACAGCTGATACCATTTCCTCTAAAGCAAAAGCTAGAAACAAACAAACAGACCTCCCCATCAAAAAAAACCCAACCCAAAAAAAAAGGTCCTGTTAAAAGCATTTTTTCCGCTTCAGGGAACAGTTTACTGTAAATTCCCCAGCCTGGATTCTCATTGTTGTGAAGCATCCTGCCAGGCTTTGCCAGGTGAAGTATGCAAGGTGACTGATGGTAAGCAGCATGATTCTCATTACAACAATGAATGTGGCAGGTCAGGAAATTCCACACTGAATATATCCCTTGTTCAGTCAAAGATATTAACTAGAGTTATAAATACTGATGGCACTGAATGGATTCTACTGGCAGAAACCTTGTTCTGCTTTAGAGAACATTTGCAGTTTGAATCAAATCTTTGTTTTCAGTGAAGTGAACCGTAAATTTCCACTTGACTTCAGAAAAATTACATTACATCTTCTTCTCTCATAACTTAAAGATATTGCACAAAGTCCAAGAGTTCTAAATATCTAATAGAGTTTATTTGTAATACTGGGAGACATTACCATAAGAGTTAAGTAAGTGGTACTTGTCTGTGGACAACTATTTTCCTTCTGATGTCTCTGCCATCTTACTTCAGCCCAGATAATCTTTTCCCTTCCTCTCATGCATAGACTGAAGAGGAATATTAGCAACCACAGGTGCAAGACTATTTGTTTGTAGTCTGTGTAAACATATAGTCTTTTTATTGTAGTCTGTGCTGTTTATACTCCATCCCATTTTCTTTTCTCTCCTTTCAGAAAGTCAGAGTAATAACTCTGGAGTAGAACTGTCACCATTAGAATATTCCGCACCTTCAGCTATTTTACTGAAGTTCTATATTTCATCTCTGCTTTGCTCGATTTTATTAAATGGATATGCCAAAGTTTATTGGAAAAGTAATATACAGTAATGAAGAATATTTTTGTGTCACTGTTTTCTTTTTCTTCCTTATTTCCACTTGTAGAAGAATGTTGTAGAAGGAGAAAGTTTTTCTTCATGCAGAGGTGCATAAGTTTGATTGGATCCTCACTTGGATTTTTTAAATGATTGCTGTAAATCAGCTGTTTACAAAGAGATGAGTGGGCTTTCTCTGAGTACTGTTCCACCAGTTTAATAGATAGTTTTATATCGATGCTATTTGTTAAATTCTTGACAGGATGCCAGCAGGTCGAGGGAGGTGATTCTGCCCCTCCACTCTGCACCCAGGTCTGGACCCCCAGCACAAGAAGGACATGGAGCTGTTGGAGCAGGTCCAGGGGAGGGTCACAAAGATGATCTGAGGTCTGGAACACCTCTGATACAAGGAAAGGCTGAGAGAGTTGAGGCTATTCAGTCTGGAGAAGAGAAGGCTCCAGGGACACCTTATAGCAGCCTTTCAGTACCTGAAGGAGGCCTACAGGAAAGACAGGGAAAACATTTTCAGCAGGGCTTATTGCGATAGAAGAAGGAGTAACGACTTTTAAACTAAGAGAGGGTAGATTTAGACTAGACATAAGGAAGAAATTTTTTACAAGTAGGATGGTGAAACACTGGAACAGGTTGCCCAGAGAGGCAGTGAAGACCACATCCCCAGAAACATTAAAGACCAGTTTGGATACGGTTTGGATAGTTGAAGATATCCCTGGTCACTGCAGGGAGGTTGGGCTAGATGACCTCTAAATGTCCCTTCCAACCTCATCTATTCTATGATTCTATAATTCTATGGTTCTATGTGGTGACATTTTTTAGAGGATTACAGTGAGGTAAAGTAAATAAGAATTTTGTCAGCCTAAACTATTGTAAAAATAACTTTCTTTTTCCCAATCAGTGAACAATTTTTTAGATCAATGAAAGTTTAAAGTACACAGTTAAAGCTCAGTTCTGACCATGTTTACATTAAAAGGCAAATATATATAATTTTATCTATCAAATAAAAATATTTTCTATTCTTTTTTACAATGTAAAGATAATTATAAAATTCTTTAACAAGCAGAAATTTTCAGTTACATAACCTCAGAAGCTTGAAAATAAATTATTTCATGTGAACTCAATGAAGTTCAGGCTGGAGATAATCCATGTATCAAATCTGATATGATAGAAACTTTTTGGTGGTCTCCTAATTTACACTGACAGGATATCATTGCTTCTCTCAGAAGATTTTGAGATCTATAAAAACAGTCTGATATAAAGTGTGTTCTTTATGTTACGTTAAAAATGTTCTTTAATTGCTCTCTCTATATAAGATACTTAACTTCTTTTCCAATTCTCTATTTTTTACAATGTTTATGAGTTATTTGCCAAAACTTCATGAATTATATCAGCTACCTCTTTCAGATGTACTGTTTTCAGCTTGATGTTTCATTCATAGGACTTTTTGTCTCTTAATAGTTTCATAATGACTGGGCCGTACATTAACCAACAAAATACCCACAGAAAATATGCTTTTAAAATTAAACTAAAGACAAAACCACTGTAATTATTTTTACCACCTATGTATATTGCTACTTTGCAATAATTTATTTATCTTTAAAGAACAATCAACAAGCCAGAAGTGTGCCCTTTTTTCCAAGAAGGCCAATGGTATCCTGGGGTGTATTAAGAAGAGTGTGGCCAGCAGGTCAAGGGAGGTTCTCTTTCTCCTAGTGAGGCCCCATCTGGAGTACTGTGTCCAGTTCTGGGCTCCCCAGTTCACGAAAGATGAGGAGCTACTGGAGAGAGTCCAGCGGAGGGCTACAAAGATGATGAGGGGACTGTAGCATCTGCCCTATGAGGAGAGGCTGAGGGAGTTGGGCTTGTTTAGCCTGAAGAAGTGAAGGCTGTGAGGGGACCTTATAAATGCTTACAAATATCTGAAGGGTGGGTGTCAGGAGGATGGGGCCAGACTCTTTCAGTGGTGCCCAGTGACAGGACAAGGGGCAACAGGCACAAATTGAAGCACAGGAAGTTCCATCTGAACATGAGGAAGAACTTCTTCACTCTGAGGGTGACGGAGCACTGGAAAAGGCTGCCCAGGGATGTTGTGGATTCTCCTTCTCTGGAGATATTCAAAACCCGCCTGGATGAAGTCCTGTTCAGCCTGCTGTAGGAGACCCTGCTTTGGCAGGGGGTTTGGACTAGATGACCCACAAAGGTCCCTTCCAACCCCTACCATTCTGTGATTCTGTGATTCTGTGATTCCATGAACAAAGCCACATTGTGGCATTTATGCTTCTGATTTGGCTAATAGTGTGACAGACGACTGAATCTGTGTAATTCATAGTAGATACATTCTTAACATATTCTAAAAAATACTTTAAAAGTGAATGATAGAACTATATGCTCTTTTTTGGCTTTTGAGTACTATGACTTCATGATGATACCTCAAGACTAAGGAAAAAGTTCAATATTCTGAAATGGAAAGGAGAATTTGGAGGGAAGTGAAAAAAAAAGCAGGAATGAACAATCTTTTTATTAAGGTAAGCCTTGAAGAAAAATACTTTGCAGAAATGAATGAAAAAATAGTAACAGAAGGTGATTGTAGAGAGAAATCAAAAGTATAAAGTGAAAAAGAGAAATGTGTAGAAATGAAAATTCCTTATTTTATTTTTTCAGTAGAAGAGAATAATCTCAAACATCCATGAAGAAGATGGCACCCCTGAGGGAGCACTGCTCCAGCATGGTCCCACAAGAACTAGTCTAAGCATACTGCTGTGGAAAATAATCAGAAGAAGATGAAGATGAACAAGACTTGCATTGAATCACAAAAGCAATTTATAAACATGTTGAAGATTAATTTCCTTCATTATTATCTTTCTTTGTAAAAACTAAGGTAAGCACTGTTATTGAAGTGTGTTGAAATGCAGAAGTGAGAAAGGCAAGTATACAGCACTGTTTCCACCAAAGTTAGCATGGAATTTTTACACAAATGGCCAAGCATGTGCCTTTGTTCAGCAGAAGAGCAGCTAAATGTGTTATGAGGTTTTAAAAGTTTGTTTTAGGTATCATTGACACCAGTGGAAACTGAAAATTCAGGTAAGCCATAGTTCATTGAGTTCAATATTTTCTGTTCATTTCAGTGAGCATGTCACTTATTTGTACAGTTCTTCTTTACTATTATTCTATGTTTGCTTATGTGCAAAACCAGAAAGGAGAAAAATCAGAAGTGTTCACAGAATTATCTACATATTAAGATGATAAAATTATGCCCATCAACACATCTTGAATGTTAAAGGCATCTGCTCCTTAGGAAGTCTATGAGAGGACAGTGATATAAAATAACTTAAGCATATGAATGCAACCTTTGCAACATTTCTGGTGTCTCCCAACTTGCTAGCAGGTGAGATTTTCATACTCCTGTAACTCCCCTAATGGTTATCTAGTCTTATCTTAATTTCCAGTACAAAGATCCTACGGTATTTAGGAGATCTGATGAATATGTGTACTGGGAAACTGAAGTGTACCTTTCACTAGAATGTATATGACAATCTATAGCAATACAATGCATGTTCATGTGAGTTGACTGGCATTTATGTCTGTTAGTGTCTGATTTTTCACTTTCCCCAAATCCAAGGGATACTTCTATTGATAGGATAGAGCTATTCTTTAAAATACCCATAATCTTTAGTTTTCTTACCTAACACTTTTCAGAAATTGTGATCCAGTTAAACAGAAAGTCAAAAGTCACATTTTGATATCCAGCTGTAAAAAGGAAAATTACAGTGCCATCTTCATAGAAGGCAATGTATCTGAGTCTCTTCTTTAAGCAGAAAAATTAGCTCAGCCTTAACAACAGAATGTAATAACTTCTAAAATGTGGGTTTTCTACTAAATTTTTAAAAGAGAATAAATTTTTATCATGTTCTTATCCTTTGGGGGACGTGAATTCTGACTGCAGTTAATGACTGGAATAGCTTGAAGATTGTATTTTCCCTTACATTCAGTTCCAGGCAGGTTTGATGCCCACAACAGTATCCGCTTTTCGGCAAATATGATGTACTCTGACTCATACACCCACCACTCTTGGTGCTGCAGTTTCTGAGAGAAACAGGTCTGAAGGGAAGCAAAGGGTAAGATCTGATCCTAGATATTTATATGCTTCAGTCACTGTTGCTATGAAGTGTCTCATTCGGGAAAGACAAGATACTATTTTTGGACATGTCAGAGCAATAATTATCATCTAGTACTCCTTTCCCCGAGGTCCCTTCTATAGAACAAAAGCCATTGACACTTGTGAACATTAATAATCAATATGGTTTATTCTATTCAGAGCAATTTCAGTGGCTAATAAGGTTACTGCTATCCATATTTCAGAACTGGTTTTTCCTGTGTTAGTAACACTTAGCTGCGTGATTAAACCAGACCTTGGTTTGCCTCCCTCTCTCCAGATGGGTACTTGGCTCAGTATGACCCAAAAACAATTAGTTAAGTGATGTTGCTGTGCTATTTTCATGTGACCTTAGATGGCGGATACCCTGTACGCCAACACTGAGGCTCAGATGAGCCTATCTACATTGTGTGTGGGCCCTGAACTCTCTCAACTACACTTGTGATTTCCCCTATGAAATAACTAAGGTCTTCTTTGCCCTGTCAAATCATTTAGTTTTGCTGCCAGACGTGACTTTTACATGCCTGTGAAGAATTGCTCAGGAAGGCAATAAAGTTCTGCTCTGAGAACATGAGAGATTCACATCTAAGTTCTGGTTAATTGACCTCAAACCTCTAATTTAATCTGCAGGAGCTGGATCACTGACAACTAAAATGAGTCCAACTGCCAGCTTTAATTCAGCAGTCTCTTGTGATCCGCTCACCTCATGTGTGTGAAGATCCTACACATCATCTGGATAATACACGTTCTCTGTGGAGGCAGGTAACCCTTGTGCAGCCTTGAATCTTCTTTGCCTGAAGTCTGAATTCTCAGCTATACTCTCTGATGGACACACAAAAGTGAAATATATCTTCAAATAAGTTGTTTCAGTGACACTTCTGTGCTCACAAAACACTTCCTGCAAGAACCATAAACCGAGTACAAGTTTCCAAACAATTAACAAGGAAATTATTTAAATCCACAATGACAAGTTCTAGAAGTGAAACTTTATACTCAACTTTGGAGTCAGTCCCTTGGGAACAGCAGATGTTAAAACACTGGAAGCCCCTCAAAGCCTTTGACTTCTGTGAAAAACTTTACTCTGTGAAAACCACACTATAGATATTTTTTCCTTAAAATGTGCTTTGATCTAACCTTTTAATTTGGTTTCCCTTGTACTTTTACTAGCTTCATGCATGACATAAACCATTTTTGTCTCTTTTTTCCTATGTTTTCCCTTATCCTTTTTTCTGTATTTCCTCATTCTGTCACAAACTACTATATAGTTCAACTACTGTATTGAATAAAAGATACTACAAAACAGCTCATCACAGTCTACTAATGTTCACTTCTCTTTTCAGTTATGCCTCTGTAACATTAAATGTAACAGCAACAAGCCCAGATATCTGTTTTGAGGAAGATTCTTGTCTTTCACTGAAGGATAGACTACGTAACAGGGAAAAAGACTGTCGTCTTAGTATATGAATATTTTCTTGTACCAAGGCCAATGTTAAACAATGTATGATCTATCACACACCTTTTTTTCCACTACAGATTTTAGTGCTTCCATTTATGTAGGAGAGAATGAAGTCAAATAAATAAAAGCTCTCTCAATCACACACACAGAAACAAACACAACTTTTTTTTTAATAACAGTGATTCCATCTGATCTGTTATTTTTTCATGAGAGAAGAATCTTCAATGGCTTGCTGTTAACTTCTAATCCCAGAAGAACCAACTGCATCTTACTTCTTTCCTTAATCCGTGGCAATTGAATTTCAGATAAGGAGACTATCTCCTTGTGACCCATATTTAGCTAGGATAAATCTGTTTCACAAAGAACATGCAAGAAATCTCATTACAGTTCTTGGATTATGATCTGTTGCACTGTCTCTTCTTTCTCAAACTAAAAAAAAAAGTTTTTGTTTTTCTTCCCATTTCAATCATGTGCAAGTAATTTGTCAGAAATATTCCCCTTTTCATAGTACATTCGTTCATTAAGCTTTAACACATTGTCTGTGTTATTCATCACAAAGCGTTTAGTTTCCCTCTGTTTAATCAAAAGTTGGAGGGTCCTAGGGTACCTGCTTTTTATGTTGCTTTTTTAATCTCATTAACTTCCTTTTCTAATTTATTCTGGTACTCAAGATATACTTTTTGTACTGCTGCTGCAGCTAAGCAAATTATTCTACCCCTCATGACTGTTTTGGCCGCTTCCCACAAAACATCCAGGCTAGTTTCTTGTTTTTTATTGATATTAATTTATTCTGAAATAGTCTTCATCTGTTGCACAAATGCCACAGCTTTAATTAGAGAGTTGTTAAATCTCCATACTTCAGATCTCCTATAATTCAGTATACCATCCAGAGACATAGACACCAGAATATTATCAGGCAAAGCTGGATTTCAAATACCAGATGGTTACACGTTACAATGTATCCTTTTAAACAAATAAGAAGAATCCCAGTTTAAATGTAGTGGAACTTAAGTATAAAAAGTGCTGGATTGCCTGTTTCAGTGTTGCTGTTGGTATGGATCAATGAGGACTAAATCGTTGCTATATACTTTGCTCCCTTCACTTTCAAATTGTTTTTTCACTAACAGAGGTCAAATCTCATGTACCCTTTTCAAAGTAAACAATAACTAAAATCTTCATTGATTACAGCTCTTGAAAACATCTGCTGTTAGGTAAGAAAGGATAAAGAAAAAATCTAAAGAATTTTAACTGGGGGGGGGGGCATATGTATTTGCAATTAAAACAGGGCTACCTGCTATAATCCTTTGCATTATTCCATTTTTATAGTAAAATCATTGATCAAAAGAAAAAGGATTTTTTCACCTCAATACTACTTTTTAAATTAAAAATCGTGCTGAAAGTAATGGACCTTTTATAAATTGGCTGATTTCACACGAATAAGCAAGACAACAATCAAACAGAAGGACAATCAAAACATATATAAAACTTATATAATCAGAAAACCTCAGAAATTGTTATACTATTAGATGTGTTTTACTGTGTGTTATACCTTTTATTCTTACTTTACAATTTCTCAGCAGTAACATACTGTGCAATCTTAATTCAGTTTCAAAGTGAGGACTAAAAAAAACCTAGATCAAACCATAAATTTTTAGGGGAAAAAAAAAGAAAACAAGTGAAATAAGATATTTGGGAGTGTTCTGAGGATAAAGCTAAACAGAGGAGATGTGCTAAAGTGTAGGAAATAATTGTAAGAAACACATTTGTACTTCTGAAACGATTTTAAGTACGTTAATTCTATAATATTAGTAGTATAATCAGAATACTACTTCAGAACCGGGATAATTGGAGAAATACATTTTAAACATCATTTAAACATTTAAAAATAAAAGGATCTTTATAAACTACTGAAAAAAGTCAATTTGGAATAATGCCTGCCTGAGGCGTGGCAAATAACAAAGTGAGCAGCTACATCGGGAATAGAAAATAGTGTGAACAGAACATCATAATAATTCAGTGGAGAAGTGTTATTATTGGCCAGCAAGAGTAAAGCCTGAACATTAAGTTTTCGTGAATTTCATTTCAAAAATGTGGACCCTCTGTATACAGAGTCAGCAAAATTTCACAATTGTTATGGTAATCCTTTTACCTTATTTTGGCTTTCTAAAATGTGCTTATCTAGCCTAAATTTTTAATCTAGATGGTTTTGCTGGCAGTAGAGGGAGAAATGTACTTTCAGAAGATAATTCATCACCGTGATAAGAGATGGAGCTCCTGCATGTGGCTATCTCTTTTGGTCTATTAACTTTGCGTTCAGTAACTTTATAGGATACTCAGACCCAAATTCAGCTGTTCATTCACAGATATCTAGGACCATTTCAGATACTGTAAGGTATTCATGACATCTTCAGGGAGCTGACGCAGAATGCCCTTGTAAGACAACAAAGCCATTGAGGCTATCACAAATGGCACCAGACACCCACATGAGGGCAGTTCAGTAGTTTTCTTGGAGACTAACTCACTCAGATGGAATGTCTGACATTCAGATAGTTTAAATGACATGCAGTGAAGCCCACCGAAGAAGAAAATCGGATTGCCTTAAGGAAAATGGAGACTGTAAACTAAATGAATTGGAATATGAACAGAGTAAATTGACACATCTGTTTTCACAACAGCCTTCTATTTTATTCATCCTCAGAATTTCAGGACCTCAAATTAACATCCGTCACACACAGGTGCATGACATCGGCTGTGCATGACAATAACCTAGGCAACAAGTGGCTATTTCTGTTCTTAAACCTCCTTAGGAGTTGTCCAAGTGTGACAAATGCTTAAAATTACAGTTTAAGGTACTCCTCATATTCACCATCTTTTTCCTTATAAATCTGGTGCTATAGTTACCAAATGTATCACTGTGGAGACTGACTTCCAAGAAACAATTTGTCCTGGATAATCTTTTGCAAAGAGATCCTCTGGTTCCTAATCTATCAGCTTGGTAACTACTCATTCCCCCTTGTATTACTAGTATTTTCTGTTTCAGCACTGCAGGGATGAAGGATGACCTTAATCTGAAAAAGTTTGTTTCTTGGGAAGCTCTTCATACTCTGGGGTGTACTCTTTTGAAAGAGAGTGAACCACTGACCACAGAAGGGAAGCTTAAATTAGTGCATATCCTCAGGGCAAACCTCTTGTTCTCTGCACTTGCCTGAAGCCAACACAGTTCTCCTGCTTTATTTGGTGGTGCAAACTAACCGAATTTCCATCCTTATGTATCTAAATAACATCTAGGTGAAGACACTTTCTGAAACTAAAACTTCAGTTGATATATACACACTTGCCCACCACTATGCCACCGAACTGCTTTTGGCTTGAGCTTAACATAATTAGTTGATACTAGCAGATATTCACAATGTTAAAACAGGACATTATTAGTGATTTTGTGTGTATATATATATACACATGGAAATAGAATACTGTGAAATGTGGTTTTAGTGCTAGGTTTTCCTCGTTTCTCCAAATGGGCTTTCAGTCTCACAAGATATTTTGAAATATTTTCTAATGTTTCAGAAGAAAATAAAAATACTAATTGTAAACTACTACTTAAAAGTTGGGAGGTTTTTTCCAAGTCTGTTATGTGATATGGTAACTTCTCAGGGATTCCAAAATTATTTGGGTTCTTTCAGGCTGTTGGATTAGTGTGGGCAATCTCTTTTTCTTTTTCCTTATCATTTTTTTCCAAAGCAAATGAATAAATAGAAGTTCCAGATAAGAAAGGTCTACAACTGAAAAATTACATAATTCTGTGGTAATTGACAAATTCTATGATAATAGCTGCACAGCTATAAATAGCAAACAATTCCTTTCTTTCGGTGGGCTTCTTTTATCATTTATATAGACTTGATCTTTCTTTTTCTTTCTTTCTTTCTTTCTTTCTTTCTTTCTTTCTTTCTTTCTTTCTTTCTTTCTTTCTTTCTTTCTTTCTTTCTTTCTTTCTTTCTTTCTTTCTTTCTTTCTTCCTTTCTTCCTTT
>Ga0065711_1039351_pt1 | contig 17919 bp, 9 predicted proteins | sample Hoacrofraction12_FD_59098 | JGI IMG/M metagenome (GOLD analysis project Ga0065711, IMG submission 59098) | Hoatzin crop microbial communities from Cojedes, Venezuela - Epithelial fraction 12 v2 (version 2) | ecosystem: Host-associated > Birds > Digestive system > Esophagus > Crop | place...
AAAAAAAAAAAAAAAAAAAAAAAAAACCACACCAGAAAAAGTCAAAAGGTTCAGCAGACATTCAGCAAGGTTGGTCCCAAAATTATGCCCTTTTCTAGCTACCAATGCTAAGGTCATCTGATCATGAAATCTATGCTGATGTGCTTGTCACTGCTGATACATTTGTGGAGTGCTGTAAGCCTCAGTGGATTTTCTGAGAGAAATGCAGTAGCACGTGTGCTGTTTGGTGTGTTTCGGTGACTGGGGGTGGAGTGAGAGCAAGCATGCACCTGGGATCTTGTGTAAACAGCTGTTGAAGGCCTGAACAGGAGGATCGGGGCTTAAGCTTACATCAGACTTGACAAACATTTACTGCCAAAGTAGGTCAATGCAATTCAGGTTAAGTCAGTAGTCGTAGCTGTTTACATTCATTTGGCTTAACTTTAATCCTGTAGTCTATTCCTTGTTCCATTGCTATATTACAAAGAACCTTGAAGTATGCTGTGTGGGAGTGCATTACATTGTTTTTGTACTTGTTTCTGTTTAACTTGAAAAGCTTCTTGAAATGATCCACTGAACAGGTTAGGAGTGAATGAGTGAGCTGAGTCTAGAGTATAGACCTCAAAAAGTGCAGTGTTTTCATAAATGCACCAAGTAGTATGTTACTGTATCCTGAAAACAACAGTTTTCCTTCTTGCTAAACTATTTGGAGTGACGAAACAAATAGCTGTGGAAGAAAAAGCAGTTCAAGAAGTACCTACTTTTCCAAAGCATTTAGACTTTTTGTTGCCTTTAGTAGCAGTTTAGCAGCAAGTCATTTGTATGAAAGTTTAAAAAATGTTTGTAAAGACTTCATTCTGAAATACCTCTGTGTTCTGCAGTTTATTCTGATTTTTGTAGTCGCCTACTACAATTATCTCCATTATAGAGTTCGTATTTTGGCTTTCTCCAGCCTTTGCCTGATGAAGTTAATGTTACTATTTGTCTTTACCTTGCGGATGGTCATCAGTCAGGTCCTGCTGAAACCTTACACTCAGCTGCAGTTTGGAGTCGAATTTCTTCTTTGTGTGGCACTGTTACAATACTTGGGAGGAAAGGGGAAGCTAAACTAAAAATGTCATCGTTTTGTCGTAGGAGTCACTGGACAGACGAGGACAGACAAGTCACAATCTGGAGATCGTTACGACTGCAGGAGTGGCATGAATTGAGTCTGATCAGAAGTAGGTCTAGTGCTTGTTTGCCTGGGTAACTTCAAACCTCTGCTGATGAGTGGTGTTGATGACTTCTGCCATAAGTAAACTGAAACTGTTAAATGGACTGAAGTGTGCATTTGTGATTAATTCCCCCCTGTTGCCAGTCACAGAATATTGCTTTTTTGGGAAACTTAACAGCTGACTCCTGTGTCTATATTGATCAGTAGCTTAGTGGTTTATTGTTGTCTCTTACCCCTCCTCCTCCCCTGGATAAGTGGGAAGGTTCGTGTAGCAATTTTTCATGCCATCTATGTGTTTAAAGTAATGTATCCCAGTCTTGATTCAGTGTGGTGTGGTGTGCTCCAAGCTGATATCTTAGTGCGAATAGTTCTGAGGAGGAGGCTTGAAATATGGCTGACCCCATTTATTATATTTTCTCTTCTGTTTTTCATCATTTGAAACAAAATAGGAGTCAAGTTAGTAGGCTCAAATAACTTGTATTCTTGAGAAGTCATGTATGTAGAGTCAGGATGTGTCATTACTAAATTTGTAAGTTATTTCACATTGTATGGATTTGGCAAAGGTGAGGTTTTCTCTGTCAGATTAACTGGATACCTTGCTAGCTTGGTATTTAGTCTGTGTAAGAGAGTGTGCAGTCCTCTGTGACCTAAGGAATTAACTTCAAGTGCAAATGGATTTGTAAAAATTCTGAAATATACAAAACTTGTGTCCCTTTGACAGCTGACAAAAAAACTTGGCAAACCTCGTATCTGGTTATTGACTTCTCGGATAAGAGTTTTGCGTAGCTTGTAAAATCATGAAGAATTAAAATGCACTCAAATTGTCAGCACTTCTTAGATTCACATAGCCAAAGAATGCCTGTTCAACCAGTGTGACACTATTAGATAAAAACCAGATTATTTATGCTGAGGAATTCTGGTAGAAATGGTTGCAGGTCAAGTCAGAAACAGGTCAGAGGGGTTGCGATACAGTTGTGTGGATTTTTACAGAAATTGGGAAGTCTGACATTTTACTGTGAACCTGAGAAGAAACTTCAAGATAAAATGCTCCAACTTGTAAAAATTAATTAATGAATAGTGTGGAATGAGAAACAGTTTTTTAATTGTAGTTAGTTTTAATCAGTGGATGAAGTTTTTTATTCAAGACTATACTGAAATTTTAGGTCCTAAACTAAAATTTCTGTTGGCTTCTGTATTCCAAAGGTTCATAAGGCTAAAGGCAATTGCTGCATTTTGTTAACATTATGCACCCTTCCTCTTCAAGGATTTGTGTACCTCTTGACGTTGTAAGCATCAGAATGCTGCTTGTGCTCTTTGTGAACTGAATGCGTTTCAATTTAGGTATCAGTGAGCTTCACAGGATGCTTTCTGTAAGCTTTGCAGCTAGGTAGAAATTTTTATCTTAGTATGCTCTGCTGTCTTTATATTGATCCTAGGTCAGCTGTCACAAGGAGGCTTTGACTAACTTGCTGCTTTTCTCCAGCTGCGCTACAATAGCTTGTGAGGTGGTTCCTTTTGTGTGTTTAAAATAGTAGAAAATGTATGTGACTTCACACATCTGTTGCCTCTGTTAGAAGCAAGTAATTTTACTTTTATAAAGTAATAGCTTATAAACATAAAAACATTGGAGGAAAGTAAAATATCAAAAAATACTTCTCTGCAGCACAAGAGGTCATTTTTCATGAAAAGATCTATTTCTTTAACTTTCTAGAGTGTTTTTTTGTTTTTTAGCAAAAATATTTTTCACTTGAGTAGCATTTTTGCTTACCTGTAGCTGTAGAGTCCGGAGTAGAGCACCATAGTTGATTAATGAAAGCAACCAAAAGCAAGACATCTAACAGGCAAAAATATCACTGTTTACCTAATGTGACCTCTTTCAGCTAGCGGCAGTGTATCCAGAATAAGATATAACCTTCAACTGTACTTCCAGTTAGCCACTCTGTTATGCTGCGCAAGCGTCCCGTTCTCGAGAGCAGGCTCTGTTTGTTTTCTCCCCTGCTTCCCACAATGTCATGTTGTGTATCAAACCTTTTTTGGTTTTGCCTTTGAGATTCTGAGTGATAACCATTAATGAAGGTGTCATCAGTAGAAAATCTTGTGATACCGCAGTAACTTTAGCTGTCAGGTAATACCAAGAATCGAAAATTACAAAATACCTGAAGAAATTAATTCTGATTTAGCATGTGACTATATTGAAATTAGCAAATGTTATTTATGGGAAAGAAATTTTATGTGAAACTAATAAAGACTCTTTTGGTAGAAATGGTAAAGCTTTAGATTGGAAGAATAGTAATAGCCTTTCTCGATCGGAGAGGTTTGAGTATTTGCATGCTCACAGGTGGAGAGTAGCTAGTTGGTGAAGTTCTCCATCTGCTGGTGCGAGATGGTGAATGTATTCTGCAGGTAGGACTGGAAGTGATATTTCTGTTTCTTAGATGTAGCAGTTGCATGAGTCTTCAAGAAACTTAGTTTTTAAATTTACTTGTTAGTTAAAAATATTTCCAAACATAAGATAATCATCAGCTTTTTAGTGTGAAGGGGCAGCAACAACTATTGTTTTAGTCACTGTAGATTATTTAACTTTATCATGTGATTCAGTAGTTCATTGAACTTTCAGGTTCAATGCAAGCACAGACAAGCGAGCAGGTCTGGAATATTTTTCCAAATTATTTTTACTTTAAAAAAAAAAAAAAATCCTTCCTCAAGTCCCACATTTCCTGTCAAAATTGTCCTTATTTTTTTCGCAAATGGAAAGGGATGTTCCTGTGTGATCAAACATACACAGGTCTACTTACCCTGCTGTGGAACAGTAGGACGTTGAGAAGTGCAGTTTTGCTGCTTTCACCAAGGATTTTCATCTTGGTTGATCACTGTGCCTGGTGTCGTTTTACCTCTTTGCACTCTAGAATGTCAGTGACAATTGGCTTTGCTTCAGAGAGAAGCACACAGCTGAGAGATGAACAGTCATAATTTCACCTGTGGTATTACTAGGGTTCTAGCAGCCCTGAGCATCCTTCCCTGCCACTCCCCCCTGCTTTTTTAATTATGTTTGTAGTTAAGGAGAAGTGTTGTGACTGTGTAGTCTGGTAAATTTGAGCATGTGTTCTTGAAATTTTAAACCTAGCTATATGTCTTCGCCCTAGTACTATATGGTTATTAATCTTTATTAGTGACTCTGTGTTTTATGTAGATTCATCCAAGGCAAGGACAAGGAAACACTTGTGTTGCTCAGAATTGCAAACAGAAATGAGGTTTCCTTTGTTGGAAGACTGTTTTGTGATGGCCGTCTAGCCAGGGGAGGGATAAGAATTGTACAGATTCTGGGGTTGGATGCTGTAGAAACTTTTTCCTTTAAAGCAAGAAGAAAAGAGCAAGCCAAAACAAATTTTGAAGTTTAATCATAGTTTTCCCTTATTTAGGATTATGTACATCTTTGTATGCGCCCTTTCTTCTCAGAACTGATTGTCACTACTATTAGTACTCTTTTGATTCTGAGCTTGTTCAGAAATGTGAATTTACTCATTGGACTACAGTCTAGCATGTGAGTGTGTTTTATGCATTCACAAGGTTGTTTCAGTGCTCTACTTCACAATCATTGCTATTTGCAGTCTAATTCTTCAAGAAAATGGTTCAAACTCAAGAAGTCTTTGTATAGTGTTGCAGTGGAGGGGGGAGGGGCGGGGAGGACAGGACACACCAGCAAATTTGAAGTTGCTTGTAGTTCCTGGAAGTTTTCATCTGGTTTTATGGAAAAGTTTTTAGTATTGTGTTGATAGAGACCTGTTAAACATGTGGAAAAGGATACATTAATGTTCCGAGAAGGTTCTTCATTGAAAGTATTATAAAAATGGTGTTGTGGTGATCCCCTCAATGTAAACTTAGGAACCAACTTCATTCTGATAATTTAAATGACCTTAGGCATCTGGATTGTGTTTGTGAATTCCTGACTCGTGAATTTGCACAAATAGGCATGTACAAAGCAGGGATTTGATGAATTGTGTTGGAATATTCTCAGATAAAAGATTACATTTGTATTTTTAGAAAGAACGCTCGGTGGAATATGCTTTTTTAGAGTCAGATGGATTTTTTTAAAACGTGATACTCAGCAATGCAGTTATAGTCAGGGATGAGTGTGGCTTTGTTTTGGTGATGTTCTGTTGTGTTTTTTTTTTTTAACAAGGTTATGTGCAGTAAGATTCATGGTCTTTTTCTTTTCTTTTTGCTATCTAAGCTGACTTTGTAATTAATGGTAACAACTAGCTCACTATGGGTACTCTGTTCATCTGAAAGTGGTGGATTAAACATTCGTTTTCCTTTCTTCCAGTTTTCTTTTGCTATTTTACAGGTAATTTGTGCAATGTTAAAAATATTAACACTTAACTTTGAGTTTTGTGATTAGTAATGTAATAATAGTAATTTAAATACATATCTGAAGGAATTATTTTGAAGTGAATGTGCTGTGTAGAATGCATGAAACTTGCTAGTCACTTAGGAGCTGACAAGCTGTTGAAGGCTTGTGGGTACTTAAGGAATTTGTCCTCCTCTAGTGAATATAGCAGGCATTAGGAAGAGTTCAGATACTCAGAGGGGTTTCTGTGCTCAGTCCAGAACAGAACAATGTATGGCTTTGTCTGCCATAGTACTCTGTTTCAGCTCAAAAGAAAACATCTGAGAAACATCTGCTGGACATCGCCACTCACCTGGCATTGGCTCTCACTGTGGGGTGACTTCATAGCATTTAAACCCAGTTGTTTTCAAATGTAACTAAGTTGGTACATGCTTCAGCTGCTGTTGGACATTTAGTTCTCAGGATGGGACTAGAGTGAGTCCAAAGGCAGTTGCTGTCCCTCCCCAAATATTTATAATATGGGTGATAGGTTCTTAGCACTGTAGTGTTTTTGGTGTCTGTGTAAACTCTCATGCTGCGTTGCTTGCTTACGTAGACAACCCATGTTGACACATTTAAGCTGAAAAACATTGGATTAATTAGAATCTGAAGGACAGAATTTTGATTAAATAATAGCTGTCCTGACTCTTAGTAGTTCTACTTCATAAAGTGATCCAATACTAACAGTATTTCATCACCTTCTAATAGTTGTTGATTTGTTTCCCTTTTGAAACTCAAGTTATGTAAACATATCTATTTTCCAGGAGCCATTTGTGATGTGCTTCTGCAAGAAGAACTAAGAATCCATTGCATACTTACACTTTTGGGAAAACTCTCCTCCTAATGTATTTTGCAAACTAATTGAATTATCATAAAAATTCAGCATGGGAGGAGCTGTGAGTGCTGGAGAAGACAACGATGACTTAATTGATAACTTGAAAGAAGCTCAGTACATTCGCACTGAGAGTGTGGAGCAAGCCTTCAGAGCAATTGATCGTGGTGATTATTATCTGGAAGGATACAGGGACAATGCTTATAAAGACTTGGCCTGGAAGCATGGAAATATACACTTGTCAGCACCTTGCATTTATTCGGAAGTCATGGAAGCACTGAAGCTTCAGCCTGGATTATCTTTTCTAAATCTGGGTAGTGGAACCGGATACTTGAGTACAATGGTGGGATTAATATTAGGTAACTTGAGTTTTTTTTATTTTCATATAGTGTTTTTGCATATTTTTAGAAGGTTATACAAGCCCTGTAAAAACTTTACTTTTACTTCTGTAAGAATGACAGTACTATACTTAAGACTGAGTGTTTCAGTTGTGTTAAAATATTGAATGTTATCTACAAGCTGTTTACTGACACTGCTGTTCAGTGACATTTCATGGAGTGTTTTGGAAGAGGCAATTGTTCCTGCTTGCCTTACTGTAGTCTGAAATTCTCATTTGAAAAGAAACAGTCCCTTTGCTTAAAAGGAAAAGACATAAAGGAACAATTTTTCAGTACTGAAATATTAGTCTGCATTTATACCACGTCTGTGCACTTACTCTAGGTTACTGTTTTGATCTTCAGTTTATGGGAAGAAAAATCTAAGTTGTAAAGGCTAATGACTCTTGAAGAAACTTAGTTGAGAAACAAATCTTATTGGTGTGTGAAGAATTATTTTAAAACACGTTTATTTAATCATTTTATTAGTGAGAGAGTTTGGGGATGTAGACTGATAAGACTGTTTAAGCACTGCAGGTTTTTAAAACTGTTCTAACAGATTAGCACTTTGTTTTCAAATACATTTCCTATATGGAAGAAAGATGGAATGAAATATTTCTGTCAAAATGTAAATTTTAAAACCTACCTTAGAGAGAAAAATGTTTTAATTCTCCCTGCTCCCCAGTATTTAGAATACAGAGCGTGTGTACTAACAGTTTGTTTTTTTACAAACTAATTTCGTTACATGAAATAACTTAATTTCTTTTAGTATGTAGTTTTCATGGATCTAATTTTATTGACTGTATTACATGGAGTTTTCATATTTCCTTGGTTGCAGAAACCTTGCTGACAGATGAGAACAGATTTTGCATATATTTATGTATACAGCTGAGGTCTCAAGAGTTGGTTTGTTAATTTTCAATTAGTTTAGTTACTTTATCATGTGTTCTTACTATTAAAGAGTAGAGATCATCCCTAATAGTACATAACAAACGTCATTTGTTGGCATCTCTGGCAGTGTCTTTTGTTCCAGTTAATCCCGGTAAATTCAGCAGATTCCACCATTCTCTTGTGGAAACAGGAATTATGTTCATTCACAGATAAAAATGATATTTACTAGTGTTGCTTTGCCATTTTCAAGAGTGTTTCTGTTTAAGAGTAGGTATTTTTAATTAGATTGTAATATTTTAAGTTCAGCATTCTATTTCAGTATTAAAACAATTAGTAAATACTACTGCATTTTTTCTCTAAAATGTTTGCTCAGGGTAGTGAGCAAGATTATTAATTTATTTCTTGGCCTTGTGGAAGGCTTTATTATTTCATTATTCTTTCTTAACTATGATGTTTAAAAAAGAAATTGTGGCTTATGTGTATTGCACTTGTGTCTGTGTATTTATGTAACCTGTTTTGAGTGGCTGTTGGTTGGCTGTTGAATGCTCCTGGGTTTGACCTCTCCTCATCAAGCAGAACTCCTGTCCTTCAGAATATTAACTGCCAAATTGAAGAAATTAAACACGAAAAGACTTGTCTTCTGTGGAGGGTGAGACTGGCTGACAGCCCCCCAGGAGCGCAGCTACACTGCACGTGTTCCCACAGAGCCAGCTCAGGTGCTGATACTTCTCTAGCAGTGCCGAGGAGCCTGGAGCAGTGACTGCACAGCTATTGGTGGAATTAGACTTTCCATGTTTCTGTAGTGGTCTACCCAGTCTCCAAAGTCTGATTAGTGTTGTAATATGGTTTGAGAGCTAGGCTGAGGCATGGAAGGTATAAATACAATTTGTGTGGCTTGATTTTCTTACTCTGCTCCCCTTGATGAGATTACTAGTTGCATATAATCACTCTTCTTTATTTTAGTGTTTATTTTAGACCAGGGAACAGCTGTTTTAACAAAGAGAAATAAACAGATGTAATTTTCTGTTAAATAAACCATATATATTTTTAAAAGCTCACTTCTTTAAAAAAACAAAACGTGATTTCAGTTTGCACTGCAATTAGTAACAGAGAACCATGTGGTTTTTTTGACAGTAGTTGGGTATCTTTAAATTTGACAATTTAGTGAGTAGTAGTTCTGCCGTGCTGGCAGTGTCAAAATGACTAGATTAAGTTAGCAAATAATTTGAAACTGGTAAACACTTGTAAGTGTAACAACATAGTGAAGAAAAAAAAAACAACGCACCACTACACAGAGATTAAAATAACTGTTGTTGATCCCGTTAAAAAGTAAAAGTAGTTCAGACTAGATGGTGGAATTGCTAGCTCAAAACGCTGAAAGAGGCCAGTTGACTTTGGATAGTAGCAGAGAAGTTGGTTTCATGTTTTTAGAATGTCTGATGGTTTGCTTAAATGTACAGCTGTGAATTCCGTGATGAAAGCAGAGAACATGTTTCTCATATTTGTGTTCGAATTGTGTAAAATGTGGTGTCTCATGATGTGGTGGTGTCTTGCATTCATAGATTTAATTTCTAGCTGTTGGAGTAACTGACACTTACAGGATTTTTTAGTTCTTTGTTTTTCAAAAATGAGTGTTGATGGGACTGTATATGTGAATTTTGGGGCAGATGATGATGCATTTTTAATTTACTTGGTGAGGTTAAAGGAATGGCGATTAATTTTTAATTAAAGAAAACATACTTAGGATGCTGATGCATGCTGTAGGACTGTAACTACAGTGGTTAGAAACATCATAGCATATTACTGTGCAAGGGAACATAAAATAATTAAAACAGCTAGGAAGGGATTGCCTATCCTAATGCTTTTCTTAATGTGATAGATAATAAACTAAATTTACAGTAGGTATGAGTGTCAACAGGAGGTACATGTTTTCACAAGTTCTAAGAACATCCCTTGGATGATCCACCTACCACTTGCATGCCATCAGAGAGGTCTTAGGAGCGCTGCCTATGGTGACTTAGTGGTTTGGTTTTATTTCATCTAGTAGAAAATGTTCTAAACTATGTTAAGAATTGCAATTATTAATCAACTTCGTGGCATATACTATTTTTTCTTCTTGCAGTAAAATGAAACCTTTCTCAGTAACCATAGGTCTTTTTTGTTAATTGGTGTCCTAGAAAAGACAAATTAGTATCTGTTTCATGGGAGTAACATCTATGAGCTAAGTATTTAGGAAGGATTTAGAAAGAAGTAGAGGGTATAAATGTAACTTTTGTCTAATCTTACTGATGTTTACTTTCACTTCTTCCCCTTCCTTCTCCCTTTTCCAGTTCTGTGCTCCAACGATTAAAGTCGCTGGGCTATGAGTGCATGTTAAATATAGAATCCCCACAGCAAATGTGACTATCTGATTCAGATTCCTTCCTGATGTGCATAATCCTCATACTATTTCATGATTTCTTCTTGTTGCTGAAGAAAACATTAACTTTTGGCACACAAGTTGACTTGCAAGTATGCTTGGATTTGGTTGCAGGAAAACAATGTTGCAATTGTGATGGGATTGTGATGAGGGAACATAGTGGTCAGTTTCAATGTTCTAGATGCAAATTATTATTATAGAAGTAGATCAGGAGCAGATTTCCTATTTTGGAACCTGCAAAACAGAGGAGAAGATGTGGCTCAGGGATACAATATCTGATCTCTGAATTGTCAAAAGCTGAAAAATTTGCCATAAGAAAACTTTTTGAAATTTAAATACCAAAAATTAAATCGTAGTGTAAAATTGTTGTGCTCCAACTAAATACTGTGTTGAAAAAGGAGTTGCTCAGACTGACTTCAGCATATTCAGAGTCATTTTTTTCTGCATGCTTAGGAAGAGAAGTCATTCTATAAACTTGGTTCTTTCATTGATCCTTTGGCCTTTTACCTTGCTCTTAAGCATTGGTAATGCAGATGCAAAACATAGCTTTGTTTAGTGGTATTGGGAGACTTCTCTGTTTTATGTGATGTTAGTGCTTTCACAAATGAAAAGGTGAAAGATATAATACTGTTCCATGTGATTGTGCTGTACTTGAAGGAAAAAAAAACCACACCCTGCTGTTTTTATTTACAGGGCCTTTTGGGATAAATCATGGAATAGAGCTTCATTCAGATGTGGTAGAATATGCCAAGGAAAAATTGGAGAGCTTCATAAAATATAGTGATAGCTTTGATAAGTAAGTATCTAATTTGTCTCGTTCACTTTGGAGCAACATTTTTGTGTTTAAACTGAGTGCATCATTGCTTACAAGTTCAGGGAGGGGAGAAGAATGGCATCACACAACCAAGACATAAGACTTCCAGTTTGTGACACTAGTTCATGAGGTAAGTTAAGGCTTAAGAAAGCACACTTTAGAAGTGTGGGTGTATTCCTGCTGTGTAATACTTAACAAAACTGATTTCCCTGCATTTTGGCGATGTGTGTATGTACACATGCACACATATGTATGTGCACGTACATGCATATATACATACGTATTTAAGAGAATGATGTGATACGCAGATGTCTTTGCATGTGTAATTTGTATCCATTAAGTCAGTTTTCGTTGTCTAATTGGACATCATCTTTTTGTACAGTATTAACTTTCTTCTAATCTGTCACTGTTGATCTAGACATGAGTAAATTTATCTGATTGTCTTCATGTTTATTACCTGAAGAGATGGACTTCCGAGTATTCATCTGTGCTCACACACCACTCATTTTTACTGGTGTGGATCTGAGTTACAGGGCTTTGAACCGTATTGGTTCTACCTACTGAACAATTTTTTACTATTACTTTTAAATTGGCCCATAAGAATCTGCATCCTGGGCGCCTCTGCCTCTGTGAAAGGGAAAACAAGGTTCTAGCTAGGGCTGTTCTCTGCAAAGAAGTTTTTCCTTAGAAGCAAGAAGTTCTTTAACAGTGATTATAAAGTAGCTTCTGGAAATGCAGAAAAGCTCTTAAATTGTAGGAGTCACCTAAGAATTGCACGTCCTGCGCCTCTTCTCTTCCCCAGCAGGCAGCAGAGAACATTGTATCCCTTCACCTTTGTAATGTGCTTTATGAACTGCCATGCTCTTGGTTATGTTGGCTGGAGCTCAATCCACTTTTCTCCATGCCCCAAACTTCAAGAGCTCTGTTCTGACCAGAGGGCTATAATTAGTTTATAAAGTTAAGTTTAAAGTATCGTCCTAGTGGTACTTGTACCTGAATTCAATTATATACTTCTGATATTGGCTAGATTATTTTAGTACTATGTTTTGCCCATTAGAATAAATAAAATTACGTAAGAGAAAATACATATATTTCACTACTACTGTCTTAATTTTAATACAAGCACTTATGTTAGCAGAGGTTAATATATGCAGAAGCCAGAACAAATAAAAATGGAATCAGTCAGGAACTTTATGATGTACTTCATATAATCTGTCTTAAAAAAAGTTGTGTGAAATGTGGTCACTCGTGATCATTAGTGGCTTTAAGTTAGATGTACCTGCCAGCTAATAAATTCCTGCGCATACCTCTACTCCTGCACTCCTGTAGGTGTGTGTACTCAGACATACAGAAAGCTGGTTTTGATTGAAATGTCTTTCCAATCTGGTGATACATTTATGTACAGAAATCAAGATAAATTGAATGAAGGGGTAGCAACGAAATTGTATTAATTTTTAAACAAAATCTGATTAGGATATTTATGTAAATAAATATCAGAATACTGGGGTTTATGCTTTAAAACGTTCTTCTCGGGGGGGGGGAACCCCAAAGTTGCTATATTTGGCAGAAGTGAGTATCAATGTGGTATGCATATTGTGTTTGAAGGAAATAAGTGTGTGTGTGTATATATATATTTATATAGCAAATGATCTAATATTTTTAAAGGAGAAGAGATGTATTTTCCCCTAATTCAGTGAAGATCAGCTCTGGGGACTGTTGTATATAGCACACAGCATTTATAATGATAGTTAAATTGATATTTAGTTATACAGTGTTAATCCAATGAGGGGAAAAAGGTCAGCAGGTTGGTGAATATGATCTAGACTTTTATCAGTAATTTGCATATTATATCTTGGCAAATGCCTTTTGGCAGTCCACCTTTTCCACACAATAGTAAAATACTAAGCAGTAGCCGCAGAAATGCCCTTCTCGCCAACAAACAAAAGTTATATTTATGTGAAAGTGCTTTTTGATGCAAATCTGTTTGGTAATAGCTGCACTGCAGCTGACATGATACTCATTGGCTAGTTGGATTTTGTGTTTTGCGGGGGATTTGTAAATTATCTGCGTAGCTGATTCTGGCTTACTGCTTGTTTTGTAAATACTCTGTATGTGAATGTAGTTAATGAAGATGTGTGGGTTTTTGTGTGATGGGGTCCTTCTGTGTTTTCAAGCGAATTTATACAGCATGTCTTGAAAATTTTAATCTGCCTCTCAAAGTAATGTGCTCAGGGTCAGTAAGTCTGATTTTGATTCTTGTTTCAGCAACTTTTTCTGCATCTTCATTTATAAGTAAAATATATTTACCCAGAATTGTGTGGACTACGGCGTCTGAACTTAGCTGCTGATTTGGTCAGCTTAGTATTTGGATGAAAGACCACACAAGAAAAAGGTGTGCAGTGTCTGTCTACTATTACACACTGGTGTATACCTAGCAGGCGTCCTTACTGTTTGAAAACAGATTTTACGTGGCAAGCTGGTATGAATGAAGTGCATTGTCTGAATAGATGGTGTGTGTGTGTGCATGATGGGGAAAAATACTTTACACTTGCCAGCAGCCTTTAATGAGACGTGGGGGGCGGGAGCACAGAGACCACGATCCCTTTTCCTGGCAGTAATGGAGTTATGCTGATAGGGATTTCTGTAAAACTTTACATTGCCACTTCCCTGCGTTCTTTCTTTAGTGTATAATGTTCTTCAGTCTGGTCTGAGTATTTTAAGCAATATTGTTTTGAAACAAAAAATGGCTTTAACCTTGTGGGTAGGTACTTGGAAAGCTTCAAACTGCATCCTAAATACTTTGTAACTTTGTGGTGTTCCTTTGCTTGGAGAAATAGGCCGTTGGCTTTACATCTGACTTCTGTGTGGAGCTGTGTCGTGATGGTTTAGGTGTTTTTGCCTGATAAGGTGGAGTATTGCGTTGATGCTGTTTTTATGGGGGAATGATCCAGTGCGATGTGGTACAATACAATTTTTTTCCTTGATGCCTGATAAGAATGTTGTTAAAATGTAATTTAAAACTTACTTTTCTATGGTTGGGATAGGTGCTTGACCAAAGACTGGAAGCAGTGTAAAAATAGCGTGCCCAAAAGGACTTGGGACACTCTGTGCCTAAAGGGAGGGTTGTCTCCCTCTGGTGGCTAGGCTTCTTTCAGCTTTGGCCTCTTGAACTGTTCGTCAGAGGAAAAGCTTTTCAGATGCCTGTTTCAGAAAGACAAATAATTCCAGTGATCACTTGCATCTGTATCCATATTCCACCAATCTATAAAAATAGTTTTCCTGTAAATGGAATTGGAGTTGTTCGTTCTGAGAGGTAAAATGCTGCTTTGATTTTACTTGACAGCATGTGTTTGCCAGTAGAAGCAAAGGAGAAGTTCCATGTGAAAGTGTCATCGTGGTTGAGGTGCAAAGGTTTTAGGTATAGACTAAAGAAAATTCTGTGGCTGAGTCTGAAATATGCATAAGGCTCTCTTTTGTTCTTAAAACCTTCAGGGAATGCATGCCAGTTAAGGGGGGGGGCGGGAAATCATTCCTTAAGAAGGCTCTATCTAAAACACATATGTGAAAGTACCAGGCCCCGCTTCACCTGTTTATTGAAGGGGAATGTGTTGTCTTTTCTGCTCCCAGTCACCTTCTAGACCTAGAATATCCAGCTTGGAGAGAGAGCCACAGGGCAAGGCTAGGTTGCCCATCTTCTAGCACCCTATCAAAAACCAAACCTGGGTAAGCTGGTGAAGTCCCTGCTGTGAAAGAAAATCACCAACCCTTCTCAGGATCAAAAGAAACCACTTCAATGGTAAGTGACAAGAACCCTAGTACTACTTCTGGGATAATTGTTACGGGCAAAACTTCTTCCTGAAGTCTGTGGTAGATTGTATTGGCACTGAAAAATAGTAAGCTCTGTCTTCTGACAGAATATTTCTCTTCATCAAAATTCAGTCCTGTTAGGACTCCTGAGGTTCACTTTCTTTTCATTAAAGCAGATTTGAAATGGAAAGTTCCTTGTAAACACACAAAGGAAATAAATATCTTTCCTGCCTGTGCAGCTGGTTAATGATTGCGGAAAAAATCTAAGCAGGAAAAGCCAGCTATCTCCATAACTCACTGGTGGCTTTCTCAGTCTATATCTTACTGATAACTTGGTCTTAGTTTCAGATAAAGTACATGTTGGTTTTTGTTGTGTTGTTTTTTTTTTTTTTTTTTTAAAGCGGTGAATGAATTCTTATTGAGGTTTAGTGTAACCAGAACAACACAGGGACTACAAGAATTCCAGTGGGATTTGTTGATGCTAGAGGTCATGTTTGACAAATAGGAAAGGAAGATAGGCTTTTGGAATATCCCTTTTTCATTTAGAGATATTAAAGAGAAGTACAATTTCTAATCTTACACCTCGTAAACCAGAAGGGTCCAAAAATAACAACTGAATCTCCTCTTACCTAGGAGGGAACTAAATCTGTATTTTTCAAGAAATACATATTATTGCCCTCTTAGAACCACACTTATCTTTCATAAATAAATAAATAAATGTTATGGTGGACGCTGCCTTTCTTTGGAAATCTCTCATTGCTACAATTTTTGATAGGATTTGGAATTACATTTCTTACATTGAAGCAAGCAAGGTCAGTGCTCAAAGCGTGAGTCCTATAAAATCTGTTGCTTCACAAAAACCTGCAAGTATAAAATAGGACAGTTTCAACCTATAAAACCATTTTTCTGCTTCAGTAAAAAATGAAAGCAAATTCTCTTCTGTGTTTGTAAACAGACAAGTTGTTTTCCAGACTTCTGTCCATGGATGCATTAGGGTCATGACAAAAATATGGAGTCACAGAAACTTTTTCTTGCTTCCCTATTCCTGTCCACTTTTTGTTAAAATTCACTCTGGAATTGATGAAAAGTATTCCTTCACTATGATTCTTAGGTTTTCCACCAAAGGTTAGATATAGTACATGATGAAGTTTAAATTTTGTAAACCAGTGTTGAGAGTGAGGTTAGTCGTAAGTATTTTTAAGAACCAATGTTTGAATTTTTTTCAAAAAGAGTAATGTGTTTTAGTCTACTTCAATGGAACTGATGAGATAAATATCAGAAATCATAAACAAGATGGCTAATATCATATAATAGAAGAACAAAGACAATTCTATTCAAAAATGGAGATGACAAATACAAACTAAGTAGAAATACAGGTTTGTCCCTTGCTGTCCTACAATGTTGCTTAGAAGCTGAAAAAATGTTCAAGACAGAATAATAGAATGGAATTTTTACCAGCATCACTTCTGACTGTTACTCTAATGCTAATTAAAATTACTGTTATTGTGATTGGATGCAAGGAACTTACAAGTTGTCATTATAGATTTTGTTTTCAAAGATTTAATATTTTTGTTTGTTTATTCTGATGTTTGTAGTGTCCATGCAGAAGGTCTTGCAAATAATAGTAATACTAATAGTAGGTAAAATGTGTGTAACTCGTTAACAAAATATGCTAGCGGTCTATTAATATGTATTTATACATGAACCAAAGACAAATTGAGAGGGCTTGAAAAAATGCTTAAACGAGATGGGATGAAGGACAAAGAAAAAATACAAAAAGGTGGAAAGAACTTGCCATCTTGCCCTGCTATTGTCCTACTTAATAGGATAAGAATTAACACTCGTTAAAAGTTGTTTTCCCTTTTTAACTGATGCAGGTTTTATGTTTCTTAGCTAGTGATTTAATCTTAATTGGACTTCACTAACAGGATAGAACATGGGAAGTATTTCTTGAGAAACAAATGGGAAAACTTTTTCCTGCAATAGGTAAGAAGTACCTTTAAATCTGATATCAGTTCTAAAGTACTTCTGTAGTCAAGTAAAATGAGAAAGGCTAATGAGGCATAGAAATCTGAAAGTATTTCATTGTTCTGTGGCATGTTCTTGTGGCATGTTATATCACACAAAACCATGTGAGTGTTGACCTTCATCTGTGGCTTTCAAAGAACATAAGTTTTATGTCAGTTTAAAACCTGAAAAATTGACTAAATGATCTGAAAGCTGCTTCAAGGTTTCTTTCAGTAAATGCGTTATTATTTAAACAGATTTAGGAGTACTTTGAGTAAGATTACTGATTTAGGAAATTCTTGTTTGACACAGGAGAAGCTCTGAGAGTGTTATCTTTTTAATCCAAAGGGACAAAGGAGCCAGAACTTCCTAGATTAAGTTATTTGTAGCTTTTCAGTCTGTGTCTTAAAATAACTACAGGAAATGCTTGTTTTTCAGCTGCTGTAGCTATGTTTTAAAGAGAGAGGCCATTTTTTTGTTGGTGAAAAGAGTAAAACTTCTAAAGCAACCTGCCAGAACTGATTTTTTTTTTTTCTTTTTCCCCTCCCTTCTTCCCCCATCCTGAGGGGTCCTTCTGCTAAAAATATGGTCAGCAGTATATTAGAATTAGGACAGCAGTATATTAGTATAGGACAAAAGTAAGTGTTACTTCTTTATCACAGTAGCAAAAAATAGTGTAATGTTTTACTATGTTTTCAGAGTCTCCACATTTTGCAGATTAATTTGAGTTTCTGGTTATTAATGTATTTGATGGTTTGTGGGAAGCTTGATGCAAAGTTAATTTCATTAGTACTTACGTGGGATTTACTGTTTCTTTCAGAATATGTATTAAAATCTGGGGTTTTTTTTCCATGAGGAGTTATGCGTGAAAATTGCCTTGCAATGCTTTTGAATTCTTTGCTCCAGTATAGTGTCACTGTAATTCAAATGGCAAGTGTTAACAACTTGACAAACTTTTCTTAGACATCACTAAAGTTGAAGAGTAGTCCTTTGTGCCCTAAATCTAAACAAATTTGAATAAATTTCCTATTAGAGGGGAATCACTTGGAACAGCTTAATGGTACCAAATGAGATTTCAGGCTTTTTGGAGGGTTTGAGTTGACTGACTGAAGGAAATGACTGTGGATGGGAAAAGAGTATACTAAATTCATACTGAAATGTGGTGTGTGGTGGTTTTTTTTTTTTTTTTTTTTTTT
>Ga0065711_1039352_pt1 | contig 17919 bp, 7 predicted proteins | sample Hoacrofraction12_FD_59098 | JGI IMG/M metagenome (GOLD analysis project Ga0065711, IMG submission 59098) | Hoatzin crop microbial communities from Cojedes, Venezuela - Epithelial fraction 12 v2 (version 2) | ecosystem: Host-associated > Birds > Digestive system > Esophagus > Crop | place...
ATTACTACTTGCTACTGTGGGAAACGACCTGAGTCAAATCCAGGCAATTAAGTTTGATGCATATTATATTTGATCCTATATGTATGTACAATCTTGATCATAATTGTTGATAAAGGAAAATGTCAAAAGTGGGTCAATATAATTCAGAAGAAACAACAAAGGACTTAAAAAAGACCTCTTGCTGTGAAGATATGAAGTTGATAGAATAAAGTTGCATGTGTCAGCAGTAATGTGTTTTATCATGCAATTGTTGTTGTTATTCAGATCAGATAATGGCCCGATGAAATGTGTAAGCAATCTGCAGGGAATGAATGATTAATTCCTCTAACGTGTTTATTGTAGGAATTCTTACTAATAAAATCCTACATACATACATTAATTTGCAGTAGGTAAAGTCCAATAGCATTGTCGGTGTTAATATTAATCACTTAGTATATATACCAATGTACTACCAAACTTTGTGGAGATAAACTGTGACAGCGAAATGATGTCAGACTATTCATTCTTTGTTACATGGGGCTTTACTGAAGAAACAGACAGTACACAAACAAACAGCACAAACTATTTTGAAATGGTGGATATGATAAATACCAGATAATACACAGATGTTTTAATCAACTTGGTTTGTGTCTTATTAACATAGCTTACACAGCATTAATAAATTTTATGTGTATGGATGCTAATTCTGCAGGTTCCAAGTACTCTTAGCAAGTTGAAGAAACTAAGATGTCGTTGGTTAAATTGGAAGACAGGCCAGTTCAGCATTGTGGAAAAGGTTATTGTTACTTTTCTTCAGTCCAAAACTTGTTTAGTGTGAAAACAGAGTGGTACCTGAATCCCACTATTTAGACTAAGCTTAACTGAGGTACTATCACTTTGAAGACCTTGTAAGCAGCAAATGTTCTTGGCAGCAAATACAAATTTAACAGTAGCATTTATGCAGATGATCTGTAATTTAGGGTTGGATTTTTGATATCTCTGCTTAAGGAAAGTAGTTTTTTTCCTTCATTAGTAGCCACAGGGATTCTAGGGAAACTAACTGGGGAGAAGGAAAGATTCAGGACATTGTTTAAAAAAGACAAAGAAAAAAAAAAAAGGCCAAGAAATACATCAGTATCAAAAGGCTGGAGAATGCCTGTTTATGCTTTTTTGGGATTTTTTTTTGCTGCACAGATGTTACAAGGTCATTAGTACTAGAAGTTTTTTAAAGAACTGTTATGTTATCCCTTGCTCTTCTAGACTTTGCATCTTGCAGTTTTGCATCTCTAATCTCAAGAGAAACTCTGATAAAGTTAACAGAGGGTTTTATGTCACAGTGACAACAGAATGATGACAAAAGGCTCACAAAGTATTGGCAAGGAGTGCATTTGGTCTATAATTTTTTGGACATATTTGATTGTGATGAAAAATGTTTAGTAGCAAACAGATGGATTTAAAATTCCAGTAGGAGATAAGCAGCAGGCATGGATGAGTTAATTCTCAAACAAGAATTAAATCTATTTAATAATAAAGACTTAAGAGAAGGAACGTGCGCACAGGATTAGGCAAAAGCAATACATAATGGGAGGGGTTTTTAGCATTTCTGATGCTATTAGATGCTGTCTGTTTTTCAGTTTGCCCGTTCTAGTAGCTTCTTTAATAAGATTTGGTATAAAACAGTAACAGAAAAGCTAGCAATAAATGGAAAATTGCGGAGAAATTACTACTTTTATGATCAATATGAGGATTGAATTACACATCTATTTTCATTTGTTGTCAATAGTTGTAGAAACAGTCCTATTTCTCTTATATTTCCATTCTATTAAATATGCTTTATTGAGTGAAAACTAGTGTGCAAGAAATCTCATTTTTTATGTGCTGTATTTCTGTGCTGTCAACTTTGTAACTGCTTATAAAAAGTGGATTTTTTTTGTCAATAAGTAAGCTTAAAATCTAGTTGAATAAGATTTTAACCGAGTGAGGACTGCAGAATCCGGCTTATAAAATCAATTTTCTAAAATTTGTCAACAGTACTGTAAAATTTGTCAAAATATTAACGTGTTTTAAATGTATGCTGAATACAGGCATGCTTTCAAATGCCTATAAAGTTTTTTGAAATGCTATTACACTTTCCAGTTTGTGCGCTTACATTGTGCTGAAATGTAAAATTAATGTTTTAGGGATGTATTTGGAGAAAGAGATTTCTTAATGTGTATGTTTGCAATATGAAGAAGACTCTGAGTTGTCCAGCGATTTTTCCTCAGAGTGCTGTGTGGAATTTGTTCCAGCTGTAAGCAGTATGAGCTCGTGTATTTACCAGTTAAAAGATAGATACATATTGTAGGCCCAGTCCTCTGCTTTATCTAAATAGTGAGTGTGGAAAAACATCTTCGACGGCAGCCGGTCCCATGCTGAAGTCTTACCTCACTGTGAAAAGCTGGAACGGTGTTTAAGCTGAATTCTTCAATATATTTCAGGATGGCTATTCAAAAGGTGAAGTGGACATTTTGGTGCATATGGTGCATTCTGCTCTTCTGAATTTAAAAATGGAAGAGCTGTATGCAGTGGCCATCAAGAAATTACTCTTTCTCTAAGCTGCTGCTCTTTATTTGGTTTTAGATTACCTAGCTCATTTGCAAAGCATGTGTAACACTGCCCAGCAATGAACTGTTAAATGCTCATGCTTTTTTTTTTTTTCTTCTGCAGTGGAAAGATGGGTTGGAGAGGGAACTGTTTTAGCACAAGTGATTGCCTAGTCTGTAAACTTGAAGATTCATGGTTTAATGGGATGTGGGACTATTTAGCTGTTCTAGTTACGAATGAAACTGTGTAAGTAAGGTAAACTCATATTTCCAGAGTGCTCAAGAAACTTCCTGGCTGGTGAGCTTCTCACAGATGACAGAACAATTGCTTTATGAAAATTGATTTAAGGTGAGCAACCTGAATAAAGGTCCTCTGGTGGCAGCAGGTTGGAAGTGTACACCAGCCAGTCTTTTGGGAGCTATAATTCCTAAGGTTACTGCAGCAGAAATAACTGCATAAGAACAATTGCATCTACTCTAGGCTGGAAGTAAAGTGATTTTTAGACTCCCAAGCAGCAGTTTAACAGTCAATGTGGGAGTATGTCAGGCAAAGTAACTTTGCTCTAGCTTTGACGCATTCCCTCTCCCTCTCCCCTACACTCTTACAATGTATCCTTTCGTGTGATGTAAGACATACAGGCTCCGGAGGCCTTGTACTACATGGGACAGGACCTTCAACTACTTGTTCATGTTCAGCTCTGTATTCTCCTCACTCTCCTCACTCTTTTAGACAAAAGTGAGTTTCTTCTGTCTTTAGCAAAAAAAAGTAGTCCTCCATGTTGTAACTAGATCTAACATCTCATACTAATTTATACTCTGAAGATTTTTTTTTTTCCCCAAAACAGGAGTAAATGAAAACATTTACAGTTTTGTTTTCAACTTCTGATGAAGTGCAACATACTTTCAATACCTGCACATAAGGGAGAGCATTGATGTAACTCGGGTGGCTACAGAATTGCTGGCAATAACAAAAGATAAAAAAAATAATGTCTGAATTGCCGTCCATTTGGGTAGGAGGACATAAGAATATTCATCCCATCAATTTAAAAAAGACACCAAAATCCCTACAGGATAGTGTGTTGACTCAATCTTCAAAGATTTTCTTTTACGTTGAAAGTAATGTGCTGTGATGTAGTGTTAGGCAAAGCTCAATAGCAACATCAGTTCTCAATGGAAAGGTTTCAAAGAGGAGAATCTGTATGAGTGGTCCATGTCTGCATGAGCTGCTTTCCTTTTCTTACTGCAACTGTGAGGTTGCCAGATGGCATCCTCAGACTTCTTCAGAGAGCCGGAAAAACATAAGGAGTGCACTCTTAATCAGAAATCATAACAGTATAATGAAATTACAGTTGATACTTTTCTTCATGTAGGTTTTCCTTGAGGAAGTGTGTGCTTTTTTGACTGTTGATTATTGTGAGTTTTGACCATAGCAGAAAATTGTTATTATGCTTATGCACTAGTAATACGAACTGTCAGTGTAGCTAGGGTATTAGAATTTGTACTGTAAGAAGTCAGATCTGAAACCTGTTTTGAGACCTGTAAAATTCCTGTAGTAGGAGGAATCTGTTGGGAGAAGCTTGATCAAAGTTAAATCATCAATACTGAAATATTCTATATAATCTAGTAGAAGTACTTGAGAAATATACAAAAATTTCTGTTTTGGAGGAAAGAAGACAGAAGTCTGCCAGCAAAGCATGAGATTAATTTCAAATTTGACATTAGTAGATTTGGGCTGGAAGCATCAACATATCAACTGGAGTATTTAAAAAAAAAAGAAAAAAAAAAAGAACTGATACCTTAATATTGTAGTAACCTATGTTCGTTCTCCTTTGGATAATTTAGCCAGTTCTTCAGTTTTAAACACAGTTATTCTGCAAAATTGTCCTTTCTCCATATGAATGAAAGATATACTTTTTCATACAACGAAAGTCCTAATCTTTCTTTTTTTTTAAATTTTTTAAAGACTGCTGGGCAGCTAGACTTGAAATGCTGCAGAAATGCGTTTGCTGGTTTTTGCAGAACATAGCCTTTGAAATAGGCTGTATGGTTGATTTGACTCCTCTTTCTCCCTGTGAAGCCACTGTCTTCTGACAATTCAGTGAAACTGAGACCAGTCAGTGAGGTTCTTTTATCAAGTGCCTGAGCTACGAAGTGTACAATGGACTGGAAGGATTTGCAGCCGTAAGATATGTTGATTACCAAACCTGGGTAACCAAAGATTGTTAACCATGCTCCTTGTATCCATAATATGGTCTTCTGAAAAATTAATTTATTCAGTGAGAATTGGGTCAGCGGCATACAGTAGGTGTTACTAGGAGAAACCAAGAAAAAATTTAAAAGCAAGGTCAAATTATTTTCTTCTAGATTTTTAGAACAAAGTGCAGTGGGCTTCCTGTGCGGTTTGTTTTTTACTTTCCATTGTAGTGGAAGTATGAGAAAGGATACAAAGTAGTGAAAAAGTCATGTTAGCTACCAGAGGCCATTGGTTGGAATGAAGTTGTCAGGAAGTGTATTTTTTATGTGCAATCTATAATAAAAAATATTCTAGAATTGAATAATTTTCTGAGCAGCTTCCATACAGGTTGTGGTGCTCTGCCAACCTAGTCAGAATGCATGATTTAAAATATCTTTCCTTTGAGAATCCCCTATAGGTTGGTTGTTTTCTGTTCCACGATTATTAGAGAAGAGTGATTTTTGTATTTGGCATAGCACTAGTAAGTTGCATTGCAGCACCTGGTTTTCCTCGTCAGCTGTAGGTTTTCAAAGGTTTCTATAAGTGTGGAAACGCAGTCTCTGGATATTCCTATTACCATATTCTATGTAGGATCATAAATTGGGAAGTATCCAAATGTATTGGTGCTCAGAATCACCTTTTTTTCTCAGCACAGAGGCCAGCTTTTCCCACCCTTACCTGTCTTCCCCTTTTTCATACCCTTCCTCTGCAGAAGACTGGAATATAGTTTAAGTGTCTGTTTATTTTGAAATTAGATCATAATACAAATTTCTGTTCCTTCTGACTGACCCTTAGGATAGCAACCCTTTCTTCTTGGGTAAGAATTCACTTTTAGGTAGGGTGATGTCTAACTTCCTTACTTTTTTTCCCTATAAAAAAAGGATTCCCTGATAAAAATGAGCACTTCAGATTACATGAATATCAGATATTTCTGAACATAGGATGAGAGATGAAGGAGTAACTGACAGTGTTCTGCTGGAGTTATGGAATTAATAAAGTAGACATTTATGAATGTTGGGATGAGTTAAGTGTACTGATATCACTGGGCCATACTCAAGTGCAGTTATGCAGATTACATCTTTTTATCCCTTCCCCCCTACTCTGACAGCTGTTGATTGGCTTGAGAACTTAAATGAGGAGGGAGAAGGAAGCTCATGAATATTCCTATCTGTTCAGTGTTCTGTTGATTTTATTAATCACCAGTGCTGAACAAATTAAAGAAGGCATGAATTGTGACGTCAATTTCAACATTTTTTGATTACTTAAGTAAGGTTTTGTAAAAAAAAAAAAAAAATTGCAGTGTGTGTTCCATTGTGTATTTAAAATAAAGAATTGTTAGAAGATACATGAGGAGGAAGGAAAGAAAAGTGAGGGTAGAAAATGGGTAAGTAATGAGAATGGAAGAAATCCTCAGCAATAAACAGAGTAACGTTATTGAGGTCTCTGGTGCAGTGTTGAGTCAGATAATGCTTTGTTTAGTCACTGGGGAAGAAATTTAGTTGCCTAACAATAGAGGGCTCATGCCTGAGGTATCTGCTCAGGCCCAGGCTGCTGTTCTCTTGTACCATATCTGCCACTCCCATACAGTATTTCAGAAAACCGAGAACTTACACAATTGCACATTTATCTGTGTTTAGGATTATGAATAGCGCATGTCTATATTCTGATGTTGTATCTAGAACTTTGCCTTTCCTCCTTGCCATTCCCAAAGGCAAGGATTATTTTGTGTAATGCTAATTATATCTGAAGCTAACAGAGAGAGCTCCCTTAATCAACACTTGTGCTTAACTATCAGCATAATTAGATAATTATATTGTGGAGACATCCTAGAAATAATATCATGCATGTGTGCATCTGTGTGTGTTGGAAGTGACATCATCCTTGTCTTCATGTTGTGAAAGAAGCTTAACTGTGTCATTTTGTTTGTGTTGTTTTCATTTTTTTCCCATTTCGAAGATGATACACAAATTGGAGTCCTGAAGTTTATGCTAGTAATCATACTCCATCCACAGAGTCAGCTTGTGTGCTTTCCTACGCGCTAACTCTGCCGCAGACAAGGCATAGAAGCACTGCAAAAGTGATGAACTGTGTAATGTCACACTACCATTTTCTTATTTGCTGCTTTGGTAGGTCACCTTTTTCGGTTTCTTGAAAAGGAAAGGTGGACCTGGGGGTCTGTGTAACATAATTATGCTGAGGTGAGGTGTGTTTTCTGTTTTTATGTTATTGACATCTTGACCATTATGCAGCCAGTAAAGATTACTGGCAGTAATACTTTCTTAAGAGGTCAGGGCTATTGATTTTGGAGTATAAGCAGAGCTAATATGATAAATGTTATGATAATATTTCTATTTGGATTTAACTTTTAACAGAATTTGTTTTGGACAAAAAGTTTGAGATACATGAATATGCATTTACTGAAGTTATTTGGATATTATATTCATTAAATTATTGTTGCAGAAGACATTTGAAGTGTTCTGCTTGGTAAGGGGTATTGGGAATAGCATGCATCAGAGACTGCTCTTAAAGATGGAGGTCTCTGTCTGTAACCTATCTATCAAGGTTTTAGAAAGGCAAGAGAATAGATCTTGCTTGTGAGCCAGAAACATTTTCCATAAACAGAAGAAGTTTTCTGCAACAGTTATCCTAATAATCACAAAGAATAGAGCAGTTTCTTTAGCAGAAAAAAGGATCCAAGAAAACCTTAGTCTGTATTGTTTCATCTAATTTTATTAATATAGATGGCCATTAGTAATATTCCATCCCTGTAGGATTGTATCCTAGGTCATGCAAACTGTAACATCTGTTTATGGTGTTTCACTGTCTACATTTTATTAACTTGGAGAAACAAAACAAAAATAAAACAATTTAAGCAATGTTGAGGCTTTTGTAACTTAACCTCACTCTATGTCTCTGAAAGTAGTAAAGTATCATTTGTTGTCATTTATATCTGAATCATGTAAAAGTTGTGATCTGGATGGAACTTGGGGGATATAAAGAAGATGACTAATAATTATGATAATTATTATGGTGATGCCTTATGTTTGAGTAAGAGAAAGACCACATTGTAAAGTTCATAAGTGGATTTTTTTTTTCTTACTCGATAGTCAAGGAGAAAATATAGGAACAGAGTGAACAATGTAATGCTTCTTTTTTGGCTGCTATTAGGTTGTGGTTTTAGCAGTGTTAGGAGGGAACTAAGATAGGAAGGCCACCTTGCAGAAGAATGTTCACAGTGACATTTCTGTGGTGGTAACTTTCTTCCTTATTAGCAGCAGCTAGATCTCACTTTTCACTAAACATACAGTTTTTAAAATCAGTTCTCAGATAAGCAGATAACAGTCATTTCCAAAGGGATGTTATGTGATAATGGCTAAAACAATGTTAATAATGATCTGATGTTATTTCACCAGAGTATCTTTGCGCAAAAAGTATTGTGTTACTGGTTGCAACCTGAGTTCTGCTTCTTATTCTCTGATGCAATGCAATGTTTTTTTTTGTTTGTTTTTTTGTTTTGTTTTGGTTTTTTTGAGGGGGGACAGGAGAGAGAGGGTATGTTGGTACACATGTGGGGAGCATGTAGTGATTGTACTCTCTGATTATGTTTGTTGTATTCATTTTGAATTCCCAAATGGACATTTGAAGTTACTGCAAAGTGCAGTATCACCTTCATCTTCTCCTTATCTGATACTTTATTAGTACCTTTGAATTTCTTCGTCAGGAAGAAATAGCAATAATTCTTGGTAGTACCTTTCTTGAGCACCATTTATACACTTCCATAAAACAGAAAACAGTACAGTTGTGAAGCCTCTTACTGTGTATCGGGAAGTTAGTTCTTAATAATGCTGTCTAACAGTATGGCGCTGTGCTGCTGGTTTAAGAAAAAGCTAATCATCTGAGTTATTTAATACTGCATGCATTTGAACAGAAAGTTTTTTAACCTTTGTTTATGGCAGCAGAGGATGAATTGAGGAGACAAAGAAGCACCACTGTACTGCTTGTGTACTGCTTGGCTTATGATGAAGACAGAGGCATATGTTTCCTCTGCACTCAGGAAGAATTCTCTGCAGAAAAAATCAGGTTGGTCACACGGATCGATCCCTTTCTGCTGCCCGTCTTGACGAGATGAAAGCTACGGAAGTTTCTTTAGTAGTCAGGATCAAGTAGTCAGAGAAACTAGAGCTATTTTAAAAACCTGCATTGGTTCCCTGTTCAGGGGGTCAGCGGCTGCTCATATGTTGGGAGCAAGCCTGTGCCCTGTTCTGCGCTGATGGCTCCAGTGGAGTGAAACATCTCGAGATTCTCTGCTAAGAACATGGGTGAAAAATGCCTCTTTCCTGTAGACATTTTCAAATATGGTGATCGTTTGACTAAAGCCGTCTGTAACTGGTCAGGTAAAAGGAAGCATATCTTAATGCGAATTTGTGAAGGCTATCTTGTATGGCTTGTTTATTTGGCCTTCAGTCAAAGTTGATAATGAGGTGAGAAGTAGCTCAGAAAGTTTTCCTTCCTTGAAGTTTGAGAAGAGCAAACCAGTTAAACAATTAAGAGTGTATGTGTCCGTTAATTTTTCCACAGTCCATATTTAAAGTGAGTGTATCTCTTTTTCTCTCAACATCTTTATAGAGAAACACCTTTCATATTTCTTTCTATTTGTAAAACACATTCTGTTGTAATACCTACAACATATCTAATGTGTATCTGTATTACAGATGTGTTCAGACATTGGTAGCTGAAGTGTTAATTGGGTTACCTTCCCTGAACAACTCTATTAATCCCTGTAGCCCTTTACTTGCCCACAGAGGAACTACCATGTGTTTTACGTTGTAAATAAGAAAACAGGATTGGGCAGTTTTATGAAGCAAAGATAACCACTCAAGAAGAGCATAGCACACCTAGGCTTTTCAACTGCTTACAATAAGTACCAGTTTATGTCTTCCATCAGTAAAGATTTCACAAGGAAGGCAGTGGACAGCAACCCGAAAGAAAGGATACAAGTTTTTGCCTCGTCCCCAGGAGCAGGAATCCAGTTGTTGTCACGTCTTTTTTACAAGGTAGTTCCAGCAGGCTTTTTTTACCTCCCTTTTACAAATTTTGCAAAGCATTTTAAACTCTAGATTGATAATAAATATACAAATGAATGTGGTTGATATATCCCAGTAGCTGCAGGCAAATCTTATTCCCAAAACTGCATTGAAAAAGGAAGTTGTTATAATACACACTAGGAGTAAATTCATGGAGAAACAGAGTATTTTCCCCCAGAATATTAAACTGGAGTCTTAATTCAACTGTGTATCAGTTTAAGAGAAACTCTTGTGAAGTGAGATATAATTGTCCTTGCTACTCACTTTCATGATGGTGTTTGAAAACAATGTTCTCATCATTAGTGTTAGAATTAGTGAAAATACAGAGGAAATATCCATAATTGCAGCAGTGCGTATCCCAAACTGAAATTATTAAAGCCTTTCCAGTAAGTTTACAGTATTTTAAGTACTAATTACTCATTTAGTTTGTATATTCTCATGGTGATTGGTAGTTACTTTTTGTTTGGAGAAAGCTATAATGTGATTTTTATATGCTTCCCAGGAAAGACTGACACACAGCACACTCCTTGTCCCCCCTGCCGCTACATAATCATTGGAAAGATTTCAAAAAATGGTAATTAAAACATGTGTGCACTAGAAACACACACATCATTACTAAACGTATCAGAGTGAACTAATTAATTTCATTGTTTTATATTAATCGAATAATTGCAGTGGTAAGCACAGATGATGTATAAAATAAGAAAACCCAGCAATACTCCGGTCATAAGTTACATGCAAAGCTGAATCTTACAGGATGATGTGCTCCATGTTAGTCATAGGACACCTGCAACCAGCTGGCATTGTTAATTCATTGCTAGCAAGAACACTTTTTCATGTGCTTCTTTTATACGAGTTCAGCATCAGCTGGATAACAGAAGTAGTGAAGTAGTGAGTCAAAGTTTACACCGTTTGAGTGAGTGGTTTCCTTCTCTTCACAAGAGTATATGGTCCAGGTATCATCAAGTCTGTAAACAGAAACAGCAAAGTCTACTACTTGCTGCAGAAACAGCCATCCAAAACATTTTAAAAATAAAATCAGTCGTTTTTTATACTATTTGCAGATGACAGTATGGCCCTAGGTATGTTCTAAATTGCAGACTGTCTTATTTTCTGAAGCATCTCAGATTACTCCAGACCCTGTTGCCTGGCTCAGGCATAGACTTCGTTATTTGACTATTTTTCTCAAGAAGAAAGCCTTTTCTTTATATGTAGTTAGTTAAGCAAAAGTATGCAAAAGTTTACTGTAGATACATACTCTTACAGAAACTTACAACTTTATGTGGAGTTCTTCATTTGGCCTAAGGGACAGAGAGTAACCTGTGTATGCAGTACAGTGCAATAATGTGGGATATTCATTTCATATGCTGAATGTAGCTTTAGTATTTTTGATCTGTTTGTGTATTTTTGGAGTATGATGGAAAATTTAGGTGTCGTTACTTAATAGTTCATTTAAAGTTATTTGAACAAAAAGAGGAATATTTTAATATAAAATATTTTGATCTGGAAATACTTGTTTCAGCTACCATAGAATTCAATGTGGATGTGTATAGATGTTCTCAGAATTTTGAATGTGTACTGAAGCTAGTGTTACATTCAGCAGCAAAGTTCAATGAGCCCAAGATTTATTTAGCATTTATTTGTTCTATCAAAAGAGGAGCTACTAGGATAAATACCATTATACAGGTCATGAATCAGAGACCTCAGTTTTGTCTCCTGGAACTATGTAATCCACACAACTGGAAATCTGTAATTATTATGAAACTATCATAAAATATGACTGAATTTATGTTGTTTTATTTTCTTTAAGTTCATAAAGTCACATAAAACAATGCATAATAAGGAGTATTATCAAATACCTACATTGATACTTTTAGGTTTGGATCTTTATCTAGTCCATTTACGGCCTGTAGGTAGGAGCAGGAGAGAATATAGAAGAGGGAAAATCTGTTCTGTTCAAATTAGCAAGTGTGATTGTAAAGCCATACAAATTTTGGATAAGTATAATGGAAATATGCATCAGAAACTGCTCATTGGGAAAGAAGCTACATTTCAGATCTGCTATTAGATATATTAAATCATTCCCTTCAACTTGCAAAACTGCTAAGGAGGATTTACAGAAAATGAAAGAAGCTACCACTGAAGGGGAGTAGAGTCTTCCTTAGATATACTGTCTCATCAGCTCAATTTTAGGGTAGCCATAAAAAGAAGATAACCTTAATTATGGAAATTGCTACTGGAGACCTCTTACAATGTTTAAATAGGATAACAGTTCCTCCTACAAACTTTATTTCAGTGATAAGTAGCTGGCTTAATAGTGGGTCCTCTAGTCTCAATTTATTGCCTGGAAAACTGACGTGAAAAGTGAAAAAAAAATTAAAAAGTGAAAATGATAGCCTGGTAGGTGGGGATAGGCCAGTTTTTGCAGTTTGTGGGTCTATGTCATAATAGACCGGCTGCATAATATGCCGGCTGCTCTTCAAATATAGAAACTATAAAACCAACATGATCTAAGGAGCCCTTGGGCTTTGTACTCAGCAGAAATGAGTACGAAGTCCCAGTATTTGCTGATGAAAAACCTTTAATGATTCTGAATTATAATTACATTCCTGGAAATGTGCTGGAATGATGATTAGGGAGACTGAGAAAGGACATTGTTTTTGTTTTTTTTTCCCCTGATCAAATTTTGTTAAATGCCACTTATTTTAACTGAAAGACTTATTCTTTGTTTATGAATGAATTCTTGTTACATAGTCATGAGCCATTGTCATGCAAATCAACAGAAATTCAGTTGGTTTGCAATTCAATTTAAGCTGCAGATTCTCTTTTTGGGCTGCTAGTCATTCGTGTAGGACACCAAAGCATATTGTAGACATGTAGAAGTGAGACTGACTGTTCAAGAAACATGTAACTTTTACAGTAAGACTCTAAAAAGACATGCTCTTCTGTCTCAGTCTCTTACAACTATGAAACCTGCAAACTGAGATAGATTTGTAATAAGGCACCAAGGTTCTAGTTTCACATTTAATTCTAGAGCAAAAATTCCTGTTGACTTCAATCAAAGTTACATAGAACTCAGAATAGCACCTTAAAAGACAAAGGCTGTACTAATACTTTTTCTAAAGAAGATGATGTTTACCTTTTTCATTGTTATTTTGCTCCATTATCTCTCTTTTTTTGGAGGGTATTATTTGCAGGGATATATGTATATATGTCAAAATGCTTCGTATAGAGGCAAGAGTTTTACTGAACTTTGAAAAATCACTCACCTATTAAGAGTACAAAAGTCTTACCCATTAATTTATAATTAGCAGTTACACTGGCTCATAGCTTAGGAACACAGATTCAGTTAACTTATATGTAGGAATTAAGGAGTTAATTAAGATTTTTAGTTTAAGTTGAAGTTCCTGTCTTGGTTTTCAAAGATAACTTTCAAAAAATATATGATGAGAACTGGAGAACATGATTAAATTGGTATTTTTTTTCTGCTGAGGTTGACATATGGTTTGAATTATAAATTATGAAAACCAGTATTATTTAAGTAATTAAGCCAAGCTGTTCTGAGACTTTGAAAGACAAATCTACACAATGTTTTTTTCTTTTCCCTGACAACGTAGAATTAAAAACTTTATATATTTACCTCTTTGAAGTGCACATGGTAAAGTAAGGAAATAGCTTATTTCTTTTAATTTGGTGACGTAGAAATTGTTCTTCAAAATAAACTTTATCTTTCAGTATGAGGACACCAAACTACTGTATCCCAAGCATATTATTACTTTCAAGACTTCTGAGTTGGTGGAGTGTTTCTGATACCCCATTAAATGAATAATTGTGGCAGTGATGTGACCTTGTAGTACTATAATGTCTTCCATTCAATGATCTGATCAGTCAAATAGTCAAGCTCAGAAAAATGTAAGTCATTTATTCAACTTACGCTGTTAGTCAGTGAACTTCAATCAGATATCAAAGGCTTGAGAAAAAAAGCAGTTCATAATAAATGTCTGCCAATTTTAAAATACTCTCTTATTTGAAAGATTTTTCCAGTCTCAAATAAGTAACCTTGTGTTATGTCATCCCCAAAGTAAACAACTTTATAGGTCAAGCATGTCTCCTAAATAAGGGGGACAGTGGCAGGATTTTGTATGCAAGTCTCCATTATGGCTTACTTATATTTAAATATGCCGATGCAGCCAAAAAAAAAAAAAAAGTAATATAATGCACAGAATTACTGATACACATCCCCTGTTTGTAAAAGAAGAAAGTGATAAGGTTTGGATTTTTTTAGGGTGGAGGGGGAAGGAGGTAACATAAGTTCAACTGGAACAAAGTTACATGTTTTTTTTCCCAGGGGTTTTTTGTTTTATTTATTTATTTATTTATTTTTAAAAGAATTTTTCAGTGTGCTTGGTTTGCAGGAGTGGGTTTGACTGCTAAAATAAGAGCCAAAAGATAATTATCTTAATGCACTTATCTTCAGTTGAAAATGACATCTGAGATCACTTCCCACTTAATGACCCTCAACTACAGTATTGATTCCTGGTCAAAGTGCTGAGAATAAGAGTTGCAATTTTAGAGCTCCTGATGATCCATTCATGTTATTTCTTTCATCCAAGAGAATCTCGTCATATATACCAAACTATATGCTTTGTTAACTTCAGTTAGAATGTGTTATTCTTTTGAAATGAAGAAATAAATGTAACCTTGGTACATATGATGGTCATGGTTTTTTTTAGAGCATGTCTGAATTCATTTTCCCTTTGTTCAGGTGTATGTGGGCAGAAAAACATCAGGAGGATGTTTACTAGCAGAATGGAAATGGGTAAAATAAGTTAAAAAAGAAAAAAACCAACAAGCTAACATATTTGCACTGTCAAGAAACAGCTTTCTTTCTGTCTTGCTAGTGTAGAATACAAAATTATGTTTGCTGTGGAATTTCAGCAACTACTTGTGTTGGAGGTAAACATTTCTTATGAAGCTATTACCATGCAAATGTGCGTGGTACCAGAATAGAATGGAAGAGTGATGAGGAATAGAGCCGGCGGTCTTAAGTGTGCAGTGGTTTTCTGTCCACAGGACATATTTCCTAATAATTAATGCTTTACATTAATCTTGGTTCTAAAATGCCACAAATTAAATGGGAAAAAGGAAAGTTGAAATGAAGTCCCTGCTGACAGTTCTTTCCAAAGAAGAGTGCTTCAGAAAAAGGAGATATTTGAAGAAGAGGAGTATATTTAACACAAGAACATTCTTAAATTGTGTGTGTGTCTATGCATGTGTGTGGAAGAGCAGTTGTTGCACATGCATGTAAGGGTTCCCACTCCCCTCATCTGCAGGCAGTGACAAACGTGATCATTTCAATTTGTTGCTGTTGTCTTACAAAGAAAAACAGTGAAATACATATTTTATTATGTAAATATTTTTATCATCTGCACTATTAGTTAGTGTTTTTCCCTTGGTACAGAAGAATTGGGCTCCTGCCACAGCCAGAGGATTCTGTAATCTGTATGGCAACAGATGTGCTACAAGTCTTTTAAGAATACTGGAGCAGAAGATAAAAGACTTAAGAACACTCTGTGTCCAGTATATGTGAAATCTCTTGTTGTGTGTGACTTCTGTTTGTGGAATACTATTACTTTATATCTAAAAATAGGTGTTTTCCAAAATGGTAGACAGCTGGGTTCAGCAAACTGTCTAAACCAGGTATGTTGGTTTGGTAAGCAAACCCAGATCTGTCTCTTGAGGGTGCAGCCCACTGCCTGAAATTCAGGAGATTTCTAACAGGCAATGGGAAGATATTGCTTTATTATTATTATTATTTTTAATTTCACCATTTGTTCCAGTTTTGTCTGTTCCTGCCTAACACAAATGAGAAGGAACATACTGAAAACAAAGCAGGAGATCGTGTAATCCCCATATAAAGTTTATTCTTTGATTTAAGAGCAAGAGGTCAGTCTGTAGCTGAGATTCCCTCCACTCCCGTCTTGGCAAAAAGAGGAGAAGAAATAGACGATGATTTTTGTTTTCTAGTCCTTCCTAGGTCATGCTCATCATTTAAAGTCTTATTCAGAGTACCTCTCCCCCCTCATCCCGTAGCATTTCTGAAGTTAGGCTGTTTGATTAATCAATTTGGTGTGCTAAATCACTCCTTATACAAAACTTTAGGGATTTTCATTTGTTTATTTTTCAGATTTATTTCAAAGTGTCACCTATAAATAGACTAGTTTCACTTTTTTCTGTAATGATTGAGTGTGAAAAATATATTCTTTTTAATGTTGCGATGTAAAGTTCAAAGAATATTCAAAGAAGAGCTTGCCAGATGAATTTGCAACATGACGCATTTGCAGCCTACAATTCTAAAGGATTTAAAATTGCTTCCTTATCTTGCTTTGATATATTTAAAGGAATATTCACCATCTTTCTGTCTTTTTTGGGGGGAAGGGGACAGCTTTCTTGTGTTAGTACGAATCTATTCATAAAATGTTGATTGTTTTTAAAGCTTTTATTGCTCTACATTTGTCAGCATTAAATTTCAGTTTCTACTTGTCAGCCTAGTTACAGAGAAAATCAGAATTTGTTTAAACTTGACTTAGTCCTTGCTAAGTATGCAGTTTTCCTCTGAATTTTCCGTTATCAGCATATTTAATAATCTAGGTCATTTGTAAAAATTAAAAACCAGCAGAAGTCTTAGCAGAGGTGACCCTAGTAAAACCCCACTAGGTATTTCTGTGTTCAGCACTTGCATGTGTGAATACAGCAACTTCTTATAGTCTTAAACACATTTCAAAGTACCTTAAGAAAATGGACTCGGCTTCTGTGTATAAAGATAGCAGAATTCTCAATCTCATTTTTGAGTGACTGACGCATCCAATGTGATCTTAAGTTTCTTCATTTTAAGACATGAATTTTATCATATCGGACATTATGTAACAAAGATGTATTTTTAATTTTTTTTAATTGTATTTTAAGAGAGAACAACTTGTACAGAACCACACTTCAATTTTTCAGTGTTTTTTTTTGTGACACACTAACTGAATTTATGGCTTCTATTTTGTTCATCAGTGTCCTTCAGAAAACTTTCATGAACCTGAATAACTGGAATTGGATATGAGAGCTATTCATAAAGGAGTGGTATGGTATGCAGAAAAGCTGGATGACTTTAACTGGAAGCTCTGTGGTTTTTTTCCTGTTTAAATGAATATTTCTGTGGTTACTTGTAGCTTTCAGATGATTGCTTTATCTGATACAACAGCTTCCTTTTAAATGTATGTAGTTTTTATTAATATTTTTTCCTATTCTTGTATACTTTAATATAACTCCTATAAAACTATATATGAAATATTAGTATACTATTAATACTTACACATATATAAATACGTGATGGTATACTATTAATGCGATGTAACAGTATTGTGTATATATATCCCTCTGTGTCTTGACCTGTAAATTAGACTAGGCTTGTCTTAATGTTTGAAAATCTCTAGCATCAAATTCGATATGCACAAGAAAAAATGTTGATGATGTTCTTCAAACTATTGAGTCCTCAGCTGCAACAGATCATTATATAAAAAACAAATACATGGTATAATCTTAACCTAAACTCTGTTTGTAGTTACTGGAATGTTTTGCTATGTAAGGCAGATTTGCGTTGCTCGTTCAGCTCCTGAGAATTCATCTGATTTTGTTATGGGTACTTAACTATAATTGCTCAGGAAATTAATTTTTTACATGTTTTCTTTTAATTCAGTTCTGTAGTTGCTAATCTTCCCCGCCCCCCGCCCCCCCCCCATGTGGAAGGAAGAGTGGTATGTCACCACCTTGTGCACTCCAGAAACATTACATTACATACTTGCTAGCAAAATTTTCTTCCTTAATCAGATACATTGTGCCTGTCCTTAGCTGTGCTGTGTGGACAAGAAGAGGTGATGTCTCTTCCCAAGTTTAGAGATCGTAACCTGCCAAATAATCTCCACTGAGACTGTGTTTAGACAGCCTCAAATCTATGAGACCCACAGACTACTTTTTTTTTTTTTTTTTTTTTTTT
>Ga0065711_1039353_pt1 | contig 17919 bp, 18 predicted proteins | sample Hoacrofraction12_FD_59098 | JGI IMG/M metagenome (GOLD analysis project Ga0065711, IMG submission 59098) | Hoatzin crop microbial communities from Cojedes, Venezuela - Epithelial fraction 12 v2 (version 2) | ecosystem: Host-associated > Birds > Digestive system > Esophagus > Crop | place...
CCTGGACAGGGTCCTGTGCAGCCTGCTGTAGGTGACCCTGCTTCAGCAGGAGGGTTGGACTAGATGACCCACAGAGGTCCCTTCCAACCCCTACCATTCTGTGATTCTGTGATTCCTTTTCTGTTGCCCATGGCGGCGGAAGAAACAGAATCAGAGTGCTTCCATCAGCTGCTGGATCCACAGAGAAAAACTGTCATATTAACGAAGCAAAGCCCTAATGAAATTAAAAAGTGAATGGAAATGTTCATCTTATCCAGAAAAAATACCATTATTATTATATCATTTTGGAAAAGACCAAAACATTTCTAGAATTCTGTAAGCATTGCTTTGACAATGTCATCTATAATAACACTGCATCACCCAATATACACAAGGTTTATCTTTTCAAAGAAAACATGGTTAATCTCCAGTCTCTCAAAAATAGTTCTCAGTATAATATCAACTTGTGTGCATGTTTCTGGAAAAGCTTGCACCCCAGATCTGTTTCAGCCTTCGCAAAACAATGTAAACATTCATGTTGCTCAGTGATATCCAATACCATTATTTATGATAGCTTTCAAAACCTCACCTTCAGTGAGGTCATGCTAATTAATGCATAATCGGGCACATATAATTTTTCTGTGATACTACACTTTAAGTCTAATTTTCAAATATTTTCCATCAATGGCACTATCAACAACGAGACTTACAATCATTAAAAAAACCTAAATAGGCTGTGTGCACAACAAGAGAACTCTGCATAGCTTTGATGTAACAGGAAGAAGACAAGCACTAAACTTAATTTTCAGGTATCTGCCATCAAATCCTAACCTACTGTGCACATTAATATTTACAACTGCATTCCTAATTCCTTCTAGTTTCAATGGTTGTTTCATAAACCTGTCTTTCTTTCACTTGCTACTTCAAAGATTAGCCCAAATACCTTTCTCTTATTCTTGTATTTTCTCTTAATGGAGGAAAAAAAACACAAACAAACAACATATCACCACCAACAGAAAACTATTTCACAGTTGCTTCAAATGACAGTGCATCGCCTCTACACCAACTTGCCTTCCTGGAGTGCATGAGTCCCATAGAATTTGGCAGTCAACAATGCACACCGATTCTTCTAATCTGCATCACATATAGCAGGCTCCGAGTACTGCCCTGATGAAGAAGTATAGAAAGGAGAGTACTGAAAAGGAAAACAGGAATGTTGGACTACCTTGCATGGATTCTTCCATCCAAGGCTCTCCACACACTGGGAACAGCAAAAGCAGGAAGGATGGGACACCCACCTTCTTTTTTGGAAGCTCGACATGGAAAGAGCAGTTATACAAACATTTCACATCAGGGTGCCCCATATATGATACAGAGTTATAACTGAAATGTGAGACTAATTCAACATAACCCATACAACCATCAGACAAGGTGCCTCCTAACATCTTTTTCTTATTTGACTTTCTTTCGCACCTACTAAGCATCTTTTAGGTGTACTATCTAAATACTTCTCAATACTGATACAGAGGAAACTACCAGTTACTTTCCTTTTACTCCAGTATTTTGTTGCTTGTCAGATGCAGACATACTATTTGTAGATCTTTAATGTTTCTCATACTTAAAAAAACATCCCAGCATTCTAACATTCAGTTTCTACTGTGTATTTTAAATGTATTTTGCATTCTCTCTTCCATTTTATCAAAAGTTGCAGGTTCTTTTACAGAGAATTACTGTGCTTTAGTTCTCATTTGTCTTCAGCAATTTACTACTCATCCACATTTATGCCAATCTTCAGATGCACCCAATAGCATCTTTTCTTCTGAGTCAGCTTCAGGTTCCTCTTTGTATTTTGGCCGAGTCTCCTGTGCTTTATCTTTTCCCAATTAGAAATGTCACCATTTTTCACTCAGCTCATTCTTCATTTTAGTACCCTTTCCCCCCCCCAAGTTTTGTTCATCTAGCTGGACTACAGGGTATTCATATACGTATCTTGCCACAGGCTCAAAAACAGAGTCAATGCATTCATGAACTTTATCTCACAGAATTTCAGAGAAAACAGCTGAAATGGCTCAACACGTTACAGAAACACTTCAGAATCTCTGTATACCCACTTCCTCACAAAATGCATCAGAAGTCCATTATGCTAATTTCAGTCCAAGTGCTTGCCATCTTACTCATGCAGACTATCAACTCTTGCCTAGAAATTACCGCCTATAAACAGTTTCAATTTCATCTAGTAGTTACAAGGTCTTCTATTACGCAAGATTTCAAGGTAACATCATCATTTTAAAATGCTAACATTTAAAAAATATTAAATACTGATATTATGATTTAACCTGCTGCGTGAACTTTAACTACAGTAACGTAAGGTAAAGTTCCAGTCTGCCAGTAACTCTTGGGAAATAAGATTCACGATAAAGCAATATTCAGCAAACCATAAACATTGATCTGAGAATGCAAAATTTTCTAAATTCACAGAAATATCAGCTTTGTCATCTATGAGCTTCTTCAGCATGACAGAAGGCAAGCCACAGAACATTCCTTGGGAGGCTACCCTGAGAAAAAGAAGCACATGTATCTAATTCAGTGGTATGCCAACTACAGATGAGAAGGGTATTCATAAAGGGGTAAAATGTTATTGCTGCTTGTGAGTTGTTATTAAAATTAAGCACAGTGGTTGCTATATTCTTCACAGCTTGAGGGTGTGAGGGGGAAGTAGGTGGGAAGTCTAGTGAACGCTCTATAAATATCATAACTTGCCTGGCCACTGCAGCACCACAGACATGACAGAAAAAAAAAATCTCATCATTTGAGACAGGTGGGTTTAAAGTACAGAATTACTTCTTTTTAATCAAAAGTGTACCAAGAAACACCTGGGAAATGGGACAAAATTAAAAAAAAATCAACAGATTATGCTGTCAATTCTAGATATGATCATGTGCTTCAGAGATAAAACCTTATTCTGCATGACAGCTGAACAGATGGAACTTCTCATTTTCTGCTAACTGGACCAGTATTTCAAATATAATTCAAATTAAGATGAAAGCTACTCCCTTCTAAGAAGCAGGTGCACCATCCCAAAAACAATGAACTGGATGTCGCAGAGATTTAACTGACATTATTGTATCACATTATACATTTATGCAATACTTCAAACTAAAAGCTGAAGAAACAATAAGCATTAATGCACAGTGCATTATTAATGAGAAAAAAATTCACATTCCATATTTGGTGGAATAAAAAAAAACCCCACTCTGCAGGGTAAGAGTGTCCTACATCTCAAATGCATATACCATTTTGTTCTCTTCTCCTCCTCTAAATTAATTTATTGCTTCAAACAGCAGTTATAAATAGGCTAAACCCTGAATACCAATCACCTTCCAACATTTAAGCTCCCACTAAGAAGTGCTTTTTCTGCCTTTTCAGTCTCTCTAAATCTGTTTCTTTCTAACTACATCCACTATAAAGGAAAATATCTGATTTGATCCAAGTCTTTGTCCTCTCTCACCTTATGCCCAATGTTTATTTGCATGGTCTTTCATGATACCTCTTTTATATAGTCTGTCAACAATACTGCCTTCAAAAAAAACCCCACCATAATCATTCTTGCTACAGTTACATTTTCTCTCTTGCACTACTTCATTGGCTTCCAGCTTTTTCTGATGTGTCAGCATTTTGAACTGCAAGACAAGCTCAAAAGCTCCAGTGTGCTACAGGATTTGCAGCAGTTGTTCTAACAGCTGCTCTCAGAAATATGTAACTAATAATTACCTTGCAATACTTAAGGCTATTGCCTCATGGCACTGGCTGTCCTTAATCCATTTTTTTATTTCTGTATTTCACCTCAGGAGACACTGCACTCTTTGCAACACAAACACCCTTCAGACAAATGTTTGTAGTACAGGATGCCATAACATGCCAACACCAATGCCAACAATGCCAATCTCTCGCACTGATTGTTTCCAATGCAAATTACTGCTAAGCACTCTCAATAGTTGTTTTGAGTTTACTATCAGAGTTCACTCACCTGATATGCAAAACCAAATTCTGCTATGAATTTCAACAATTCCTTCTACCTTAAGATCTATTTCTCTCTGAGACCTTCAGACAGATGCCTGATCTTTATACTAAAACCAGCATGTCTAAACCAGATCTAACTCTCCTTCCTTTCCACACAATCATGATGAAGAATGACATCACTTTTCTCCTTTCTTTCTGGTATTGTTTTAGAATGGGAGCTCTCTTGTCTCTATACTCAGGATATCTCTCCAACATACAGGTTCTTTCTGCATAAGATGTTTCCCGTAAAACTTTCCTGATTTTCCATACTGCTAAATCTGTCATCCAGGCTCAATTACCATGATATAATTTTCTCTTGACTTGGCATGTGCATCCTACCCTACTCATGAATTTATAATACTGCTGCAAAGATTGCTTTTCTAGTGAGAAACTGGGAGCACTTCTATCCTCTCTTTCGACCCTCCACAAGATCTCTATTTTTCACTTTGGCTACAAGCTAATTCGTTTTGAAACTCCTCTGCAAACTGTCCCCTTCTCCTCTGTCTTTCTATAGCCTGAGGCAGGTGGACTTCTATCACACACAGATCTGTATCAACCAACCCAAACTTCTTTGCCCCCATCCTTGGCTAGACAATAGAATTCCATGAATATCTACAACTAATTTAAAAACTTTCCTTTACCTTCTATTTTGCCATGAAGTATAAAACAAAAACTTCAGTTAGTCAAGCTGCAGGTGGGTTACATTTTTGCTAATGAGGATGATGATTACTACCCATTTTTATCCAGAATACCTTTTCTTATGCCCCAACTTTAAACACTTTGGATAAAGACTATCTCTTCTGTCTCAATGACCAAGCAGGTACTCAGAGGTGCAAGACAATGGTTTGTGGCTCATAAGCATAATACACTTACATATAAAATGAGTAATACCTGTAAATAAATTTAAACTACATGGATGGGAGAAACAGTGCTGTCACAGCCAGCAAGATAACGTAAAACTACAGAAATGGCTCTTGCTCTTCGCCCAGTAGTAAAGCAAATTCTGAAGCTGTTCTGTAGCAAGGTGTTTTCCTACTATAAGGTCAGTAATTTGAAATAACTGTATATAAACACATTTCACCACGCAGCAACCAAACTTCATTCTTCTCCTAACATAATCCTTTTGTATTCTTCCAGTTTCAGAAAGAGGTGCTCTTTTTCAGATTTATTTGGCAGAATTTAGGAGAAAGAAAACAGGTATATACACATACTGAAACTGCAGTAAGGAGGAAATTAAATATTTGAAATTTCCTAATTTTTCTTCTGAAACACTTCAGGGAGCAAGATACACTAAAGGATGCTGCCAGAAACAATGACCAGGAATCATCGCTCCTATTGCATTACACTAAGCAATGTCAGTGTAAGAGTAAAGATCCCTATAATCCACTTAGCAGCCTATATAAATCCACACCTGATCAATATGCAGAACGTATGACCTGGTAGCTGTAATTTTAGCATTAAGTAATGCCTAACAAAATTTTATCTAGACTGTTTAATACATTTATTCCACCTAGCCAGCCATGAAGCCAGCCACTGAAGCCATACCTGGTCTCAGGACATGCGTTTCAACAGAAGAAATACAAACAAAATTATTTTTAAAGAAAAGCAGGTAAAATTTATTTCCTTCCCTTGCCCATCTATAAAGAGGGCCTGCATTTGCACTTTATACATCTGAACAGAACAAAGCATCACATCGGGTTCCACTATGCAACTATCATAGATTATCACTTTCTTCTCTTCTGGCTCATACAATTTATTTCCACTTAATTCCCCATTTAAATTTAGATAGTTGTAATCCTGCTTCATGTTAGGCCATACCTTTCTACTACAGAAAGTTTTCCTTCATGAACGCTGCACCCAGGGTAATAGATCTATGGGGATCCAAGAACACTTGAGGAAGAAAACACAATTCCTTTTGGCTCAAAAGAGCCCACAGTCTGCAAGTTGATGTATTTTAATCACCAGTTCTTCTTGACTACCAGAGGTAATGTAGCTTTGTACCACCGACTGTATTACACCCCCTTTTAAAGAGCAGCAACCAAGCTGTAAAAATTTGCCCCAAGCCAGATTACTAAATGTGTTCATCTTGCATAGTAAGTAAAGTATATGGATGTTGGTAAGCAGTCTGAAACAATCAGTTAATAAATAAGATTCTTGTTATTCCAAACTTTTAAGTGAGGACAATTCAAATCAACTTTTTCAAGCTGCAGCAGACTTTAGAAACATTCTGAGCCAAAAGAAGCATTCAACATAACAGTTTTTCCATCAGAGCAGATGCATAAATTCTCGCAAGGAATAACTAACACAAACCCCTGATGACCAGTTTCCACCTCCACTCACCATCCGATTCATTCTTCTCCTTCTCTGAGAGGGTGGCAAGGTGGGAAATTCAGGAAAGTTCAGCTGTGTCTTCCTACTGTTCTTCATGGTAAAGTCCAGGATCCATCGCAGCAAGATTTTCATAGCAGCAGGAGTCCAGGTCAAAAACTCAGATCATTCTTTAGAAGTGGACATCCAACACAATAGCATCTTACACATCTCCATTTTCCCTTGGGAAGTACAACATGGGTGTTTTGCCCTTCTCCATCCCTCACCCAAAATTACACTGGTTGTGGTAAGGTGACCCCCATCGTAAACTAAAAATTTTTATAGGTATGCAACCATGAGCTAAAACTCAACACGGAGTCTTTTTTAGGTCATGAGACAGTACCTCACACTAAAAGTCCTGATTTCTTATGTATTTTAATAATTTACAAAGGCATTACTACAAGTTACTCTGATGACTAGTCTTCATACAAAAGGTTATTACACATAAGCTTAATAGATGCTTAGCGACATACAAACAGAGTCACAATTCATAAAGAACAGCCAGCCAGCGCACAGCTGTCACTCAGGAGAGTGTCACTTATTTCTCTTTTACAGTCCTATCCTATATTCCTGTTTCGGAGGACAGAGTCGGTGACACTTGGGAATACTGTGGCTGCTGCAAAAGTCTAAAAATTAATATGACCTCCAAAGAAATTAGGCCTTCGTACCTCCTTCCCCCTTGCAGAGGAAAGCCCTGGCTGGGCACTGACAAGGAGCTCCTCAGAAGCATTACTTTACGATGGTACAGGATATGCACAGATCATACAGACCTTTGTTCCAGCTGACGGCATGTCATATATTAGTAGAGATTATAGAATGTTTCTGTCAGTGGAAAGTCTGTTAAAATCCTCAATTTGGCAATCTTCTTTTCTGGTGACAGGGTTAAATGGCTTCTTCCAAGACTGGAAAAATGTCTAACATACCTGCCAAAAATCTGCAATCATAACAACAAATCACACTAAACTTTGTATTTCAGGAAATACTACCATTTTATTCCCTTTTAAGAGATCCATGTTTTGTTCTAACAATAATCAGAATGTCATAGGTAACCCTAGAAAAATATGGAAGGTTACAGAAGGTGGGATGTGTTCCCCTGCCAAGTCTCTTGGGTTCCCTTGCCCATATTCACCAACCTCGCAACCATTTCTAGCTCCCAGGTTCCACATTCCTCCTTCATACCAGGGTCATAGCTCATGGGACCACTTGCTCACTTTTTTCTACTACTTTGAGTCAAACTGGAGCAGCAAAAGGTCTCATGAGTGCCACTGCCAGCTTGAGGGAGAGACAGTAATGAAAGAACAAGATCTCTCCATTTCAGCAACAGCAAACTTGCGTGAATCAACTGAGTCAACCACACTTCACCTTCAGGTTCACAAGAGACCCTGGCTCCAGTTTTCTGGACTTTATCCCATACTATTATATACCTGGGTCAGACCCAAATGCAGGAGCTGCCTATTTTCCAGCTCTGGCTCAGAAACTGCTTACACATCATGTCTTTTCGATCCCAGATGACAGAAACTTCACAAAAACAGATGATTTCATAAACGACCTGTCATTTTCTCACTAAATTATTATTTCAAGAACAACCTAGGAAATTTTGGTGCATCACACTGAAGCAATGCCATGCTTTGCTTGTGGATATTGTATTCTTGGTTCGCAAATCAGGAATGGGCTAAGCAAACTTTTATTTGTTTTAAAATCAGGAAATATCCATACAACAGTATCAAGTATGTTTACATAGCAGAGACAAACATCTCCATGTCATCGTTAGAAATTTTTACAAAGATACAAAACTATTACACTGAGTTAAAAAAAAAAATTATCCCAGACAGATAAGAGAATAACCACAACTATTTCTAAAACTACGCATTTGTTTATAATACTTACACTAGATTTAATTCAGAATTTTGCTTCGTATTATAACAGGGCAAAATTTTACAAATATGAGCTAAGAAAAAGGAAATTCCAGTAATTTGCAAATCACCACTGGTTATTTACAGTTAGGCAAAAATAAACAGTACAGCCCTTGATTCTCTGGAATTATTATAATTACTGAACGGTGAACCTGGATTAGCAGTTCAACTAGAATTTCAAGTTAGAAGAGCCACTGAACGTAGCAGACCTGCCTTGTTCTTATCCCTCAGTGCTTCTTCTCCCTTACACAGCTTGTGCCATGAAGCACACCAGGTAACTACTCTTGCTGAAAAAAGGAAGTGCACTAGGTTAGACAGATAACAGACCCATCATAAGGCTGCACAAACACTTCTTATGAGAAAGAGGGAAAGGAAAGGCCAGCACTAGAAGGTAGACATGAGCAGTCAGATGAAGGAAAATGACTGCTCTGCCTTTTTTTGACAAAAATACTAGCTTCTACTAACTCTCAGCTCAGATATTTACTTTATGATGGAAATAAACCTGGATGTTAATTTTACTATAGCGAAGTAGTTTTGCACAAAATGGAACCATGAACAGTCTTCTTTTTTTGGCAATTTTAGAGTCCAGTGCTGTCAGCATATTGCTTAGATCAAGTATATGCAGCTTGTGTTTTTAAACCAGTTTCAACTCCAACATGTACCATATAAATTATTTTTAATAGACATTCACATACAGAACTCTCTCAGTAGGTATTTTGCAAGAATGGTCAAAAGAGGTGAAATTCTGGAAGACAACAGACATTCTGTCATTGACTTCAACAGAACCAGTTTATTCTCATTTCTTGAGGAAAAAAACTCAAAGTCTGTTTTTTAAAAGTCTGATGTAGTAAAAGAGCATAACAGACATGTCTGGCCATAATCAAGTCATCATTTGCAAACTAACATCTCTTGACAGACTAAAAATAGAAAAAGATATGTTACATGTGCTTATGATAGTCATATCACTAACCGAAAGAGTCATAGTCCCACAATTAGAGAGGGACAAACTTTTTTAAAGCTTCTAGAAGATCAGTTCATCTGAAATTTAAAATAATATTTGGTTGTTTCAATATTGTCATGGCTATACCAATCAGCATTCAACATCTCAATTTCTAGCTAGTGTATTAGAAAAAGTCACCACTTCTCCAGTAGAAGTAGGCAAGATTTGAGAGCTAAACAGACAACCGTAACATTTTTTTCACCCATAATTTTGACACAATCTTTGGACAGTGTCCGGGTAATAAGCAACTCTGAGTCTTCTCTTGCTTGGCCTGAACCCTTCACAGCTCTCATATAGCATGAATCGCTTTGTCACTAAATTTATTTTTTTTGCTCATTTCTTTCAACACAGAATGAACCAGAAAAGCTGCTAGATACAAACAACCTAAGCTAACACTGGACTCACTGTGCCCTGCCCCTGTACTTGTCTCAAAAAGTAGTAGCAAGGACCACCTTGAGTAAGAGCACAGGACCCCCAATGACAAAACACCTGATACAAGACAACCTAAAATGAAGTAGTGATCCAGAGACCAAGCAAACAGAACCATGGCATGACACGTTCACAAGGACTACAACAAATGTGGCCTATCTTCAACATCTATCCTTGAAGCTCTTACAAATCGCAAAGCCTTTTTAAATTACACGTTTTTCTCCACACACACTGCTACTGTAAGCTGTGCCTTCCAAATTTCTTGCTATTTATTAAAAAAAAAATTAAATGTTTTGTGATCAGTTTTGTCAAAGGAGCAAAACAAGTGTTGCTTTAGTACCTTGTTGCTGGATGCATCTGCTTGAGATAACCGTGTTCAATCCTACTGGAAGGCACAGATTTCTGACACTCTGTATGACTGGGAACTTTATTTCCGCCCCTGCTCAATTCCTAATCACCTAGCCTGCAGAAGTAGCCAGCAGGCTACAAAAGGAAGTCTTCTCTGAAAGCCAATTTATTGTACTGATGATGCTGAATTAAAAAGATGTTCAGTTCTTCTCTTCTGCTCCATACATTCAGAGAAACAATACCAACAATTCAGCTCACTGAAAAGTGCAGTAGTAAATTTCATTATCAACTTATGTGATTAACCTTTATACTCATCAAATATGAACTATGCTCCTGAATGAATTCCTCCCCTGCTTCAGGCAGAACCTCACCTTGGCTGCCAACAGCCTTTGGGGTGGTGCATCCTGATTCAGACAGCACAACATGATACATATTTCTGACCAAATGCGGGTGGGAGATACATTTAATTTTCTATCCAACAAAATATAAAGGAGCAACTGAGCTCAATTAATTTATATTCATTTTTTCACTACACAGTATCTTCCTGTTACAACCGTTAAATTTGAGCATTCTTGACCGTATTAATGAGTCACTGCTACACACCAAGCATAAAAGAGAAAAAATATGAATACTGTATACAGACAAGGCTTGAAAAAGGAGGGGGCAGGATTGTGAGTCTGGGAAACACTGGTAGTATTCTGCCATTCTAAGATGCCTTGTTAGATCACCTTAATTTAAGATTCCCCAGCAGAAAAGAAACAATTACTCTACAGCACTGGAAGAAAAGCCTCAATTTACATACTGGAACTTTTTGTCTTCTTCTTAAAATGACACAAAGAAATGACTTACGGGAATATATAGTTATTATTAATGGTGTGGGAAGTCTAAGTTGCTTGGAAAACTATGGTGTTTGTAAACTCTGCATTATAGGAAGTTCTGCAGCAAGACTAAAACAAAACTCCAGCCAATGTAGACAACCTACTAGATGTATAAGCAACTATTTGCCAAACAGGCATTTTCTTCCAATATGATTCCAAACAACACCCCTGTACAGATACTGATAACTTGCAAGCAATGGACTCTTCTATAATGATGCTCCCCCATTCTCTCTAACAACAATAACATTTATGGCTGTGATGCCACTGTCCCGGACATTCATTTTCACTTTCTCACTGGATATCAGTGACTGGAAGTGACCCCCTTTGAAGGACATTAGTTCTGCCAGATTAAACTCTGCTGTGGCTAGTATCTTGAGGGTACTCCTTGGGCATTGCAGTGGTCATCCCGCTGCATTGTGCTATATATCTTCCTGTGGTGGGTTGACCCTGGCTGGATGCCAGATGCCCAGCAAAGTTGCTTTATCACTCCCCTCCTCAACTGGACAGGGGAGAGACAACAGAACGAAAGGCTCCTGGGTTAAGATAAGGACAGGGAGAGATCGGTCATCAGTTACCGTCATGGGCAAAACCTGACTTGGGAAAATTAGTTTATCGCCAATCAAATCAGAGTAGGGTAACGAGAAATAAAACCAAGTGGTAAAACACCTTCTCAATTCCCTCCCTTCTTCCTGGGCTCAACTTCACTCCTGATTTCCCCTACTTCCTCTCTCTGAGCAGCACAGGAGGACGGGGAATGGGGGCTGCAGTCAGTTCATTGCACGCTGTCTCTGCTGCTCCTTCCTCCTCACACTCTGCCCCTGCTCCAGCGTGGGGTCCCTCCCACAGAAGACAGTTGTCCATGAACTGCTCCAGTGTGGGTCCCTTCCACGGGGTGCAGTCCTTCAGGGACAGACTGCTCCAGCGTGGGTCCCCAACAGGGTCACAAGTCCTGCCAACAAACCTCCTCCAGCATGGGCTCCTCTCTCCATGGGCCTCAGGTCCTACCAGGAGCCTGCTCCAGCATGGGCTCTCCACAGGATGACATCCTCCTTTGGGTTCCTCCACCTGCTCCAGCATGGGGTCCTCCATGGGCTGCAGGGTCACAGCCTGCTTCACAGGCTACAGGGGAATCTCTGCTCCAGCACCTGGAGCACCTCCTCCACCTCCTTCTTCACTGACCTTGGTGTCTGCAGAGTTGTTTCTGTCACATATTCTCACTCCTCTCTTCTGGCTTCTGTTTCACAGGGGTTTTTTTTCCCCTTCTTACATATGTTATCCCAGAGGCACTACCACCATCACTGATGGGCTCAGCCTTACCCAGCAGTGGGTCCGTCTTGGAGCTGGCTGGCATTGTCTCTGCATCATATGGGGGAAGCTTCTGGCATCTTCTCACAGCCACCAACACCTTGCCACCCAAACCCAACACACTTTACATTCTACCTTTCTGGTTGCAGTTCTGTGGACAAACTTTTCCTCATCCCTGAGTTCAATATCCCCCTCTCACAGGTACAAACATCAACTAGTCCACATGCTTCATTAGTTCCAATGCTTGTAACAATTTCAATTCCTACAGCACTGACTACTGCCTGCAGAAGTCTGCCAGAATGCATCCTTTCTTCGGCCTCTTCTGATCAGAAGCAAATTTCATACTGATTGCAGTTCCCCTTGATGGTGCCTCCAGATCATCTAGACAGAGAAGGCCAGTCAAATTAGTACTTCACTTCAAGAAGGGTGAAATGATAACACCTTGTGTTTCACATGCACATGGCCACAAATAGTGGATACCTAGAAACTAAGATTTTACCTTCCTATTTCACCATTTCCATATCCTCAACCTGTCACGCTCATTTTTAAGTGCTCCTCCTTTCCATGCAACTCCCATACCCAGAGGCAGAGCACAAAACTGATTCTTCCCTCTCCTCAAAGCAAAGCAGTTATTATCTCTGTAAATCTGACCTTAAAACTACCAAGCCTCTTCTGGCACAAACTTTTTTTGGTATTTTAAAGATCTATAAAGAACATAAAAAACTTATTATACAAAGAAGAAGTCAAACCTAATTCCTCACCACCTTCTCCGTTCTTCAAGAGAAACTGAAAAGGTTACAGTGGCCCACAGGGTAGCATGCCAACCTTCCTCAGCTCCTTCTATTTAACCTCTTTTACCAGGGTTTCTCAGCTGCACTCTTTTGTTCAGCTCTTTACACTTCTATCTTATTTTTTAAAATAAAAATGTAACCCCTCCACTTTTATTTAAATGCTTTAATTTTCTTTCTAGTCTTATTTTACAGAAACAAATAATTTCTAAAAAGATATACTAAAGAAGGTACCAGTAAACGTGGACATTGAAAACTTTCATATGACAATCACGATTAACAAAGCACTTGGGCATTATTTATAATACTGCTAATCCAAATTCATATAATGAGCTGAAATTAATTATACAGACTTATTAGAAAATGTTTCCTGTAGCAGTCACAGGCACACTTCAAGTCTCTTTTATATAGTAATTCTGTTGTTTGGTTTTCCAGTATAAATCCTAAAGCTTCATAGGAGTAGGTGATTCGTTCTTACATATATTAATCACTGATTTTTTTCCCCTCCTTTTGAACCAGAAAAATAAATCGAATTCTCCTTGTATTTCAGGATAATGAAATTAAAAGTCATAGAACGTAGCCATAAAGCGGGTATGAAAATATGCTGACAATCCTGATAAATATAATGATCACGTTTGCAGCGCTCATAGTTCTGGTGATGATGTTCCAAGGACAAAATATGGGCAAGACTGCTGACAGTTTCAGCAGCTCTATTTCTGTGACAGCCACCAGGAATCCACAACAGTCTCACCTTCACTAACTTACAATGGAATGGTGTAGTGGTGAGTCACGTCACTTCTTAATATACATACAGGAAAACAGAGTGCAAGCAACTTCAGCATGACAGCATAGGTACCCTACAGTTATTTTAACTCTTAGTAAAGACATGTCTAATGAAATGTTCGTAACAACTACCAAAAAGGTTGCTATTCTGAACCCTGCAGGTAGCAGTTGTTTAAGTCAGCAGGATTAACAAAATCAAGTAAGATTTTTCCAGCTATTAACAACACGTATCTGTTCACCACTTTACTGTTCCTTTCTCTGTATACAGTAAAAAGAAAGCTATTAACACAAGGAAATTAAAAATACATATTTTTCACTATCTGATTTTTGGCCATCAAACAGACATCAAAAAACCCGCAAATTGTCACACCTCCACACACACCTCTACTGAAAGAATCAAAATAGGTTCTCAAACCAAAACCACAATACTTAACATATGTACAGCATATAAGACTTAAGACTGGCAGCCAAAATTCAATAAGATGAGCATCTCAGTTTACTATCAATACACACGCTGAAAATCAAACCTGGCCATTAGCAGACAACATGCAAGTTACTGCCTGTCCAGATGACTACTTATTGCTACTCCTGGTTTTCAAGTCAGCAAGATTAACATACCAGGCCTGTTGTCAGTTCACTTCTCGCAGCTGAAGGAAAAACATATCACTGCACCCAAATGCTGTTTTTCATATATTAATGCTTTTACGATCTGCAGTGAGCTCCTCTCAGTGTAATTGCTTTGCTGCATAATGCATCACCCAGACCGAAAAGCTGTTTTGTCATTCCAGAATTACTGTCCTAGAAGCTGGCCGTCTGCAATGCAAGCTTTATTTCTGTACAAACAGATATACACACAATTATTTTACAGCTAGGTTTCTCCGTTACGTAGCCTCACCCGAGAGCAATATTCAGCAAGCTGACAGTATGGACTGCACTGTTTCCGAAACAACGTTGCCACCAGCTGGACAAACCTGTCTGTACCTGCCAGCTATTACCAAATGCCAGTGTATGTATGTGGATAAAAACTCCACCTATGAAAAAAACCACTTTCTCAATACCCTTATTTACATATCTGAAATAATTCAGTCATAAAATTTGGTTTCATGCTCCTTAATCAAAATTCAAATTCTGTGTTGCCTTAGTATCTTAAACATGTAGCACTAAAATCAGTTTATTAGCTTTCCACCAACAGTTGAAAAACTAGCTTGCAAAACTTTTTTTTTTTTTTTTATGTTCACCAATATTCCTTAGAATTCTCTGCAACGCTACCCAGCTGTCTATTCCCATCATCTATCCCATCCAGTTTCAGGACTGGCAACTGAAGAGTCATCTCACAGTTAACGAGTTATGCTGGATGACCTCTCATGACAACCACAGTGCAGTCGTACTATTTAATCACTGCAATCACTTTAAGGTAATCTTGTAAAAAATAGCACTTGCAGAATGTTATTAAGTACAGAGTCATCCTTTCTTCCAAATGAGTCTGCCTCACCATAGTGCTGAAGCACTTTGGAGACGACAGTTTCTTCCCACTTGAAAATAGAAGTCTCTGATAAACATCACACAATGTATCTTCAGTCCCACCCTGGCTGAAGGTTTGTATTTTCAGAAAAGTAACTAATTCTGAATTCTTTTATATTCCTGTGGGCAGAATGGTTCCTTTTTCAGGGTCTTTCCCTCTGTCTTGACACTTAAATTCTTAAATCCTTCTCTATTTCTAGCAATTACTTTCTTCACTGAATCTACTAACTTCTTATTCTTACAATCTATTCTGACAATCCAGGGACTTTCAATGTTTCAGTGTTCACTTTGTCAAGAGAATTAATGCAACCAAACAGCTCAGTTTTACATTTTCCTTCCCTTCCCCTCCAAACTGCCACTCCTTTCTACATTCACCCAGCAGAACTAAAATACCTTTGCAAGCTCGTATCTTTTTGCCATTACTCATGAGACCTCTTTAAAATTCGACAAAATACCTTTTAAAATCAGCATCTTTGCATGTTGCTGACAGCTGATACCATCGTTTAAACCTCTGCAATGATTCCCTACACCACAACGAAAAACACTCCAGTTGCTAGCCCTTCTTCTAACAACCTAATTATTCACAGACAAAATCAGGAATGCAAAACAACTTTCCTGTGACTACAAACAGGTAATGGTGGTCTCAGTTTCACCTGCACGTCTCAGATTTTAGGATATACATGAGACTATGTCTACAGTAGTGATGTGATTCAAAGCAAGCGTAGTTTTGTAGTGAATCCTGTGCTGCCTCTGTTTACCACTTGTTGATTCAGATCTCAAAGAAGTTTCTGTGTGCACAACTTGCCTTTTTTAAAGAATAAATCCTCACTTTTAAAACATTTAAGAAATTAACATGATATTAGGTGTCAAGGCAATGTGAAGGCCGTATGTGGCTATTAAATGCTCAGTGAGTCTTGCTGATGACTCCTTGGCTCTCCAGCTGACGAATCAACTCACGAATTGGGGCGAAGGAGTCTCGGTTTGTGCGATATTGCTGCCGGTGCACCATCCTGGCAGCAGTTGGCACCTGCTATTCTTTAACCCACAGCAATCCCACAATGAAGGGATCTTCCAAGAGGCCAAGCAGGGTACATAGTTGTTCGATCTTCTCTGTGTTCACAGTGGCTACACCAAAAGCCCATCAGTACCCCTTCGGGTCCCTGAAGTACCCTCTCCTGAGGCAAGTGATGCCAAGGATACAAGGGGCTTCTGGGTGGTCACAATGGGGTGCTTCTCCCACTTGTCCCCCGTCAAGCTCACCAGAGCCTCCAGTACAGGCAATTCCCAGCATCCCCCTGTCACTCCAGAGATCCGGATGGGTTCTGTGCCCCTACACCCTGCTGGCACCCGTGTACACTGTGCACCTGTGCCTACCAAAGCCTTATACTGTGAGGGTCTGATGAGCCAGACCATCAAATCCACACAGTCCAGTGTACCCGGTCACCCCTTTCCTCCTCCCGGCCGAAGGCTGGGACCCTCTATTCTTGTTCCTGGTCAGAGTATTCACTGTCTGACTCTTGCAGTGCCAGACCAGAAGTCCCCTCATCAAGATCAAGGGAGGTGATCTCAGATCTTCTGTGTCTGGGAGATTGCTGATCGACTTCTTGTGTCTCAACAGCAACTATGCTGACAGCCTTCTTGGGTTGCCCCTTCTTAACAACCGCCTCCCCTCTCAGTTCACGTACATGGGCTTCCAGCTTAAAGGTGTGTTCACCATCCCACTTCCTCGTGTCCTCCCCCTGGTCATGCAGGAAGAACCAGAGCGTGCAACATGACATGTGCTTGGGGCTCCCTTTGCCTCTGATCAGCACAGGAGAGGACCGATTTCTTAGGACAAGTGTGACACCCAAGATGCTGTCCCATAGGGATGAGGAGGTACAGAGATTTTCCTCAAAGCCAAGAAGACACTCTTGCCACAGCTGATGCATCCATATCCAGGCAATACATTGCTGCCAAGCTGTTACAGTATGACGCTGGGGCACCTTGAATCACCTGCCTCCACATGACCCATGTGCACAGGACATCCTCTGGCTCTTTGGAGACCTCATCATCATCAAGATCATTGTAGATAACTTCCAGCACCACTAATTCTCTCAGCTACTGGATGCCTTCATCTGTGGTAGTCAACCTTCCTGGGGAATTCAGAACATCTTCCTTGAATGGGTACCTGTCCGTCTCCTGGAGAGAGTCCAGCGGAGGGCTACAAGGATGATGAGGGGACTGGAACATCTCTGCTACGAGGAAAGGCTGAGGGAGCTGGGCTTGTTCAGCCTGAAAAAGAGAAGGCTGCGAGGGGACCTACTAAATGCTTATAAATATCTGAAGGGTAGGTGTCAGGAGGATGGGGCCAAGCTCTTTTCAGTAGCGCCCAGCGACAGGACAAGGGGCAATGGGCACAAACTGAAGCACAGGAAGTTCCCTCTGAACATGAGGAAGAACAACTTCCCTCTGAGGGTGACGGAGCACTGGAACAGGCTGCCCAGGGAGGTTGTGGAGTCTCCTTCTCTGGAGATATTCAAGACCTGCCTGGACAAGGTCCTCTGCAGCCT
>Ga0065711_1039354_pt1 | contig 17919 bp, 7 predicted proteins | sample Hoacrofraction12_FD_59098 | JGI IMG/M metagenome (GOLD analysis project Ga0065711, IMG submission 59098) | Hoatzin crop microbial communities from Cojedes, Venezuela - Epithelial fraction 12 v2 (version 2) | ecosystem: Host-associated > Birds > Digestive system > Esophagus > Crop | place...
GGCTCTCCCTTCGTCTACCCAGCCAGTCATGTCATCGTAGAAAGCTATTAGATTGGTCAGGCATGATTTCCCCTTGGTGAATCCATGCTGACTACTCCTGATAACCTTCTTTTCTTCCACTTGCTTGATGGTGGCCTCCAGAATAAGCTGCTCCATCACCTTTTCCGGGATGGAGGTGAGGCTGACCGGCCTGTAGTTCCCTGGGTCCTCCTTCTTGCCCTTTTTGAAGATTGGAGTGACATTGGCCTTTCTCCAGTCCTCGGGCACTCCTTGTAGATAAATGAACCTTGACTACCCTTTCCTTCTTTTCTAAACGCGGCAAAGATTTTACTAGAAAACCTGTTTAGTAAATACAACTGTAAATATTCTTACAGCTCTTTAACATAATGATCTCCACCGCCTTGCCTAGGGAGGGGATGTGCTAGGGCTGCGACGGTACAGCCCTGCGTTGGAGACCAGAGCCAGGCAGCCCGCGGCACCGCGGGCAGGAAATTGTCTTTTTACAACCCATTGTTATCCCCACCGGCTTCTTCAAGGCAGAATAGGCAAATGAACTACTTCAGGATTAGATCTGGTAGTATGGTGTAAGTAAAATTATTCCTCTGGTAACTGGAAAGTTTTTCTCAGAGGCCTGTTCAAGAATTACAAGGAAGAAAAGCGAAATGCATTCAGCTTAAGCAACCAGTTTTAAACAGTCGCACAGCTGACACCATGCTATGCTCAAGGGAAAAATGGATCAGACAGAAGGCTCTCCACCACCCAGTGACTGTAATTAAAACTATTGTTAAATTACTGTACAAACTGTGATCTTATCCTTATGACTGTATGAGTAAAAGGTCTATAGTCATTTTAAAAGTCACTCTACACCAGAAATGTTTCTCTTTCTTATACAGTTTTTACAGATATAGCACCACTTGCATATTCAATTTGAGAACTTTAAAATAAGAAAAAACTGCATTAAATCAGTAATATGCAAAACATCTCCATGTCATACTGACTATTTCAAGTTCAATAAGTATGATATTTCCAGACTTTCCAGTGTTCATTATAAGTACTTTTGCTTCAAAAGGCATTATCTTCCTCTCCTTTATCAACTTACTGAGTTCAATAAAATCAGACTTTATTAGATATGTACTATTAATTAAAAGGCCTCAGAATCTGCTCATCTGTGAGGTATTTTTGGAAAATAAGAAGCTTCATCAGAGCCTGGGAAAACTGTAGTCCAGGAAGCTACTCCTTTTGTACGTCTGGTTTAGTTCCATTCATTGAATAGGGAATAAAGAAAATGTATCAAGATAGCAGTGGCTGAGCAGAACACGTGAAACCATCTGCCTTTGTAATTGAATTATATTTTTAGAAAATGTGTCTTCAGCATTGTTTTCTGTAACCATAACAGACTGGGCTGAAAGAGGGAGAAGGAGATAAGCTGATCGCCTGTAGGCACCACGGTGGATAGCCTAGCCAACAAACCACGTGGGGCCCTGGCTGTAATTTGTAAGTAGAAGGCCATTAGTAACCATGTGACATGCTCTTCCTTTACTCCTGCTCCTCCTCCTTGTCTTCTAAGAATGACAGTAAGGAAGCTTATTTTAAACACTCAGTTCCACAGAAGTCAAAGACAAAGAAAATACTTGATTTTCTTTCTCTGCCATATTTTGTTTTCATGTGTAACACTGTGTTTATTCCCTGACTATTGGAGAGTGTCTGCGGGTTTTAAGCTGTAGAAATTTTAAGCTGTACTATCTTCTCCTGTCAAGTGAGGGTGAAATCTCAGCTCTGTTCAAGTTTTAATTGAGAACAGAGCATTGTGTGTGCACAACAGAGATTGTATTTTGCATTTATGCTCATGAGTAGCTGCAGCTCCAGGTATTTGAGAACTCCTATTAGATCAACGCCCCTAACCAAGTGTATGCCTCTGTTAGTTTTTCTCACTGTTCACATTTCTCCCCAGAAGTGAAGATTTTATTCTTTTTATTTCTGTGAAAGAGGATCACTCTTCCATAGATGCTTCCATCTCAAAACATATGCAGCTTATGGGATGCATTGTCACTTTGGCAAACGTGTTGAGTATCTGATCACCTGTCTGCAGTATCTGTAATCAAAAATGTCTTGAAACGCTTAGATCTTAGGCCAAATCTAAGGGTTTATCAAAAATGTAAGCGAAATTTACGTATGTTTTTGTGATTATCTATGGTGTAATCTTTAGCCTTTACTAGCCAAGAGCAATTTAGTGAAAAAATTCTCCCCAAATCTAAACTACTCTATATTTCTCTTCCTAAAGACTCTAAAATATAACTTTAATTGGGTTGGTCTAGGATACAGCTGCTGGCCACCTTATGCCAGGACTTCATGCTGTAATATGGGCAAGAGGAAAGAATGTGCGCTTCTATTTTCGGCTTACTACGAAGTTTCCGAGATGAACAAGTAAAAAAATTGTCCTCTTCACCTCTTGTCTAGCTGAAAGATATATGTGACTATCACATCACAGCTGGTGATTCATAGCAGAGTTTTTCTTCTTTTCTTGAGGAAAGGTAGGTTAACAGCCTTAAAGCAATAGCTTCATTTCCAGGATCAGATTAAGAAGGAGTAGCCTATGAGAGGGAGATTTTCTATTCCTATTACCAGTCACTCAGTCTGCGAAGCTATGAAAGTTGTACACAGGTGATCGTGCTGCTCTGCGCTTTGCAGTAAGTTTACAGAGGTTAAAAATTAAAAAAAATGTTAAAAGTTAAGAAGTTAAAACTGAGAGGTATGTTATGGTAACAGCCGTTGGTTCAGTCTGCTGCCTCTTCAGAGGATACACTGAATAGACAGAATCACTTTAAAACATATTATTCCTTTAAAGTGTTGTTTTCTGTGTATGTAGCATATTGCTATCAAATCAAGCCACTTTGGTGTTTATTGGATTAGCTATAATGATAGTGCTAGCAAAATGCAACTCATCATTATACATTAGCAGTTCACACCCAGTATTGGTTATCTCAAACAGAGAAAGATGTGTCTGGAGTCTGCATGAAAGAAAACAAACATCTCTAATACAAGTTTTGGCAACAAATAGAACATGAAAATGCATTTTAAATTGCTATTAAAATGTTGGAAATTCCTGCTGACAAAGACACATATTGTGCAGAGAAGCACATATTCTGTCTGCCTGGGCAACGTTGGGAACCTTTATGCTGAGTAAAGTGGAACGTCTAGTTCCAGCTCCTTTCTGTGGTCAGGCTGTGCACCAACTTTGATGAAAAAAAAGAACAGAGCAATTTTATTTTTGTGTTTTATTTAAGAAAAATAAATGCTAAGTAGGTCTGTGTGGCTCCCATTGTACATTAATTTCCTGTATAAAAGCTTCTTCTGTTGTGAGAGTGAGCCACTGAGGAGTGAGCTCAAGACTGGTTTTGGCATCTGCTGAGAGGACAGGGCTTTTTACAGCAACCTGTAGGCAGGTAGACCTAGCAGCTAAGCGTGGACTGGATTCTAGGTAACTCAAGAGTCGGGCACTGTACTCACAGAAATCCGAGGTGGAGTGCCAGAGTGAGAAGGTAAGACAAGGGTACTGTCAGAGGTTAAGGGATGAAGTCCATGTGCCCCAGAGGAGCAAGCCAAGAGCATGATCCCCACAGCGGGCAAGGGGGAAAATCGGCACAGAAGCGGGAATCGCTGAGAAAGCATGCATGGGCCTGAGGCAAAGCCGGCCTAGGTGGTCCACAACAGGAGCTGGATGGAAATAATGCACCCTAAAAGTGGAGCTACAGATGAAGGATCAGGAGCTAGAACAAGTGGCTGAGCCCAAGGCATATTGCAAGACAACTGCTGCTGTCTGCCTGTTGATGCTGTGGCTTCAGGCAGTAGCCTTCGTTAACTGGTTTATTGGCAGGCTCGGTAACTATCAGCTTTTGCCCAGTTTTTTTCTTCCTCACTGGCATATGGACTTGTCGTGAAGTGCCTGTTACAACAGTGTTGCAGAAAGCATGCAGAAGTAGGAGATTGTTCACTGAATGCAACTCGCTGAAATTTTATGTGCCATGGTATATAAACCCATGGTCACCAATCCTCATGCTTAAGGGCTGATAATATCTGTTGAAAATGTCATCACAAACAAAAAAATAGTCCCCTATAAGCAAAAATTGGGATCATATAGCAGTGCCCTTGGAATTGCATAGACATATGACATATATTCAGCTAGTATAGACATATTTTCCTATATTTATATATTACAGCTCTTTGTATTGTGTTTCTATGATTAAAATTTCTTTTATAGCAATATTGTTTCCAGCTATCTTGCTATCTGCTAATGCAAAATAACAGCTATTTTTAAACTAATTTTCAGTAAACTGTAACATTTCCAAAGGCTAGAACTTGAATATTTTATGACGGTTACATGATAGTGTCATACACAGTTCACTGAAGAGATTTCATAGATATCACAACTATAAAATTCATACCCCTCGCTTATTAGTGGGTCAACATATTCTTTGACACCCTGCTGAGCTTGTCAGGGTACATGTTTATTTATAGATCTTCCTTTTGTATCCAACTCATTCTCCTGTATATTGCAAAGCGTACAGAAAAAGATAGTGTATCTTGCAGAATAACAATGAAAATAGCACTAAACAGAAGTGGGTTTCTGTGTTCATCCAGGAAAGCTCAAATCAAAAAATTCCATTTTTAGTAATTCCCACCCAATCTATGCAGCTGCATGAAATCTATGTGTATTGTCTAAAGCAGCAAAAGCCATTCAACCTCTGTTTCTGATTTTGATTCTTCTAACCCTGAATTTCTGGACTGTAGCGCTATCTTCATTTCAGCAAGTCTCATATCTTACCACCATGGAGTCTCAAGTCATATGGCTTGTAACAACACAGTTCCATTTCCAGATTAATTAAAGAAAAATAAAAGACAACCAGGTCATAATAGAATACCTCTCAAGATTTGTGGAAGAGATTTGCAAATCTTCATCACAGTTCAGGTTCCATAAGCTAAGCTCTTCCTTAAAATCCTTTGATATCAGTGCAGTTGCACCAGCAGAATAAATTAATTAACTGGAAAGCCATACTCTGTTCAGAATTCATGATTCCCTCAGGACTAAACAGAATATTTAGACACATGTTTATAAGGGGGAAAGCTGGTGTCCTCGATGGAGGGACAGAACTTTACTGTGCTTGTCATTATCACAACAAATGCAATTATTAATCGTGCAAATGCTTTTGTCTGAAAGTACCTGTAAAGACAGACACATGTTGTATAACTACAGGCTTTCCCACAGTAAAGAGCAGTCTTGTCTTCCACTGAGAAAAGCTTTTCCATGCACACATTTTTATCTAGTTTTGTTAGCACTGTAATATTGCAAAATTAATTGGTTACTCATTTCTATAATGAAATTAAGAGAAAGCCGATGTTAATATCAGAATTTGAAACTAGCATTATTTTGGGGAGTTAACTTTCAGTTACTTAAACATGCTTCAAACTGAAAAGCATGATTTGCTCAATTTTGAGATCTGAATTTTTAAACACAGCAAAAACTACTACCTACTTTTTATCTTTGAAATAGCTTTGTCATTTCTGCTGAGGTGTTCAATATATAACTGCTGTATTATAGAGCGACACTGTGAGGGCAACTGTAGATACATAAAGTCTTTTCTTCTTTCTGTGAAGATGGGAAGAGGAATCCAAAATACAAAGGAGAAAAGAGTTAGGAAAAAAGTCTGACTGTAAAGAAGAAAAACTTCTGTTTTTCAAAGGATATCCCTTATGCTGACAGTCTGCTGTAGTTTGATCTTGCTAGTGTCATGTCAAGTGAACTAAGCTGGCCAAAGAAAACTCAGCTGATACGGTATTTTAGCAGGTCATTGAGCTTTTGGGGGTGAAAAGGAGAGAGGCTGTGAAGCTAATCCAGATGAGATACCTAATCTCTTGTTTATGTTCCACTGTGATAAAGTCATTTCAGACTAACAGTAATAATAAAAAGCAAGGAAGTTGAAAAAAAAGTGGAAGGACAGAAAAAAAAGAGGAGGGGGAGAATTATTTGATTGTCATTTTGTTTTGGCAGATAACAATACAAAGTTCAAAGGCTATGAATCTTAATAAAATTTTTCTAAAACTATGAGCTTTTTACATCAATAGCGCATGTGTTGAAGGACACACTAAGTAGTGTTAAAAGGCTGTTTAAATAAGCATGTCCCAGGCCATGAGTAGAGTAACAAAAACTGGTAAGAATGTGAAAGAGAAACTGTTGTTTTATTCTTCTCTCAACACAAGGTGTAAATCGTTTTCTCCATGTCACCCTGATGCTTTTAATTTTCACTTTTTCCAACTCAATGTAAATTTTAAGGAGAGATTCAGAAAATTCATCTATGGCCAGTATATTACTGCAGCTGAAAGAATGCCATATTATGTCAGCTTCTGAAAAATTCAACAACTGACTTTTTCTAAGAATAATAATTTCTGTGCATAGCATCCTTAATCTCCCATAATGCTATGGAATTCCCAATTTTGTACATCGGGTCAAATTTTTTCTACAAACTTTAACTTGCTGTGCTCTCACAACAAGGGTTTATAAAGAACCTTATGAACTTTTTGTTTATTAATGATACAGGAGCTACAGGCATTCTGCACCACCGTAAACCAAGTCAGTTCTTTTGAATAATTGCTACATTTTATTTTTTCTTTGAAAAAGAGAAAAAAGAAGACTCAGAAGTCATTATATGATGATACATAAATGTATTAACAGCTTCTTCTGAAATGTAAGTTGATTATGAAAACTAAAGAGTTTCTAAAATTCCCATTTAATTTAATTTCTAGAAGCAGCTCAGCAGTCTGCACAATATATCCTGCAGGCTGAAGAAAAACTGGATGTTCAATCAATGATGTCCAGGAAGGCCCCAGAGCTCCTATTTGTCTGCTCTGCTTACAGCACTGTGATGAATCATTTAAAATACAAGTAGGAACTTGTCAGCAGCAACAATTCCATTAAACTTAATGTTTTTGAAGATAATTTTCTAAGATCACATACATCAGCATCATCAGGTGTAGAATCCCTCTCTAATGATTTTCCTTGCAGGGTCGAGACTTCTGCTGCATACAAATGATAGCTGTACTATAGCATACTTTTCAAAGATCAGTTATATTTTAGTTACTATAGTGTATTTATCCCTAGAAGAATATTTGCATGGCCTAGTATCGCAAATCAACAGCTGCAGCTGCAGCACATCCAGTCCCTCAGTAGCATTTAGCAGTATATACAGTGTTTTTTGCGCAGTTTAGATGTGATTTACTTTTAATGTTGTTTTACTTCAACCTTTCCCAGGCACAGTGAAATTGTACTTCAGTGGTTTTACTGTCTTCTGTGTTTTTGCATACGTGGCAGATTCAGATCTAGAGGCCCTTCTACGACAGATATATTTTGTTGCTAGTTTTCCTGCTGGTAAAGAACATTTGAATTCCAAGAGCTCCCTTGTTACTCTTCAGACATGGGTGAATACTGCAAAGCAAGTACTCAGAGATACGTATTACACTAAAAAACATGAATTCACCTCAGTGGTATTTATGACCTTTCATATTTATTTTCAGAAAACATGTGAATATTTTTTTAGCCAAAATGCTTGTGGAAAACAAGAAGTCTCATGAGTACTTGTACAAAGGCTCACGCCTACGAATGTTCATTAGGGCTTTCTCAAACCTCTGATTTCCCTTCTTCAGTCATCTGGTCACCGACCACAAATATTAGGCAGTGAACAGTTAGCTGAAATGGGTTGATAGAAATTTTAAATCTTAGCTGAAATGAACTGCTCAAACACATCCTTTGCTCAGTAGTTCATGGCCTATAATCTGTAACTGGTCCAGAGATTACTTTTTGTCTCCACAGAGAGTCAGGTAGTCACCCAGTACACTCTTACTTCGTCTGCTACATTGCACTCAGACAAAGTAGGAATACAGAAGTCCCTGTCCTACTATTTTCCATTTAAACAATTGTGCAAACGTGTTTCTGGGAGGGAACAGGATGACCCTTAAGTCACGCTACTTAAATGAAAAACTTGCCACTACAGCAAGTAATATGTTTTCTTCTCTGTTGAAAGCTCCCAAATATGTCTTACTTTACAGATAACTCACAAAAGAAAAGCAGCAACTATTATTGACAATTTAGGCAAAATTTGCCCAGTGCATTTCTTAATAAAAACCTTTTAATCTTAGCAAAGATTTTTGAAATGTCAAGATGACAGGAACTGATTCAAGGGACTTGCATAAACTAGGCAATTTAAATCATCCTTTTTACACATCAAACTCACAATTCACACTTTTCAAAAGATAAATTTGCCATCAGTTTTCCAGTTCACTAGCAAGTCCAGACATTCAGTGTATTTACCCCAATAGGTCTGCATATGTCAAGACAGAATTACTAACAATTTCAATGAAATTAGATATTTAGGGAGAAGACTGAACCATGTAATTAAACTACAAAAGGAGAATAAAAGAGCCTGTGTTTGAGTATGGAGAATGCTCCAGCTCAAATTCATGAAAAGCAAGATGTCCAGGACTGAAACTCCTTCCCCAGAACGTAAGAGTAACACAACATGCATAGCTCGGAAATATATACTGATCTGAGGTGCTACCAATGCTTAAGCGCTGAATTGCCACATGCAATTGTTAAATATAAGAATTCAAAGTACAAGGATATAAGTGCAAAATACAGTATAAGATGTCTTTGGATCAGTAGCATTTTGGGTAATGAGGTTCAATTCATAAAATGCACTTGTGAATAATTTGTGCAGCACAAGGTATGCTTTTGCATACAGATAGACCTATTCATATGTAAATATCCTTGCAAGCATAGTCACCACATGGAGACATCTATAATACTTTACATTCTTTGTTCATTGATTTATTTTATTATGCTATGATCAATCCATATTTAAAGTCTACATAATTGGCAAATGTTAATAAGCTTTAAAACCTGCAATATGGAATTTATTTGAAAGAGAGAACACAATTATGAAATGTGAACTTCTACTCTTTACTTTTTCACTACTGTAAATTTTACAGTTAAAAATAATAAAATAACAAATAAGTTCCCAGCAGAGTTTTCATATTCATGCCATGTTTAACATTCATTCAGCCCAACCTAATAGACATAGTCAAGTTATAATAAAGGTCGCAGCTTGGAAATTAGGCCAATTACCACTTAACACTGGTGGCATAGTTTGTTACATTTTTTGGTTTTCATTGATTTCTAGCATGCTGCATTTGATTGACAAAGGAAATCTTTCTTGCTTTTAATAATGAAACTTAGCTTTTCCCCAGAAAAGCGCCTCAGATTTGAAACTGGATGACCAAGATTCCAAAGAAAGTTTGTTTTGCTCTCTAAAAACCCTGAACTTCAGAGAAAAAGCCTTAAAATTTGATATTTATATTTATGGACTCCTAGCAGATCAAGCTATGTTTTTGGCACATAAAAAGAACAAGTGGTAACAGATACTTAACTGGCTATGTTTGGATAATGATGAGTATCCATCCAATGAGTATCCATCTAATTGCGATACTGGATCACAGTAGAAATTGGAAACCTACCATGACTAAAATGAAAATCAACAGGAACATTTATGCAGCCTTTGGAGGGTAAATACTCAGTAATTCCAACCTGAATACCTTCCATTTCCTTGTGCTCACAGTTTCTCAGACTGTAGTTATTTCAGTGGTGGTTATGGTACACCACTGTTCCCTATGCTGTGTGATCCGCCCTTCCAAATAATGCATGAAAAACAGAAGAAAAGGGAAACAGTACTGTGACAATCCAGTACTGGCAGGGTTTTCTTCACAACACGGCTTGTAAGACTCATTCTGTGGTCCAGACATTCTGCTATTACTAGGAAACATAAAACTCCTCCCTTTGAGGGAAGAGTATATTAAGAATTAGTTGTCCTTCAACAGACAAAAGATGACTTTGGACACTCCTTTCTCTGATTAAGTAAAAATCTTTTACTAAATAGATCTTCAAAACCAGACAAACTTCTACTTACTACATAACAAAAAAAAAATTTAATTTTCATTTTTAAATAAAAGACACTGAGTTTAACATATATACACACACATAAGATGAACTTACCTCTCCCACCTCTGTCCACATACACTGATTTTCTCTTTCCCCTGGACTGTTTTCCAACGCCCTGGGATACTTCACAGTATAATAGGTTTATTAGTATATGAATGGTACTAACAGAAGAGCAGAAAAAATTACTTTGCGTTATTAATTTAGAAATCAAGAACAAAACCATCCAATTACAGTTCTAATCAGTCATACTGATTTTAAGTGAGTGCAATCCTGTGGATTCCTGTGAACTAATACATACATATACCCACTGAGGCAAGAAGACAGTTACTTGTTTTATGTGACGTACTCCTTTTTCCCTGGTTTCCATTGAAATAAGCTTCTCTAAAATTAAAAAAAAATTTGTAAACTTTTTTGAGAGTAACACAGGTAGTGTAGACTGAATGATTCTATCTCAGCTTCTCAGTGTCATACAAGTGAAAACTCATTTACAATTTCTTGTCTGATACATACTTATTAGAAACTTTGTCCCTCCTTGGTTTCCCCAGGAAGGTCCAAGATATTCAAATATTGTTGCACAGGCGTCTGAATGGCATGTGCTTTATATACATCTCTGATTTTCTCCATTACTATTTAGAACAGGCCGAGGGTACCTAGACAGGACAGAAGATTAGAGATGGAAGCTGTCATTCACTTCATATATTAGCAAAAAACTGTAGAATATGTTATTACAAAACTGTAGAATTATGTTGAGAACCTTATCACAGAATCATAGAATCACAGAATGGTTTGAGTTGGAAGCGAGCCTTAAAGGTCCTCTAGTCCAACTCCCTGCCATGGGCAGGGACACCTTCCACTAGACCAGGTTGCTCAAAGCCCCGTCCAAACTAGCCTTGAACACTGCCAGGGAGGGTGCAGCCGCAGTTTCTCTGGGCAACGTTTCCCAGCGCCTCAGTACCCTCATGGTGAAGAATTTCTTTCTTATACCTAATCTAAATCTATGCTCTTTCAGTCTGAAACTCGCCCTATCACTAACTTGCTTTTGCAACTAATTTTTCCTGAAGAAAGTATCTTTGAATGTACTCTTTTCTACTACCATATGGTGCAACCCACAATAGATATAATAAGGGTGAATATTAAAATAATGAATACTTCAGTAGCGAAATGCAGTTCAATTTTCTAAACTACCTTTCATCTTTTCCACAAAAATTAAGATTTGCTAATGTGAACGTAAAGGTTTCTGAAATGGATTTCTTTACAGGAATGGAAAACAAGAAAAGCCACAGGGAAGGTATAAATCAAGAGCACCCTACACACTCAACCCAGAGCTGAGCATGTCATCATGACACCTGTACTTTAGGACAAACTTGACATATCACTCTTTCTCCATTGCCTACGGTTCTGTATGATACCATCACTCTGACAAGAACCGCTATCATGACAGCCACTGTTACATGACAGCTTGGCTGAGACTTGCCTGGTATGTCTACAATACAGTGCAGTTGCAAGGGCTGTCCAGCTTGGCCCTTTTCATCCTCCGTCCACTGGCTGCCAAATTTATCCTCATCCACCACTGGCCAAAGTGTAGACCCATTCCTTCTCCCCTTGGGTAACAGCTTCTGGCTCTTTGCTCTTCATCCCAGCATAAAACAAAAGCTTCTGGTGCTGGGCTGAGAGCAGGAGGTCAGCTGTTGGGCCAGTGTTTGCTCCTCAAACCAGCGTTCATCTTACCTTCCAAGGAACCCCTGGCTGGCTTGATATGTGATTTCATAGTGGTCACACTGCTACCACAGCATTAATAGTGCAGGCAAATGGAAATTTCCCAATGCCTGTTTCTGCGAATGTGAGAGAAGCTGAAAATAAATTGCACAGGAGAAGTCAGAAACAAGAGTAGCTTCAGTGAGGAAAAACATGCCACTTCAAAGAGATCTGTTCATTTCAACCCCAAAAGAAAAGATCACTAAATCTTGCATATAGTTTCACAAAATCATGAATTGCATTGAGAGGTAGGTAGGACATGTGCAGAGCCATACATGTGCACTGAATATAGGTCTAATCCGTTCACTGTAGAAGTAAAACTTCAGCTAAGGGTCTTGAATTCTGTCTAAACACTCTTCCGTGCAACCCGCTCAAGAGTTGTACCATGATCTTAGCAGGAGCTCTCAATGGAGCTATACTCTCTGAAGTCAGAATTGCCCATGTTATGTTTTGATACGCACCATATATAAAGTATACCAGCTCTTATTTTATTGGTTTTTAAAATATTTATGACTCTGATCTCCAGAGGTGCATTATAGGACGACCACAGTAGAGTGAGAGGTTCGGGCTCATTCTAGAAAAGTGCCCGGTACAATATTCTTGAATAGAAGAGCTTTCTCTCGCCTGATCTTCCAGCCAAAATTGCAGTGGACATGTCAATTCATATTGCATTAGTATACCATGACAGAACTCTGAAGACTGCAATCACAGAAGGAGGAGGTGATATGAAAGAGTTATTTCAGCTCACAATATTTATTTTCAACTGTAGTGCTGGCCAGTTATGGGAAAGAGGTGTGAGAGCAGGCTTGAATCACATTCCAAGGCACAGTACATGTTCCTGTCCATTTTATTACTTAATAGGGAAGGTATATTAGAAGCAATAGAAGAATGTAAAATTTATTAGATCATATTCATTGCCCACACTTTTTCCCACTAAGAAAACCAATAGCACAAAAAGTGAGAATCGAACTGAATTTTGCATTTTTCTGTTCTGGTAGAATAAAATATTATTTATAAGATTTTTCAGGATATTTTAGTGTGCCATTAACTTCTTAAAAGACATACTAGTACACTAAGTAATTTTTAAAAAGTAAGTGTTAAAACTAAGTAGAAGTATTAATATCCTTCTGTACTAATGAATATCAGAAAATATTTTAGATAGTTAACAAAGTATATGATAAAATCAAATTATTTATTTTTGTTTAACCTTATCCTTAACTCATTACAACTTCCCTTGGCCTACAGAGTAACTCCAACTAGCTAGGAGTGTTTTCAAATGTGTTTCAGAGAAAAAAGGGAAAGCCTGCTAGAGCTATCAAAATACAGTTCTTTCTATCCTATTTTACTTGTTTGGCCTTGGAAATGTTAGGAACATGATGAAACTTCACTATTCTGCTAGAGGAATGAAACCCAACAGTATCCTGCTCTTTATTAGTCACCGACCTTGCAAATTTCTGAGGACTGAGTGGCTTCTCTGGGAACTGCTAGGGGAAGAACGGTGAGCGCCTGCAAGCACCAGGAGCTGAGGAGGGGATTTGCAAGAGTAAACCCGTGTCTGGTTACTGTAAGGACGACATACACTGAACGTAAATGGGCAAACAGTAACTTCTCCTACAGAGCTGAAAGTTCTGACATGTTAGAAACGCAGCTGCCGAACGTGGAGGTAGTCAGGCAGCGCATAGACTCACACCCACTTGGTGCCCGGGGGAGACTCCGGCAGTCGAATCCTAAATTGTATCCCACAATTTCCACAAAATCCCAGAAACAAGTCTGCCCCGCGCTGTGTGACACATCTTCCTTTTATAAACAATAAACAAAATCAGCTCTAAATTGGTTGGAATTGTAAATTCCCTAATTAAGGGGTGGCTTTGGTCAAGTCCAGGCAGCCGACCCGCCCACAGCTGCGAACAGATGGCTAATAACAGCCTAGGACATGCAACCAGTTCTGACGATTTGTCACATTTCCAGGCTGTGCTGACAAGTGGCCCCCTGACACCTGCTGCAGCTCCAACTTCAAATCTTGAACGTTATTGACAACCACAACTATGGTAATTTTTTTTGTTTTTCCTCGTGGGGTTTTTCAAGCAAAGGGCTTTTCAGGTTGCTATTTAAAGCAATTTTTTTTTTTGTCTAAATGAAGCATATGTATGTGTGTGCTGGATGAGGAAGAGGAAAAAAACCACTGTGAATTATGAAGTTATATAACGCTTTGGAAAATACTTCGTATCCCAGATGCTTTACAATGGGTTCCAAGAGAGACATGTTGGAGTTACAAATTAAAATGCTTTGGCATTTTTCCAGGCAATAATTTATCTTCCCTGGGTGAATCATTATATTTGCTTGGCTTAGATTACAGTGGAGGGTCATTAAAAAACATTCTGGTTCCTCCATCAGATTGCAATAGCTTGCATTTATCACAGCTGGAACCACACACCACATTTAAAAAAATCAGTTCAATATTGGCAAAAAATTGATGATGAAGGAAATTTTTATGATCAGTTCTATGTGACTATTAGAAAAAAAGAAGTGTAGGCAACTTTCATGTTTGTTCAAACCTTATTAAAACAAAAGCTTTATCTTCCCAAACCATAAGTGAAGCATTTGCAGCGTCGGGGCTGACCCTGATCTTCTGTATATTCTCTGCTTAAAGGACATGAGCAGGAAATGGTCAGCTTAAGGACACAATGAAAGGAAACACAGCAGCAAAGGTTTCACTGATAACATGTGATTTGAAGTCAGCGAGCAGATTCAGTCAGTCATCCAGCTGTTCGGGCCAAAGTCTATACAGCACTCTGCTGACTCCTACAAGACTGTGTCACGAAAACATGTGGAAGGCTGACGCCTGACATGGGCAAGGCAGGGAAAGCAGAGTTCTTTCACACCATCAGATGCTGTCGCTTGGTTATTTCATGCCAGAATCAAGGAAAATTATGCTGGTTTAGGAATATTTGTTTTTCTAAGAGTTAACTGGGCCAAATAGAAATAGGATGCTGATGTGAGGTTGTATTCATATGTCAGTGCTCGAGTATCACTAGGTGTAACGGAGTTCAAGTCAGAGCCAGAACTGCAAAGTATCCCACACCCACAATTAAGGACCAATATTTATCTTTTTTTAGGAGACTTTTCAGAAGACATCAGCGTTTTAGATGCTGAATGCTTAGCGTGTGTTTAAAAGGATTTATAAACTATAAAACTAATGCAGTTTATAATTTCTAAGTAGTTCTTTCCTCAGACTCTTAGCAATAAACTTATACCAGTCAACAATCAGAAAGAAATCTTTCATGAATATAGCAAGGAAGGAAAAGATATTATAAGTCGTGGACTGTGTACTTTTATACTGACTTTATAAGCATACTTTAATCAATTTCTGGTCTTGGATTGCAGTAATTACAAGTCTTGTGCTTGGACGAGAACTATGTCTTCTATACTTTTCAAGGCATATTAAAGAATGAAAAAAGACTGGGGTTTTTTTACATCCTTAAAAGCCTAACAATTTCTTAAATCCAGCTTAACTATGATTTCTGAAGACAATCATTGCCAAGCTGAGCTTTAAAAATTCCTATGTATTGACAATTTATGAAATCAATATGCAGGTTTCGATGTCAACATTATTGGCTGGGTATTTTCAGTGAAGAATGGACTTGCTGGTCAAAATCAGAGCACCTTATCCAAAATAGTTAATAGACTGACTGCTTAAAGGAGTTTTCAGGCTTCAGACTCCATCTACTGCTTGGCTCAGTTTTTTTTTTTTTTGTAAGAGCTGTACCATTTTGACCATTTTTTATATATATGTATATGTATAAATACCAATATTAAGAAAGATAGGAAAGAAAGACATTATATGCTAAAGGAAAGAGACTTTGAGTATGGAATCCTCCATACGCCAAGAAAAGTTTTCTCCCAAATAAGTACTAGTTATGCCAGAATGAATCAATACTTATAAGAAATTCTTAAAGGTCACATGAATGTTCCATTGCAAAATTATTGTATATTTTAAACCTCAAATAGTTTTGCAAATAGAATTCTTGTTTTCTGGCCAACCCTCCTTTCAAAACAAGCAGACTTGTAAAAAGAGTTGAAAGCACACAGAGTTTTACTTTCTGCTACTCATTTAAAGGTTCTGTCATGAGCATTCAGGGTTGCAATAGTCTTTCCTGAGCCTGGGGGTCTTCATGAAAAGCGATACTGATGCTGTATGAGTTATGTGGGGCTCTCCAAGTACCAAAGATGATAAATGAATGTGCTATTTACTCACACAATAAGTGTGAGTAACGTGCTACCTACCTATCCAGGCAAAAAGCTTTAATATGCTGGCCAGAGCTCACCATCTGTGATAAATACCATTTTGGTTTTTGTACCCTCAATGTATCTAGACTGTGTGTGTGTGTGTGTGGTCAAGAGAGAGGACACTGGGCACCTATAAATTAGATGCATAAAACTAAAAGATATATTAATAATATATGCTATGTCATCACCGAATTAGATAAACCCAAACCCACGCAAGAGCCTTTTTTTTTTCTATTGAATTTTTTAAAAAAAGGGATACATTTTCAAAGCTCAGGGAGAACCACTTGCTGTAGGCAACTACATTTACATTTGACATCAATGTCCCTCCATTTTGAGCCAAGCATTGAGCCAAGCACTCACCAAGAGTTTAGACAGAATCCAGACTAGTATTTACTAACAAGAAAACACATGGTGTATTTCTCTTGTACAGCTTAAGACAGTCCTTTATCTCTGATTAATAACCTGCTAGTAATCAGAATACCATATGTATTATTGCAAATATTCTGTCTTGACAACAGCAAGAATATCCAGAGCTACCAGCACAGAAGACAGTCGGACCAATATTGTGAAGAGTACCCTCAGCTCCATGAAAACCCTGATCTTGAATTACACCTCTTTAATCACTATATCAAAAAAAATGAGGTATTTTCTGTGGCCCAGCTGTAGTCCTGTTAGTGATTTATCCAAAGTTCAGTTTTAACTGGTATTGGTACCGTAAAAATAGAAGATCTTGAAGCAATCAGGAAGAAGAGAATATGAATTATCAATGGTTTGACTTGTTTAATTACAATGTAAGAACAATAAGGGATACTAGTGGACCTAACCTGTGTGTGGTTTCCCCAGTGAAGATGAGGTTGGCTAATGGACAGCTTCCCCCCAGAGGAAGACCACAGGAAGTCTGAGGAAGACTGACATGATATTTTGAAAGAGAAATACTGGACAGATTCCATATTATGAGTGTTGCTCAACACAGGCAAGACAAGGAGAAAAGTTTGGCACCGTTCATTAAAGATCTTCTGCTCCTGGAGATGGAAGGTTAGGTGGATAACATGAGACAGCTGCATCCTTTACTGTAGGAGACTTTCACAATTCGTTTAGGCTTTGCCTCAAGTGCCACATTCTCAGCTCTGTACTTGAATCCATCTGTCATCATTTCCACCCTTGAGCTTTCCATTCCTTTCACTTTGTATCATCTGCCAGTATGCATCGTCATTTCTTCTAGTACAGCTCTTATAGTGCACCAGGCTACTTATTATCAGGAGACTTATATCTGAACGCTTCTATAAAACAGGGATGTTCAAAGGGGGCGAAGACTGGCATCTTCAGCTTTTGGTTTTTGTTTGTTCTTTTAGATTGCAAATGCTTGAAGGAACTTCGTATCTGCTAGACACAACTTTCAAGAAAACAGAGCTTTGAAAGCCATGTTGTCATTACCTGCCAACATGACCTCACGAGCATCATTATTGTGGAGGTTTTCATTATCGCCTTTGTGGATGGAAAAAGAAGTAAGACGTTGCCATGTAAATATAGGCAAGTAACTTTGACAAGTGGTTCATTTACCAAGAATTTGTAGTGTTGTTCATCCCAAATGACTAATCAGTTTAGGTATCATCTATTGAAAATTTTCAGCTGGAAAAGCGTTGTTTTTACGGAAACTAGATTTCTGGAAAAGAGAAAGAGAGAGGATAACCCTTCAGCTACCGGGTAAAGATCAGGATTCAGTGTTTCCCTCTGAGGGTGACGGAGCACTGGAACAGGCTGCCCAGGGAGGTTGTGGAGTCTCCTTCTCTGGAGATATTCAAGACCCGCCTGGACAAGGTCCTGTGCAGCCTTCT
>Ga0065711_1006723_pt1 | contig 17918 bp, 19 predicted proteins | sample Hoacrofraction12_FD_59098 | JGI IMG/M metagenome (GOLD analysis project Ga0065711, IMG submission 59098) | Hoatzin crop microbial communities from Cojedes, Venezuela - Epithelial fraction 12 v2 (version 2) | ecosystem: Host-associated > Birds > Digestive system > Esophagus > Crop | place...
CAGTTTTCAGTCCTTGTATCACTGCTCCCACTTTCTACTTGCCTGAGGTCAGCGGCGGGCTGGAGTCTGCCCGCACGCCGAGGCCGGCTCAGTCGAGCACGACAAGCTGCAGCTCGGAGGGTCACAGCGCATGAGGTTTTATTGGAAGCCGCAGTTTGCAGGTTTGGTTCCATGGTTGAAGTCATAGCTGCTCGTCCTGTAGACCACCCGAGTCCCAGCTCTGCCCCCCGAGGGTCCGCCTCGTGCAGGATGAAGGACAGCGATTACCACATGCGGCACGCACTCACGGCAAGCAGAAACCACTTCCCACTCTCCCGAGCTTTGTAGGAGGTTCCTGCACCACCACAAGCGCTTGCCTGCCTTCAAAAGCAGGGTGACATGTCGCGTACCACTTCACCAGCACGGTGCCAGGGATGCCCCGGAGCAACTTCAAACACCACCGGGTAAACCATCAGCAGGTACAAACTGGCGCCAGCCAGCTCCGCGCTGGAATTGGCCATCCCGTACCTCCCTGCACCGGCAGAAACAGCCACGGCCATCAGCCAGGCCCCGAGCCACACCATCGCACGGCCCGTAACCCCCCTCCTGCGGGCTGACCACACTACACGCTGGGCATTCGCATGCACATTTCCACGTACGGAGTACCTATGGAGCATGCACAGGAGCAGGACGGCTTTGGGAGCGCACAGCTTGCCCATTTTTAACGGAATTTGAGTCCCCAGCACAGAGATTGCTCCCTGCCCGCTCTGGGCAGACGGTGTTTACACCGCCAGCAACACGAGTTAACCCACCGTCTGCAACGAGAACAGACCCGATGCTCTTAAGAAGCCTCTTGGCAGAAGCTCTCATCTATATTTTAAATTCATGCTTAAGAAGGCCAGCTCTGCTCTGCGGCTGGTGTTCCTTGAGCTGGTTATTTTGACTGTCACTTCTGGCCAAAGTGCAGCCAAGACGCCGATCCCACCACCCCGCAGAGACGCGCGGGGCACACAGCAGTCAGTTATTTTCCAGTAGAGCCACGCACAGCTTCCTTGAAAACACGATGAAGAAAAGCTGTCAGTCCTGAATGCATATTATCTCTAATTAATCCCATAAAAAAAATTAAAAGGCTGGTTGCTTGGTAGCATTGCGAGAACTGTTTTGTAATTAACATGACCTTCATCCCATATGGTAATTAGCAAACATTTATATTACCATTAAAAAGACCATGTTCATTACATACCCTCACTTTTCTCTATTAGCTAACAGACCCAGTAAAACCAATTTAGTCAAAGCCTTGAACTTTCGCAAATGGTCCTAATAAATAAGTTCAGAACGACTATTTCTGGTTTTAACTGACATTCTTGTTGTCTGATGGCAGAATGCACCAGAAGACGCCCACGGGGGCTCGGGCAGGGTGATGCCCACCCTCCCTTGTCCGGGGAAGGGGCTCGCACGCCGGCGTGCCGCGGCAGGGCAGCGTGCCCTCGCCTGCTGCGGCAGCTCCAGCAGTGCAGCCCCGCTCCCAGCACCCAGCATCACAGACTGGGAAGTCTCTCGCCCTGCCGAGGGGACGCAGACCCCCGTCTGGGCGATGCACACGGGTGGGCAGGGACTCGGCAGCAACAGTCTCCAGCTCTGCCACCGGCACGTGGAGCTGTCTCTCGCGTCTGTTTGTCCCCTCATCTACAAAAAGCAATGGTGAAGTCGTCTCCTCTGTAAAGGCCAAAGGGAAAAGTCTATAGAAAAAACTAAGATTTCACTGCTAATACTATTATAAATCTATTTTGCCCTCCTCGAAGCCAGAGCGTTCTACTCCAGAGAACAACCGGCGGTCAGCAATTCTATTGATAGCTTCTCTGCTTACATTAATCCAAAATTTCCTACGCTGTTTTTCGCATGCTGCAATCACTCCTACTCCCCGGCGTGACTCACCGTTTAACTGGTTTGCTAACAGAGGACCCGATGTAGCAGTCAACAACACCACCACAAACCCATTATCACAAAGTACTTGTTTTTCACAGAGGCAGGAGAACTTGCGGTAAGTCATCGCACAACGCCGTAACTGAAAATGCAGGGGATAAATATGCTAAAAAACAAAAAGCACACTTGCCCACACACTTCCCTCCTCCTCTAACGCATCTCTGAAAGTAAAAATCCAAACCTTCTTGTATCTTGAATCCCACTAATACCAGTTCTACTTTACAAACCTCCATTTCCCGCTCCTGATGAAAGCTGACAGCTCGGGGGGGAAGGCGCGGGGGGAACGACACCAAGCGACTCCCGCTAATCAGTGCTTTCATCAAAGAGTATGACGCGATGTAAGTCTAATCCAAGGCAGCGCTCTCTTTTACTTGCAAGCTGTACATCAACAAAAAAAAAAATGGGGGGAGGGGGAATTTACTAATTGGAAAGATGATATAAAAATGCTAATAAGGCCACTGAGTTGACAGGGCTGGGAACATCTCAATTTTATGTATATATGTATGTATGAATGTGTCTCAGATAATTCTTGCACTATAAAGGATTTAACTACGACTAACCAAAAATACGTAGAAACGAGAAAAATATTTGGCCACCCTGACTGGGAACTGCAGAAGAAGTTAAAGGCCCCCAGCCCTCCCTGGAGCTCAGGGCAGCCGACACGCGCCTCTTGCCATCCTCCTGCAAATTCCAGCAATTTCATTCCCACGCAAGCTCCGGGTTATTTCCCATTTTTCACTTGGTTCGAGCTCCTGCTAAACGGCTCGAGTGCATGAGGTTAAAGAAATACCTGTCCAGGCTGATGAACTGGAGCGGCGGGACGTCTGATTGCGGCTGCTCTCGCCAGCCCGCGGACAGTGCCCTGTAAACCCAGAGCACTCGCCCCCGGTGCGTGCAGCGGGCAGGCTACGTTCGGAATCCAACCCAAAAGAAACACACGTCTCATGCATAAACACTACACAAGACTTCAAAGCAGTTGCCTTCTTTTTTTTCTGAGGCAGCCAAAAACCATGTAGGATCGAGCCTGACGATAGCACTGTACTGTCAACTTATCATAAAAGCAGGATGCAGAAACCAGCTACCAGCTGTGAAGAATATTTACAACTGTAAATATTATATTTCAGCTGTAGAGGAAGTAAACACCGCGTTATGGAAATGCCCGCTTTATCGATCAGCTCATCAGCAAGGAGAAAGCGAGAATATCATTTTGCCGTTTTCAGCAGCGCAGCGTTTCGCAGACCCTGAGCATGTATTTTTGAGATACCGACTCCTGCCAGCAGCAGCCGAGAGATGAACTTGCTGATGAACGAACGCAGTAACTTCTATTCCAACACCGCAACAAACACCTTGCTACCGCTTATTTCGGGAAGAATGCAACTTAAAGAAGAATGAAAATTTAATTCCTATTGGTTTTGTTTATTCCCACTCGATGTTATCTCTTACGACACCAATGCAGGGCAACGTCCACATGTGAGTTTTAAAGTATTTTCCACCCTAACAGCAGCACAGCCCTGCCCTGTTGCGCTGCAGAGAGAATCCACTGACACCCGCCTGCAGCATCAAGCGAGGGGGCAATGGCGAAACAAACCCCAGGTACAGTAATGCCCTTCCTTTAAAGCTACAAATGGAAAATTCATTTTCCAGTCTTTTTCTACAGTTAAAAAAAAAAGACAGCTTAGACAGAGATTAACGCAAAAGCAACTGTCTTTAGTATGACCTATGCGACTTGTAGCAAGACTAAGAGAGATTCGGAGTAATTACGAGCTTGTCCAACAGCCAGAATTTTACGACTCCAAATATTAACAAGGTCGGCATTCCCACCTGCACGCCTCACAGCTATTGCCGTGGAAATCCTCAGCACTACCGAAACACTGGGTAAGGGGAGCCTGAATAAGATTAACTTCATTTTTAAAAACTCACCTTCTCTGGGAGAAGGCAGTAAATAAACATCAGTATTATCCTGTAGCCCACCAACATGAATGACACCATAGAAATGCATCAGAGCCTCGGAAGCACCGGCAGATAAAAGAATCTGCCCCAAGATCCCTCTGTACAAATGAGCTGGTTCGTGGCTACGGGTCTATCTGCACAACCAACCTCTCTCACTGCTCCACATCCCTCTTCCATAAGCAGACCCAAAGTCTATGCAGAATTAAGTTCCTTCTCGCTGGCTTTAAATAAAATTTCACTAACGCACAGAGCATTCAACCTCCTGTTTCCAAGTTTCGCTCCCCTCTGGACAGCGATGGCAAACGTCCACACTTCCCACGGCGAGCGCGCAGCCCGTGTGCCGCAGAACGCAAAGTCAAGCCGAGCGGAGGGGAGCACACCCTGCACTGCAAAGTTCAGCACTGTCCTTCACTAGTGCATCGGAACAGGACAAGCTTGGCAGCAACCTCTGCCATTTCCCACAGATCCATCATTTTCCACAATGATGGCTGAAACCCGACAGCCGCCGGGAGGGTACCCGGCCCCTCGCCCGAGCCAGGCAGGTCTGCGAGCTCTGGGCTCTGCTCAGTATATGTGCTCCGCTGTTTTGGGACGTACCAAGGTCAACTTGGCAGAAAACCTTAATGCCAAGAGCCTCTCCCAGGCAATTTCTTCACTTTGCAGTGACATTTCCCACCTGAAACCCAAAGCAGAGCAAGATGGGAGCAAATTTCACCCCAAAGTGAGACCCGACTGCTACCCACCACGTCCTGAGGAGCAACTTCTTCCACCTCAGGTCAGTTAAACCAGTGTAAAACCAGAGCAGAGCTGCAGTCCAGTGCCTCACTTGGGAATGTTTGGTGAATGAATCATCCTCCATTTGTTTTGGCTGCATGGATTTGTCAAAGGACGGCAGTTCAGCTCGTGAGAAATCAAAAGCCAGACCGGGACACGACTTCGCAAGAGGCTCACGCAAAAGCCGGCAGCGCGCGCGGCAGCGTACATTAACCAACAGAACAGCTTGAGGCATGCCTGGAAAATGCCAGCTAAGTGGAATTTAATTTCTGGCTTAATAATTCCTTTCTTTATACATGAATTTTGCTTAAGAGAACATCAAATCCCATTTTCATTGGGGATGGTTGCATTTAATCAGCAAGCTGAATGGGCACTGTGTCACGCAGCTCAGCAAAGGAAAGGGGTTTAATTCTGCAGCCCGAGGCAAAAGCATCCCCTGCGCGGGTCGGTCCCGGCGCAGGATCCAAGGACTCCTTCCCAGTGTGCATTTTTCCAACTCAGTTCACAACCGACCCAAACTAGAAGATTCCTCAAACAAATGCATTATCTAGTGGCTTTTCAACTCCACCTCCATCGAGCCTATGCTACGCTTCATTTGCCACCCTGGGCTAACGGCAGGCTCCAGCTAACCTCTGCTGGCTTCGGGGGTGTCATACAAATATCTTCCACTGTTTCGATGTCCTCTGGTGAACCATCATTATGGAACTCAGAGCTGGATACTGCTGCAGATCGGCAATTTTGCGAAGTAGAAGAACCATCACTAACAGTAGCAGGGACCTGCAAGCACGGCACAGCCTCGCCACCCACCCCGGTCTTGGGAGCGTCAGCTCTTCTCAACCAGCTTTAAGCCGTTTCAGAAAAAAACCCACAACATTATTCAGATTTCTTTGTTGTTGTTTTCAAACAAAAAAATTGTAACAACAAACGTATTTGTTTAAAAAACCCAAAGTGGTAGGACTGTCTTCTAGTTTAAAACACAAACGAATCAGCTTATTTACACCAGCTTCCCAGAAACCTGGAACGAAACGAAGCTGAGTTCACACCGCGCCTTTCTAACGCCCTTCCAGGCTCCTTGATCACAGGTAACACACACACCGCCAACCGAACAAGAATGTCAACACGTGAAAGCATGCTACTTTCAAGCAAGCTACTCCTCCGACTGCTCCCCGCTAAATCTAAATCACTGATGGATTTTCCATGCTGGCAGCGCTCAGAAAAACACTCAGAAACCTGGTGTTCAGCCGAAATTTGAACGTCTTGAAGCAGACAGATACCAGTCGTTATCCCGTGAAGATTTTCCTAACGCTGAACAGGGAAGCTGAGATTAAAGGTACGCAATCCTCTACTGAAAATTAATTTTCTACAGTTGTTAAAAAACCTGTTTCTCTCGGAAAATGACTCGGTTGACTAGATAAACACTTCTGTCTCCCCTAGGAAAGCGTGTTTCCTTCAGCCTTGTGACCTTACACATTACACAATTTAGTATCATCACAGAACAGCATTTGCCTTTTATGCAATTTCAGAAGGTAAACTCCCAACCACCAAATTGGGAAGACATTTGAAATATTTTTTAAATTGCCTTAAAAAGAATTAACATACTTTTTCCCTCCCCCTAAAACCTGCTACCATCTCGTTAATCACGAGGCATGTTTCACGGGTATTTTCAAAGGGGAGAACAGAGACATTTGGACGAAAAGGAATTTACTGATGCACAAAACATCTTGCTGAAAACAGAAGCTGTTTTTCAGTTTTAAAACTAACTTGGATTTTAATTTGTATTTCACACTTCCAGCGCGGACACAAATTACTGCCTTGTGCAGCACCGCACCGGCACAGCAGGCAGAGCTACCGCTGCTCCAGCCCCAGCCCCAGCCCCAGCCCCTTTTCGAGGCGAGCGGCTGAGCCGCCAGACCCCCGTGACCTGAGGCCGCTCGCGAGGGCCACGCACAGCCCGGCTTTCCGGGCACCCGCTTTGGCGCTCGATCAGACACTTGAGGTTTCCCAAAAACCTGGACCACTCCGACAGGCGACCGGAGCCCTCGCTTGCGCCAAACGTTTGGTACTTGGGGGTCTAAGCGCCCCGTGGAAATGAACGCACCGGCATCGAATTGACAAGCAGCAGGATCCAGCCTCAGCGCGAGCCTGGCGGCAGGCAACCCTGTGGCTCCAGCCCAATATTTGGCTGATAGATCCGTATCCAGCAGGGACAGAAAAATCCTTTAGAAAACACAATTTTCAGTTCCCTTTTCATCTCAGGAATGCAAGCCAGGCTTAGTACCTTCAAAACCTGGTGGTGCGGTATTTTTTTCTGCCTTATTTCTTTTCTTTTTTTTTTTTTTTATGAAATGAGGGAACGCTGCTTTCATTTCCCTACGAAAGGGCTGATCTGAGCGTACAGGCACCGACGGATGACACCAGTACTGCAAAGACTTTCTGAAGGAAGCCAAAACCAAAGTGCAAGAGATTAAAGAGACAACTCCCTCACAAGCCAAATGATTAAAGCCTTCGCTCTCTGGAACAAGCATTTCCTTGAAATAATGAAAACCAAAAGGGAGACTAACACTGCTCCAGGTCTCCAGCTCACTCCGCCACACACCAGGATTTTTCTGGAGTTCTCTGTGCACGCTGGACACCCCATGGAAATCACTTCTGGATACAGCAGGGTTTGAAGCAGGGCCACAGCTCTAATGTATCTTTGGCGTTTCCTTCACACACAGAAAGGATTACCAGGAGCTCTCTTTGGGATCTGGATCATGCCCCAGAGAAGTAGAACTACCAACAGCCTGCAAGAGCCAAGACCTAACCCTCGTCATTCAGAGGGAATGTTCTTGGGAATTCCGGATACTTCCAGCGTGCAAGGAGCAACACGGCTTCAGCAGCACGCTAAAGATGTCTACAATCTGACTCCCTGCCCCAAGCTTAAAAATATAATCTTCCGTGTGATACTCTAAGCAAATTTCCAAGCGCTTATTTGCCAAGGGACAATTTGTGGCAGGCTATAAAGGTAAGATTCATGTCGCCCAAGCAAGCCCCCAGTCTGCAAGCAGATCTGCAATTTTGATCCCAACCTTGCAAGAAATGCAAAAGCGACACGGGTTCTCATGCAAGAAGTCTTCATTACATTACCATCTCAATTCTTCTTCTTTGCAAAAACTCAATTTTCAATAAAAATGTGTTTATTGTGAAAACACCTCACAATCTTAACACTTACGTGGCAAAACTCCGGTACTGCTTAAGGAAGGAAAATAAAGAAAAAAAGGCTAACCTCTATTTTGCAATAAAAACGGATGACAGTCCTCTCTTCTGCATAAGTATGTTGCCTGGTGAGAACAATTTTGTTCTTGTCTTGGTAACATTTCCCTGTCTTCTTTAATACATTCTTCATCCATTAACTTTGACTCCTTATGTGTCTAATTCACAGCCACACACCAAACAAATTACCCAGAATTAAAAACACCTCACTCATTTCCTCTTTCCCCACCTCCACGCTACGCCTTACAAAATCATTTTGCCATGCCATGCCACAAGGAATTACTAATTTCATTGCAGGGGGCTGGTGGGAACGCAGATTCCCGTCGCATGACATAACGGTCCCATGGCCAAGGTCTGCGCTTGAAGAAGCCGATTCAATTAAGCCTCCCACCTAACGGGCTGCCCCCGTTTTCTGCCCACACGATCGACCGGGAAACATTGCTAACTTGTGTTGGGCTGCTTCTCCTCCTCCTCCCNGATCAGCACAGCCTTCCACNTCTAGCATAAGAAACGACTGTAGAAAAGTCCACTTAATCACCTCCAAGCTTCATTTACATTTCATAGTCATATCTCATCTAGCTAGCTCCTCCTTCCTCTACAGCAGCTTCTCAATCCATCACCTATTTGTTTTGCTGCAATCATCACTTCTCTTTCTAATTTACGCTGCTTTCTCCCCCCAGGAATTCTGTTCGAGGAGGGCCCATGCTGAATGACTGGTACTGATGCACCCTCCCGATGGAGATTGATTCCTGAACCTCCTTGCTTCATCCTTTGTGGACCTCACGCCATCAGACTAAAGCCTTTTCTGCCCAGCCACCACCCCCACCCATTACCATTCAGGTACCTGTTGAACACAAATGCATTTCTACTCGACTTGCCTGTATGAGCATGCCAAAATTACTTCTTTTCCTTCCTGCAGCTCTAGCTCGAACTCTTCCCTGGCTCCTCCAACTCTATCACTTCATGATCATCAATTTATGTGGCAGTTTCCTTTAATTGGATTCCATCCAACCAGCATCATGGCTGCTTCCCTATGAAAGGACATGATTTTCCTCTCCAATAACCCCAGCACTGCTACAAAGGAGCAGAACTGTCATGCTGTTTGGCATCAATCATAGCCAGCCCGACCGAGTGTTTCACTCTCTTGATGGATCTCCAGACTATATTGCAGCTTACTCCTGACTGACACTGGTAACGATGATTAGTTCCATACTGAAAGCACGTCCCACACAGCACCACCAACACCAATGAGGTACCACTACTGCTGCTGTACTCAGCACTCCTTAACATCTGCACCCCAGGTGCTATCTCAGCGTTTGTGAACTTCCCTTGGACACTGGGCAGGGGAGGTGTCATGGGAATGGAGATGTTCTGTGAAGCTTTACAAGTTGAAGGACAAATCAGAGCAACGTCAGGACTGAAACCATCCCAGCAGAGCCACATCAGATACACCAACACAATCTTTCTTCTTCAAGACGGACTCAAACCAGCAAAGTCAACCTCATCACCTTTGGAAAATCACACGAATTTCACTGTACCAGAAGGACAGAGAGAGACTCCAAACACACGCCCACCCTGGCTCCACATCAGCCATACAGTTAATGTCTGGCCGCAGTTCAGATGGGAACAAAAGGCAGACACCAGCGTAGGAAGCGTCATGAGACCACAAGCGATAGCCATTTCTGGTTCTACCACTCGCTCCCGGCACAGCCTTACAGAAGTCATCCAGTCTCTCAAGACAAAGGGCCTAGGTGCCAGCAGGGCCAACAGATTCAGAGGAGCCTGCTGGTCCTTCCACAAATGTTCAGGTCCTCAACTCCCACTGAAAGGTTTTGACCCCAACTGAGGAGAAATCTAAAGAATGGGGGGGAGAAAGAAAAGCAAACCAAACCAGAACAGATTATGCCATTTCAGCTAAAATGATGTTACAGTTCCCTGAACTTTGTAAGATCTCTGAATCTGAACAAGGTAGCCTGAACTCCGTAGAGAGCCTGGTCTTGTTCAAAACCTCTCCACTCTAACGTGGAGCCAAACAGAGCAACCTTCAGCGCAACCCATCTCAAGGGAAGGAGGGCTCTGCGAGGAATTGCGATGCAGGACATGCACAGCATGCCTCGAAGAGCAGCGAAATAGAACAGGCTTCCCGGAGCTTAAACACAAGTGACCCTGAAAAGAGAAAGGGAACGAACGACTTAACATCACCTACGTGGCGAAAAAGAGCCACTTCCAGCAGGCAATTTTCTGAGTGGGTAGCTACATTGTCTAAAAGCAAACTGATGGCGACATTTTCGGGTCTTTATTTTTAATTTTGGACACAACTTCGGTGGTAACAAACATTCTCCTTGTAAGAGCATAACCTTTCCGTGACTTACTTTCAGACAATGCGGAGCATTAGAGGAGATTTATGTTTACTGCTGAGTTAAAGGTCAGGAATGGAGGCTTCCTCCCTTCCCCATCGCTCCCCTCCTCTCTTCCACCAAGAGACGAAGGCTGCATAATCTGCGGCGTTTGTTTTCATACAAGAGCTGCTTTTAAGCACTGCCCTGATGATCGCACAAGGGGAAGCAGCTGAAATCCAATCAAGTGGCTCTACAGGACAAGACACATGACGAGACAGCCGGCCAGACTCCCGCTCCAATGTACACGCCGAAAAGCAGCTTATGCAGAGCCTGGGCAAAGGATGCTTTGTTCGGGAGCGCAGGCAGCTCACACCGCAGTGCCTGTTCTCCATTAGCCATCCATTTCAAAAACACTTCTGATTATTTTGGAAGTACTTGCATTGCCCTTTCTCGAACTCCGTATTTGCAGTTAATTGCATAGCTAGTGCACTTGCCTCCAATTTAAAAGCACATTAAGCCCAATTTTTATTTAAAACGGCCATGTTTCCGCCCAGGCGCTGAAAATATCAGCGGATCCAGCAGACAGCGTTTTTAAAGCAAGACACCTTTTTGCTTCTGAGAGTGCGCACATGCACTTCACTGTACCTAGGTCACTGAAATATAACAGAGGGTATGGAATTCAAGACCAGTCCCTTTGGGGTTGAAGAGGCAACCAGCCTTCTTGTGCTCTTCTGCAAAAAGCTAATCTAAGAACACACTGCACAGCAAAAACAGTCGAGGGATTATTCCTTGCAGGATGGAGCAGTCTCTGTGCTCACCTAAGCACTCTCTCACACCTTTTAGGGAAGGCTGTCTTCATCGCAATCATTTATCCTGATGGAGGCCGGACAGCAGCCGCAGTGAAAAGCAGAGCGTGGAAGAACAAATCCTTTTTTTATTTTTACATGTCCATTTATATAAAACATAACTATCGAACCTATCAACAGGATTTATGGGTTTTATTCCTTGCTTTTATGACAGTGTTTAACATGGGCAAGGCATCACCATGATTCTGACAGACACCATACCCGTCCCCTTTGTCTAATGCACATCTTTGTCACGTTTAGCCGTGGGGCATTCACCGCCCAGTGGGTTTTCTAGAGCCGATGCAACCTCAAATCCCTTGGCAGAGCCTGCTGTACAGGCCCCCCTCCCCTCTCTCCAGCCTCGCCTTCCGACAAGTTCTTCGGCATTCAGCACGCACAATCATCCACTCCAGCAATTCCTCCATGCTGCAGGCTTCGAAAATCACAGCCAAACAAGGTTTATACAAGCATCATCTCACCAGTCATAAATCTCTCCCTGGAAACTCGACTGAAGTGCTGACGTTACCGGCTTGCTGGAGTGATAGGTTTTGTATTTACTGGTGCCCTGGTCTTCTTCCCTTTAAATAAAACGTGCCCAAAGCCATCAGCTTTCTGCATCTATATTAAGAATTATTTGATCTGCAGGTTTGAGCTCACCCAGCCTGTCTAGAAGAACCAGAAGAACTGCACCAAATCCCATGCTGTTCAAAGACACGCAAGAAGGACCAACATTCATGTCAACTGTCACGGCTTCACCGATGGCACCCCTGCCACCGCACCCTTCGGCGCAGGGGGATCTGCGCTCTGACAGCACGGACAGACACCGGCACCCACGGGAGGGGAACGCAGACGGTCGGTGCGTGTACATCCTGCTTGGGAGCAGAGCTACAGGGCAGATCTAGGATTTGCTGCTAGCCCCACCATGCCAGCTGCGCCATTCCTGGTCGCCCTGTATCCCGCATGCACCACGCAGCCTGCGTCACTCTCCGTCGGGAAGTTTGTTTAGACACTTTGCTATCTTCATTTGGACATACTGGCACACCTAAATAAATGCAACATAAATATGAAAAGACATTCTGCCTCCCTGTAATATTCGTAGTTACTATGTTGACTTCGCTTTCTTTAAATGCTCTTCAAAAAGTTCTGACACAAGTGAGTAGAAGCGCTGAATGATGATACTGGGTATTTTAATTCCTTTCACAAGACAAGGAATGGCCTAGAGAAGGTCCAAGCAGAGCCTTTCGAAAGGACGCACTCCCGTGAACTAAGGAAGATTTAACCCACGACAAGCTGCGCACACCTCCGCGGGCTCTCCAACTGCAAGCAACAGACAGGCAAAGCACCGACGAGCAATTTGGAAATTACTTTTGGGAATTAAGGGAGTTACATAGTCTGACCAAGTTGTTGCTCTTCTCAATAGAAAGACATGAAATGTCTTGAATTTCCATGAGAGTTTGATAGTAAGTGGGGGAAAAAAAGGAAAAATAATCAATAAACCAATCTATAATTTCATTGATGGTGAGGGGCACGGCTTGTGCAGGGCAGGTGAGGGTTTGTTGTCAGAAGAATGCTTTGCTCTGGAGACCTGATGCTATCTCCACCTAAGCATATCAAACTCCCAGTCAATGCAGAGAGGTTGTGTACGCCTTACCAGGGCTCAGTGTGATCTCTCATGTCCTGAAAGGATAGATTTGCAATAAAAATATGTGAAAACATTTAGAGACATTAAGTTTACAAGATGACTCTGATCCTGTGGATTAGTGTCGAGTCTGCAAGTGTGCTGCAGCCTGCCAGGGAGAATAAAGCGCTGCACTGTCCTTACACTAAGAGCAATTTAATTTGTATGTCCAGATGTTCATTTCAAGAATTTTATCCATTTTGAAGAGTTATATCTCCATTGCCTTGGAATAAAAACATAATTATGTGTAAGCCATTTACAAGATTCCTGTGGCAAATGCTCCTAACCCTGCTGGGTTATTTTAGGGCAGCGAAGCCGTAGTTAATACACAGGAGGAGGACTGTTTGACAGAACTATTGGAATAAATAAAAGGATTTGCTCAAAATGCACGTCAAAGCCTATGAAAACATGAAGCTTACTGAAGCCCAAGAGATCCCTCCGTCTCTTGCCAGGCCCCGAACTGTTGGGAAATGTTTCTACCATTTCTGAGAGGCTGAATCCCAAGAATAGTAACGCACAGAAGATCGCAGCCCTTGGCTCTCCAGCCAGACAGCAATTCAACGAACAATGCGGCCAGCCCATCACACAACCCTTGCCAAGTTACACAAGCACCACTTGTAGGAAAAGCTTTCTCCTAGAAAAAGAGGCAGCAAGAGAGAATATGCTGGCGGAGAGGGAGCTGACGGGAAGGGCTCGCTCCTGATCGGACGCCGCATCACAGCACCGCTCCCACGACGGCTCCAAGCAGCGCGTGCCGTGCGGGGTTCACAGCAGCGCAGGGAGCACCAGGCTGGAGGGGACCTTCGGCAGCGACGCCGAGCCGGGCCCTGGCCCTCTCCCTCCATCCCCCAACCGACGGCGTGGCCGCATCCAAGGGGTTCCTGCAGGAGCTCACTGGGTCTGTGCACCGGGAGAGGCCCCGAGCGCAGCAGAGACTGAGCAAGGAGCGCAATCCTGCATCACGGAGTGAAAAGCACCTCGTACAAGCTGCAAATTATAGCCCTTTGCTGAAAGCAAAAGGGTTTTGAACACACAGGGCACTGATCCAAAGGCTGATACGAAGCCTCCCAAGGATACAGGACACGTTTTAGAAGGAAACAAAGATAAGTGTTTTCTATTTTAAGTGTTGCTCGCCCCACCAAGTCAAATTACTAAACAGTTTGGGGTTATTTTTTTTAACCTGAAGGCCTTCACCCAGCTTTCCTAGATTCTTTCCTCCTTTTTGGCTAAACAGACGCATGTCAGAGCAAAATGCCTTTGCCATTCTGTACCATTGCCTCCCACCGCTTCCATCCAAAGGTCTAAAGCTGAACAATCTTCAAAGGAAACATAGTTCTTAGACCTAAAGCATTCACAGGGGTGCCACCACCCTTCCCACCACCGCTTCTACCTGGAACAAGGGGACAATGCTGTCAACGTATCCAGGAGACAAAACCAGCCCCAAAGCACCCCTTGTTCATTCACGGGTCCTGCTAACTCCGCAGCAGCGAGGGGTGGGGAAAGCAGCGCGGGGTGCCCTCACCAGCCCTGGGCTGGACCGCGTGGTGCCGGAGGAGAGCGACAGCCCGAGAAGAGACCCACGGTGTTCGACTGCTGCTTCCCAGACAGCAGCCAACTCCGTGTGGGGACAGACAAAAACAGTGGGAGGAGAAAAAAGGACCGAAACGCGTGGGTAAACCTATGTGGGCAGCTGAAACGGGGCAACAGGCAGCAGCCCCACGGTACGACGCACGGCTGGGAAGACCTATACAGCTCCCACATGGTGCTGCCCTCTCACTGTGAGACCAGGGGACCACCGGCCAGGGAGCAAGACCCAGGGGACCGCCGGCCGGGAGCGAGACCTGGGGTAAGCCGGCCCAGGCAAGCAGTGCCCTGCAAGGCAGCAGTGGCAGCCACACCATCTTCCCCCGCCTTTCTGAGTAGTACCAATACAAAAGCTACGACATGCACCTATTCCATAGCTCCTATGAGGTGGGTATTACGGCTTCTCGAACCCTTTTCAGCCAGACAGCTCCTATGCAGTGTGAATTTCTCTCATGTTATCTTCCCAACGAACTCAATGACCTGACCAGGACGAGCCAGGCTCGCCAGAGACAGAGATAATTTAGTGCCCGTGTCATTCCTCCTTCGGCTCAGGCAGCCAGCGCCTCAGTTTATACTGATTTGGGTCTTGAAAATAACCCCAGAAACCCACAGCTTAGTGCACAAAGGCTTGTGGCTGGGTTTCAGCTGCCTCTCTGAAGGCTGTACATCTTTTGCTTCAAGATCATGACACGAAGTTTCACTACAAAGTTCCAAGTGCGTATATTAATCACCTTTGTCTCTGATGCCATTTGGCTAACGACACTTCATGCACATAGGGCCTCAGGTTGCCCTCACCTCTTGAGAAAGGTGTTCATTTTGAAAGATAGCTTGCAAATGTGCCAGAAACACCAATTTCTAAAATTCCCCGCATTTGCCGGGAGCAAGGCAAAGCAAAAAGAAAGGACATTGTATCTCCAATTTAGGAGAGACTGAACAGACCGCAATGCAATGAATACGTTGCATTTACTTGCTGTTCCACTTGATTTTTTGCTCACTTTGGCTAAGATGAAAAGAAAACAGGACCCAACCACAGAGGCCTTGAGCTGGCTCTGCTGCCCAGGGCTGAACTACCAAGAGGAGTCAGCCGAGAGCAGCACGGTCCTCGGCCCCTCTGCTCCCCCTCTCCTGAAGCTCAGTGCTGCGAGGCAGCAGTCGGTATTGAGCAGTCGGTTTTGTGGAGACTCGTAAGCTGGCATCTCGCTGAGTGGGAAATCACCACTCAGATGTCAAATCGGGTTTTTTTTCAGGGCATCCATCCTTTTCACATAAGGCCAATTCCCCCAAAAAAGGTGTTCAAAAGGAGTTTCTAGGAAACTCTCTTTCAGAAACATCAGCCCAAAGCAGCAATGCTTTGATTTCAGGGTCAAATCTGTTTCAATCCAAACAACAAATTAACTCTTCTGCTGCATCCACCATTTGAAACTCAAAATACATCCCAAAATGAGTGCAATCTCCTTTTAAAAAAAAAAGAATTGTGCTAACACAGAAACCAAAATAGCCTGGAAAACTGCAGAAGGAGCCATCTGGAGACTCCCACCACAGCAGCAGAAGAATACAGAAGGAACTGCAAGGTGCACAGCAACTCCCATCACCAACGCCCTTCTCCAAAGCACCCAAATACAGCAGGGTGAGAACAAACACCAGCGCGTTTCTCACGGGGCAAAGACTCCCTGCAAGTCACACAACACCCAAGCTGAACCCACCTGCACCAGCGAGCCATCCCCCGCTATTCAGCGGGAACAGGTACCACCAGCAAGGCTTTTCTTTCCCTGATAAGCTGATGCTCCTTCCACCGAGGAGCGCCGAACCCCGTCACCGCAGGGCAGGCGCGGGGTGCTGCGCGGCTCGCGTGCTCCCCTCCATGCGCGCAGCTCCCTCTGCCCCCAACGCTGGGCTGCCGGCAATGCATTTAAGCTCCACAGCTGCAGTTTACAGCTGTTCCTTTCTAAAATACAGAGGCCAATTTTTTTCCCCTTCTTTAAAAGTAGGATTGTGGGATTTTCTTAATAAATATTCAGCGTGCTCACCAGAACAAAATGGGAGTGAAAGCAAGACCGCTGGCTTTTGGATCTGCTCCGTGTCTCTATTTTTCTGTGTAACCTGCTCTAAAAGTATAATGATGGGCATTAAATCCAGGCTTGAAAGCACAGTACTAAAGCCCAGGACAACATTTACATTTCTGCGAGGATGAAGCATGAAAATTCAGTGACAAATCCATTTTTCTTACGCAGAGTTGTGGCTTCGGAGCATTTGTAAAGACAGAAGAGGCCAGCGCTGGGAGGATTAATAAAACTGTTGGTTACACTTCTCTACTTCTCATAGGTAGCACTCCAGCCCCGGTTAAAGAAATAAACTGAAAAGACCCCCCAAAACAGAAAGAACTGATCTAAAATACTGCAGCGTAGTTTCTGTAGAAATAGATCTACTGACACACACAAAGTAACCAAACCATCCACTGCAGCCTGTAACCACCTACACTACTAACTCACTGCGGAACGCGCCCTACTGCACGCGCCTTCCTCCGGACCCGCGAAGTTTGGTGGATTCTCACCAACAAGTCGCCAGGACAAATGGCTCCATGTCTGGGTGATGTTACGGATGGAGAAACCAGGAGGCATCTCAGCTCTAGAGTTTGCCACAAGGCCCCTCCAAAAAGTAACAGACTTCTTCTGTTGATGTACAAGGAGTATCACAGTTTCCTCCTTTCCTCTGCATCCCTTGCGGAGAGGTGGAACCGAAGTTGTGCAACGTTCCCTCCCGAATCCTGCACTGGGCTGTGTACCTTTGATGAACTTGCAGCATGTTACAAATACAAGCGAGTCTTCACAGCACATCAGCTCAATGGACCAAATAATTCAGTAGCTCTTCTGCTCCTCCAACTGCAGAGGTTTCAACAAACCCAGAAACCACACTCCAAGAAAGCCAATTCCCACGTTTCTCCAACACGCCCTCTGACCCAAACCCATCCATTTTGTAGGTGAGACCCCACTTTCCTACACAATGCAGACACTCCTAACTCCTCTCTGCTGCGCAAAATCCTTTTAGAAAGCACAGCTTCTAAGCTGGGCAACCAAGAGCCTTCTGCTGTGCCTGGTGCCACTGAAAATCTCACTTGGGCAGCCCTGGCCACAGTCCTAACGGCATAACCCTCCCAGAGCCAGAGACGTGCCACTTGCAGACATCAGGGTCATCCGTCTCCGGGGTTATGCATAGGTAATGCAAAAGCGGAGGGCTACGAGGATGATGAAGGGACTGGAGCGTCTCTCCTACGAGGAGAGACTGAGGGAGCTGGGCTTGTTCAGCCTGGAGAAGAGAAGGCTGCGAGGGCACCTTAGAAATGCCTACAAATATCTGCAGGGTGGGTGTCAGGAGGACGGGGCCAGACTCTTTCCAGTGGTGCCCAGTGACAGGACAAGGGGCAATGGGCACAAACTGAAGCAGAGGAAGCTCCAGCTGAACATGAAGAAGAACTTCTTCCCTCTGAGGGTGACGGAGCCCTGGCCCAGGCTGCCCAGGGAGGCTGTGGAGTCTCCT
>Ga0065711_1039355_pt1 | contig 17917 bp, 11 predicted proteins | sample Hoacrofraction12_FD_59098 | JGI IMG/M metagenome (GOLD analysis project Ga0065711, IMG submission 59098) | Hoatzin crop microbial communities from Cojedes, Venezuela - Epithelial fraction 12 v2 (version 2) | ecosystem: Host-associated > Birds > Digestive system > Esophagus > Crop | place...
GGGGCCGGGCCGGACCGAGGGCGGGGGCCCCGCCGGCGGGGGAAGCGCGCCCGCAGGCTGTGCGAGCTGCCCGTGGGCTGCCTGGGGGCGAGCCGGCTCCCCAGCGCCTGGCGACCGGCTAAATCTGGCTTTATGTCAGTTTTTGCTGTAGCTGCGGTTGGGTGCTGCCTCACCGGCGCCGGGGAAGCCCCGAGGGGGTTTGGCGGCCGCGTTCTGCCCGGGTCTCCTGGTCAGCACGCCTGATCCCCCCGGCCGGCCGCACGGCCCCGCCCGGGCCGGTGATTAATAACAGCGCCTTGGCTGCGCCGAACAACCCGCACGGAACGCACTCTTCGCCGGTTTTGCTGCAGGCTGCCTTCGACAATGTCAGACAGTCTTAAAGGGAGTTTCCACAGCCCTCGTCTGGACGAGGGAGGTGCTGGACGTAAACGGAAAATGCTAAAATACCCAATTTAAGAAAAATGTTCATCTTTGTTTAAAAATAGTTTGTTGCATGGAATTTAAAATCATAGTGTTCCTGGTCTGTCAGGCAGTGACAAAACTTCCGAAGAGAAAACCTACACAGCACGTTAGATGGAGGCAGCTCTTCATAAACAGTGTTTCAGCATCTCTTCCAAGGCTTGATGACAACGAAGAATGTACTTTCCCTTAGCCAATTTCCTTTAAGTCCTACTAAGAGCATTCAAGACTGGTACGAACAGCACAACGCTGAAGAGAGGATAGCCAGAAGCCAAACACCTTGCCTTTGGCAGGAGGAATCTGCCACGTGTCCCAGAGCTTTGACTTATCAAACAGCTCCAAAACTATCCACGCTCGTTTGCTCTTTCCTCATGAACCACCACCCTGGCACCTGCTTGCACAGAACACCAAAAGCCACAGAAGCCGCCAGCCAGGCTCCCACTGCCTGCGCCCAGCCTTGGGCTGGACTCACCGCTTCCCCAGCAGACGGTGTCGATCTCCTGTTTTAGCCATGTCAGCGGGTTGCTCGCCTACACACACACGAGTGCAAGCTGAGCGCAACCTGATGTAGCTGGAGATGTCCCTGCTTGTTGCAGGGGGTGTGGGCTAGATGACCTTTGAAGGTCCCCTGCAACCCAAAGACTCTAGAGTTCCGTGATTCTACTCTATGAGGAACACAATGCCTGTTCCCACGGCTGCAGACTGACTGGCGACAGCACACGAATCGTTCACAGCAATACCATGACTGGTTGTCACACATCCCTCCCTCCCAGGATCCCAAAAAACATGTAAGTGCAGAACCACCTGCCTGAAGAGGGTCAGTCCCCTTCAGCCAAAGTCCACAGCACCACAGCCAGTCCTTGTCCTGGCTGAGGGTGAAGGACATTGTTTGTTTCTGCGAGAAGTTTAGGGGAGAAACTGCCCTTTTACAAGGGTTTAGATACACTTACTCATTCCAATACTGATTTTCTTAGTCAAAAATGTCTCAAAGTAAGGCAATAAACTGAGGCACACCTGAATAGTTAGGTCCTGGAAAGAACCATCACACAGACTTGCTTCCTTCCCAGCACCAAGCATACTTTGGGGAAGAAAAAAAGTTAATTGATTTGGTTTCAGTGGAATTCCAAAACCACTCCACAAGTGAACTGCTGGCAGGCCACCAGCACCATTTTGTTACTGCGAAACACCACACAAGGAACACAGCTGTAATTGCACGAAGCTCATTTCTCGCTCCAGTGCTGACCACGTTCAGCAGTGGTCAGGGGAGCCCATTTTGCTTTGTGTTGCCTGAGATAACAAGTGCTCCCACCCAGCTCCTGCTTCCTCACCCAAGATGTGGCTCCAAGAGAAACCGTTGCAGCTGCTCTAGGGAGATCACAAGTACTTGTCTGATCACACTTTCAGAGAAAGATCACCCAGACAGTATTATTTATTTCTAGACATATTAACATGATTCAGCCTGGGTTGACACTGCTGGAGATGCCTGCGCCCTTCTGAATAATTCAAGACCATGTTTTTGCTTTTTGTTTTTTAAACCAATGCAATGTTCATTTATTTTTGTACTTACAAAAAGAGCCACCCCATTGTATCCCTCCCCCCAAAATGCCTTTTACAAACATTTAAAAATTAAAAACCAGATGATGACATGTTAATTTGGTAGAATTATTTTGAAACATAACTTCTGTAATTAGAGTTAAATTTCCTACAAGATGACTTTGTAGATAGCCTGATTATCGGCCAAATAAAATTCCATATTACAAGTTAGCAAATTCTAGTACAAAAATAGTCCATGTGTTAGAACAGCCTCTTTTTATTATTATTATATTCACAGGAAAGAGTCTATTGGCTGCATAATACCTTAATATTTATGAAATTTCTTTTTATGTGGCTCATTCATCTAATTTAATATAGTGTTGAGCCTCAATAAATCCTCAGGCAAAAAAACCCTAAACAGGGTTAAATATGCTGTTCAGTGTACTCTGAAGTACTGTGCTTTTCACAGGACATCCAAGAAACCCCACAAACAGTTCTCAGCTAGTTTTAATATTAAAATGAGATCCAGATCCAAAAGGACCCCCCTGAAGTACATATCCATGACTTTCCATAGAAACGGAGGCCACAGCTTCGATGGTGAAGTTTCACTTGGGAAACAGTCTAGCTCATCCACTCATCATTTTCACGAATCCACTTGTGAGCTTCTTCAAAAACTAAAGCAGGTCGCTCCTGAAGCATCCGGGACCTTTATGGCACTGCCCTCTCCAGGAGTGTCCCTACTGACCGGGCTCTCGCTCCTCTTCTGTCTCTGGTTAATGCTGTTCAGCAGTTTCTCTCGGACCAGGCCCCGCAGGGAAAATCGGGGGAAATGCTACTTGTCTCTCAAGATGTCTAGCTGCTCTTGATACTCTGTGAAAAGCCTCTGGAAGCGGAGGTTCTGTCCAATAACAGGAAGAAGCTCTTTCAATAGTTCTCTCTTTCGTAAACCCTGCACAAAAACCACAAAAGCATCCTCAGAATGTATTACTCGGTCTCACAAGTGTATTCCACAGAGCTGTTTAAGATCCATGCCCTTTTTCCTGCCTCGAGAGGGCTGTGTTTTTATGTTCTTACTCTGCTTACGTGACTCTCAGAACAAAAACTGTCTTCACATTTATATACATTCATGAAGCTGGTGCAGCCTCTGCAGTTACAGACTCCAGACGTGCTCTGAGAAGGGAAGACATTTGATTGGCATGTCACTATTTCAAAGTTGCTGTCTGAAGAATGTGGAGACCTGAACATGCAACCCTGCTCCATCTGCATGATACTCAAGACAGCACCAGAGCTGAGACTGCGGCACTAAGCTTTTGTCTACAGTTTCACGGGAAACAAATCCAAGTGCCCTGGGAGGAAGCTTGCTTATGAGATTAGAGCAGAGTATGGAAAGGGTTTCAGGGTCAGCCAAAATAATTTGTGATTGCTTTTTCACCACAAAGTTTAATCACATTTTAAGTTCTATTGTCTATCCATGATCTGTAATTTTCATGGGAAACTCTTCCTTGTTCTTTGTTGAACTGTTACCAGGACTTACCATAACTGTTGATTCCCACTGACTTCCAGCTGAGTAATGGACTGGACCCAGTAAATCCTTGCACAATTCTCGCAAACGATATTCAAACCCTGAATATGATCAGAAATAAAATCACATTCATAAGAATTTCACCATATATAACCACTCCACAATTTAACTGACAATATTCAGGAAAGAGTTACAAGTATCTAGAATAAAATAAAGCCAAAACCATTGATTTCCAAAAAAAATATATTTATCTTTTAACAGCAAATTTTTGGAAAGATGAGATGATTTGTAAAGGATTTATTTTAGATTTCCAAAGGGTTTTAGGTTCCCAAAAGCAAAAACACTACTAAAGGTTATGTACAATGGGGAGCAAAACTGAAGTAGTTATTCCAGTTTGTTTTAAGAATTGCCCTAATCTCAATCTCATTCTCCCCTCCCCATAAAGATACCAAACAAAAAACTTTAGAAAACTGACAGACTGCAACAGCCTGAGAATACAAAAGAGATCTCACAAGAATTGGAAAGCCACAAGATGAAAACCAGTGAAGGGGAAAAGTTGTTAGGTTGTATTTAATGGCAATATATGAATTTGGAAAAATTGAGTCAGTAGTGAAAAAAAAATCAGACATCCTTCTGAAACATTAAAATATTACTAAACTAGAAGAGGTCTCTCAAATCCCCAGCAAAATAAAAAATTAAAATAGATCAAATTAATATGCACAAGTGTTAAAAAAAAAGTAAAAGAAAACCTTTAATAAAACTGCTCACAGTTTCCAGGCCAGCTTTATTCACTCAAAAATCGGAGGGGGGAATTCCCTGCAAGTAACAAAGTAATCCCTTCAAGAGTAATTTACCAATCAAGGTATAACAGATTGAATAATTTAATGGATTAGAATTTGTTAAACATTCAAATCACCATAGGAGTAGAGAGTCAATAACAGGACATGCAATTTTCAAAATTTAGCAGACCTGGAAAACTAGTGAAACAGTAATACACGCATGGCAAAGCAGAATTTGCAGTGACATCCAGTGTATAGACCCACACAAGGCAGCGACATTTGTGCAGTGCAAGATGAACCCTGCACATAAAATAGAGAGGTACTGAATTAGTGAAGATTTTAACAGTCTCTCTACCATACAACCCAAGATGAATATTTTCATTTCAACTGGGGAAGGACAGAAAGAATCATATGCAGGTCATTAAGCTCTCTTGTTAAATAAAGTAGGGGTCAAAAGGCAAGAATTAAATGAGCTCAGTTTTAATTCCACCAACACCTATTAGGTGGCCTAACATGAACTGTCTCTCTTCCCTCTGTTCAAAATGATTATGCATGCTGAGGAGTAAGGCTGAATACCATGGGAACTACTAAATCTGGAATGCAGACAAGCAGAGACACAACAGAGATCTTTAGAATCCAAGAAGCATAAAGTCAGTTGGTTAACCTTATTTAGTGTAACAGCATAGAGATATAGTGTTTTCAAATACAAAATAGACCTAAGCAATCTTTCTTGTGGGTTTCTTTCCTCACATAATTTAACCTGTGGAGCTCACCAGTACGGGCTGTTGAAATTTTAGAATGTAAAAAAAATACAAAGCGCAAGTAACACAAGCAAATCCTCTGCAGTTTTACGTGCTCTGGTACAAAGTGGAAGAGTGGCTAGGTTGCTGACATTTCACAACCGACAGTGATCATCAGTTGGCCGAGGAACATTACATATTTTACAAGGCGTTGCTCGTTCCTCCGAAACACAGACGGCACTGTTTCCTGAGACCATGATCTGTTCACAGTCAGCGTGTCGAAATAGGATTCTGGAGTACCGAGCACTATAGGAAGCAAAAGTGCTTTCACCGTTTGTTTTTAAGTAAAACACTGAGTCCAGAAACCAAGTGCTGAAAGGGGAATGTTAAGTGTAATCATACATATAGATGACATGAATAGAGTGTTTCTTAAATATCTGTCAGAGCTGCAAAGAAGTAACACAGGATGGCAGGTCTCACCTTCATTAACTAGGTACCGTGCATAGATAAGGAGCCAGTGGCGATATTCGTGACTGGATTGTAACAGAAGTGCTGCCGCTATCTGGTTCTCCAGGTATGCAAGTGTTGTTTCTTGTTGCACTAAATGAGGCATGGAGAACAATCTTGCAGCTTGCCTTCCTGAACTGCAAAATCAAGGAAAAATTAACATGCCAGCCATAAAACCAGATCCTAGATTAAGAAATATGTATTTCTGTAGTACCAGCTATTCTACATATATCTTTCACAGGCACCTAGTGCTTCCAAAGCTCAAGCTTTTAATGGCAAAGGTAGCACTTCACAGCAACCTGCCTTTCCCCTCACTGGACCAGTTACAGGTATCAAGGTCCATGGAGGGTTTTCTGCCTCCTGTTCTTTTTCTCTTCTTTTCACCTGTCTTCTCTTCAAAAACACATGCTTTTCAGTAACCAAGTGCTCCTAAATGTTTATAGGAAATAAAGATGACTGCCTTTACCTTTCTTTTCCCCTCACAGGAGAAAGTCACAAAACAAACACAAGATATAAAGTTAGCTGGAAGCATTTAAAGGATTTCTTGCAAATAAATGTATTGTCATAAGAAGGCAGATTTGAAAAGTCACCAATTATTTCCTCTGTGAAAAAACTGCTGATTTTTCAGTCTGATATTTGGATTTCAAATATTTTTCCCAATTAATTCCCCTCCCAATTAATTCCCCTCCCCCAAGACAACAGCAATGAAATCATACAACTCTCTATTTTCATGATAAAAACTGAACTCAGATGTGAAGGACAGAAACAGCACAGAAATCTGCCTGGGAAATCTAATTCAAATCCAGGTGAGGATGGGCTATTAAATTACCTACAGGAGTCTGCTCTGGCTCACACAATTCCCTGGTGACATTTTCAGATGTTAAAAATATGCATTAGGTGACTCAGCTTTCTCAAAGACTTCATTAAACAGATCCCCTGAGGACAACTGAACTACTCAAAATTTGTAGGGCTACTCCAGAAAGCTGGTAAACTAAAAATTACCATGTAAAATGTAAGAAATTCGGTTTAGCTAATCAAAATATTACATGCACAAAATCATCAAATACTTTACCCATCCAAAAGAGAGGAGTCTTAAAATGATTACATTTACAGCTTGCTTTCCTGCCCCCCGAACAATCTCAAAATAACATTAAGCTACAGACTATAAATGTGCAAAGGTTTTCAAAAAACAGTCTATGAGCTACTGACAATTTTCAGTGCCATTAGAATCTTAATAATTAACTCACTGATTCAAGCACATGAATGAGTAAAACAAAAAAAACAAACATGCTGATCAAATGAAGCAATTGAGTGCGTACTTTGATGTTCGTCCCTGTATTACAGCTAAGGGCCCAGAACACAGCATGGCTTCTTGGGAGGGTAAACTATTCCTGAAGTCTGCACATTGTGCTAGAGAGTCCTGTTTGTCAGAAACAAGATTCCTGGAAAAAAGCAAACAAACAAAAATCCCAGTTTGAGGAGAGCAGGCAGCGATATCAGGGGATCCAGCTCTGTTCTGCCTCGAAACCCGACGTGCGTTTTCACAGATAACCAAAAAACCATCAACCAAGGCGCTCACAAATTCCCACAGACCCCAACTGTTCCCAGTCCATGTCTAAATTCTGCTTGAGCTTTCACAGAGATGCCCCTCCCACCCCCACAGTTCACAGCGTTGATTGTACAATATGATTTAGCACTAGTTTTGAAGGAAATGAACTGTCTACTTATTTAACATTTAACATAAGAAATGAACTGTCTACTTATTTAACATTTAACATCAGAATGAAGACTGGAGAGAACAGAGGTAATGACTTTCTCATCATGAACTGGATTTTACCTCAGGTCAGGTGCCCCCACCCAGCAGCCAAGCCATCACAGATCACACACATCGACAGTCTTTCCCATACGTTACAGCTATTCCTCCGTATGGGGGGAGCTGACAGTTGCAGCTGGCACTTCCACATCTATTCAAGGATATCACTTTCACCGGTTTGAGATGCCAAAAGAAGCAGTGGCTCAAACCAATGCTAAGTTTAGACCTCCAGACAGTTCAGAAGTAAAATGGCACAAATATTTAAAATATCCTTTACTGCTTTATCATGTTTAAATTTGTATGACGACTAAAAGGATTGCTCTTTTACATATTTCCAAGGCTGTGGTACAAACTAAAAAATTAGAGCAAATTCACAATTGTGCTCCTTATTGACTGGGAAAATTTCTGCATGATTTCTCAGTTTAACTAAAGAACAAATAAGGTATTTTTTCCTTTCCAAAGGATTCACATCAAACAGTTGACTAATAACAATTATTCTAAGGAGGAATTAAAACAATAAACCCTTTCATCAAGCATGCTCATTACACTAAATACAACAATTATATGAAGACTGCAACATGCTTTCTCCTCTTAGAAAGACAACAAAGAATCTGTTTTGAAAAGACACTGTAAATAATTTAACCATTGAAATTTTTAATAGGAATTTATGCCTTGACAGAAATAAGAAAATCCATGGGGAAAGCCTTCAGTTGAAGCCTGATACTCAGTAAGGCACAGCTTCTTATGTAGCCTTTCCTTGTGTTCAGAACATCAGTAACAACTCTTCCACAGGAATTGTCTGAGGTATAATGATTTCTTCCCTCCTCCCCTGCTTGACGTACTATCTCCATTAAACTTTTCAATCCTGGAGACAAAGCTCTCTTCAAACTCGGCTGGCCACCAGATCCAAAAATATATTAAGAAGTGACTGGGACTGACAAAGTCAGGCACATAGCATTCAGGATTGGAGTGCATAGGTCTTATTTTCTCTGGAAATTGGGCAAAGTAGTTTTAACATACCTAAACTTCCAACAAAACCCTGAGGATAGTTTTGAAACAATTTCCAGAACTGCATTTTTTTACATGAACATTGTAAGGCTTGATTATCTTTAATCATTGCCAACTGCTTGACAGATTCAAGCGATGTACATCAGCAAATGTATACATAGCCATACGTTAATAAATAAGAGCATACACCATGGCGGAAAGAGTGATAAAGTAAGCTGTAGTTTAACTTTTTCATTTTTTAAATTTATTTTAAGCATAACAAATCATAAGAATGTAATAAAGCCTAGACATACACTAGTGAACTAAAGCAAAACTAAGCCTGGAGTGTGATGCTGCTCAGATGACTTTCAAAATATGGAGTGAAACAGTAAATTGGAATACACGTCAGTTCAGCTAAGCTGTAAGAGCAGGAAAATAATATGTAACTTACCATGTAGAAAGAGAAGCATTAAAACAGTATGCCTTTCCATCAGACATGCTCATTACAGGTATACCATGCTGCGTCAGCAAGATCTGAGAGACAGTTGCATCACTTCCTACAAGTCAAATCAGACCAAGGTATTTCTTTTGCACTCTTGCATAACATCCATAATGGTAAAAAATGCTATCCACTGTTAATTACCAGTCATAGCAACCAACAGAGAAACGTTCAGTAAATGTTATTCTCAAGCACTGACAGGAAGGTCAGGACACAAGCTAATGATGGTAAGCACCAGGCTCAGTGCAGCAGCATTAAAATCATTCTTCTGCAAAATACATTACCGATCTTGATGTTGCAATTACTACAGAGCGTGGACTTCATTGGAAACGTTCTCCATATCTAGGGGCAATCGTCAGCAATTCTGCCATGTCTTCTGTAACCCTGGAAGCCTTTATCTTTCTTTTTCCCCATTAAGTTAAAATTCTAAAAACCAGCACACTTTTCTAAGTGTGCTCTCTAAGAACATAGCATAAGTGGGATAGCTGGAGTCTCTTATTTCCCAGCATATCCCATGCCCAGGGTTTATGCACCTAACTTCTAATGAAGACATTTGCTAACTGCTAGTAGAACTATTTCTCTAGGTAGTTTTGATTAGTATTGTACAGATTAAAGCTAAAATATAAGTCAATATGCTCTGAGACAGTGCTTTTTTTTATAATTTGTTTTGTGCCAGCCATTAACAATGATAGAAACTGAAGATTTTGAAATAATAGATCTCAGCTCATCACTTGTTCATCATTAAGGTAATATACATGCAAAATACACACAGAGAAATCACTGTAACAGTACATTTCCATAAAATTTTTGGTTTGTGATCTTCACAAACGCTGAATTGTCACAGTCAGAAGCAAGTCAGAATACAATAAGCTACAGAATCTTGTAGAAGTCTGTTATCCACTGATATTCTCATCTCAGACATTTCTGCTGTATTTCAACATTGCCAACGACTTCCCTTTATTACACAATAATGAAGGAAAATTATTTGCATAGGCTTTTCAGGTATCGTCAAATTTCAGCATATTCACAAATTTCACTAAATAGTATGAGTGGGCTCAAAGGTTGGTAACTAAATGACTCTTTTTCTTACCTGAAAATATTGTTTGCAAAGACTCATCTCTAACAATGACTGTTTGCTTGTGAACATCCCTGAAAAAGACAAAAGGAAACGTCAGCACTTTACAAACAGCTGAATGCTCCAAAATCATTTAACAAACGCACTTCTTCAATATTCACAACAAAGTGGGGGTTTTTTGGTTTTGACATTTTCTTCATTGCTTCAACAAAATTATTTTGGCAAACTAAAACCCCAAACAGCAAGACATAAGTCAATAGCAGAGAACTTCTATGGGTCTTTATCAGGAAACCTCATTACAGCCAAGCAAACACTAAGGATCCAAACAACTCCTTTAGGAGCTCTGACTTACATGAGACATTAGCTTAAATTCAACAACTCTAAACAAGTATTGCAGTTTTTACCTTGGTATCTTAAAGACGACTAGAGTATTTCTAACTCTGAAACTCATGTACTTTATTGGCTAAGTAGGATGGAAGTTGGAAACTTCCATATTCCTCCTTCCTTCCCCCCCAGTCCATTCCATTTGTACAGCAAGTCATCCTCAGGGGGCTGTTTAAACTAGTAACTTCCAGCTGATCCTTTTATCTTTCTTCTAGAATCAAATTCAACATCATGGACCATCCCAGAACAGAGAAGAAATGGGATTCAAGTCCTGGCCAGCTAACTCTTCATATTATATCAAAAAATGGACTTGTGTTCAGACCTGGTTTGGTTTAAGCTTGAGTTTCAACAGCAATGCATCGACACAGTTGAACAGAGTAACCTACAAAAACCAGCCCAGCCAGCTGCTGCAGCCGAACACAGTACTCACCAAACAGACAGCGTAGCAGCAGTGGTGAGAGCCATGATGTAAGAGCCTGTGCAATGTAGGGTGGAAATGGGCATCTTCAATATTATAGGGGGAAGAAGGCGACGACCACAAGCTGAAAATACTGACAACGTTCGTTTCTCACAGGCTACACTTACAATCTCACTAAAAAAAAAAAATCAAAACCAAGCTTTTACATTTTGTGAAATGCAAGTAGCATGAAAGCAGACTGATTTCTTAAGTTATCATACAACTTGGGCTAATTCCCCAAAAGGTAACTATTACAGCTTTTAAAAAAATCCTGGGTAGCAAAAGAAAAGTTCAAAAAGTACACAGATTATCTATCGGTGCATTCTATGCCTCCCTAATTTGGTTATAACTATGATAACCTAAGGAGATGAGCAGGTTTGCAGGCCGAGGTAGCATCTTTTATTAGACCAAGTGGCATTGTTGCAAATATCAGTAAAGCTTCTGGGTGCACACAAGCTCTTCTTCAGGCCTGAATTTGTATTTAGCTTTACAATCCACTGCTTGTTTTTCAGACCTGGACAAAGCATTCTTTGTCTGCAAGCTTGTCTAACTTTTTCAATTATGCATGCCTGTGTAATAAAAGCTATTACTACCAACCACAAACATTAACAACTTCAGGATGTTACTGGAGAATCATCATAAAACTCAAGTTAAAAAAACGTTTCAAAAAAATTCTTACAAATACTGAATCTTTTGGCTCAGGCTTCAGAAACATGCTTTCAACTCCAAGATTGGAACTAAGCAAAGTTGAGAAAAATAAAAAGGAAAAAATAACAAATGTCTCAGGAAAAGACTTCTACATCACAAAATATCTCGTTTCACATTTTTGGTTCTTTAGTATTTAGCATATAAACAACTGTCATTTATCATGATTCAGTCAACTTTAATGAAGAAATTTAAAGGAGAAATGTAAATATACAGGAAAATAGTTGTAACCGGCTAATGAGAATTTGTGATGCTTTAAGAGCGCATAGAGCTAATAATCTTAAGACCAGTTTCACTCCAAGTAAGGGCAGTACATATTTTTATCCACAAAATATCTAAGAAAGATTGTGTAAAAATTACAATGGGGGGGTGATAAAGCCATCAAATAGCAGCACTCAACAGAAACAAGTCAGAATCCCTACAAAAATATCCACATTGTAAGAGTTTAAGAGCATGAATGTATTAGACCAGGTTAGATGGAAGAGAAATATGACACCTTGAGCCAAGCCCAAAGAATCACAAAAATACTGAATAAAAGTGATCCAGTTAATCAATTTTCCTAAGTAAGTAGATAAAAATAGCTTTAGGGCCTCTACTTATTTGTAAATACGTGTGTTTAGGCATAATTAACTTTCTGTAAAGTGAACTTTTGTATCCCCAAAAACGTCTTCTGGCCTTCAGGACTACTTATCTTCTGCTGGTTCTCACTTCCTCCAAAATACAGCCTCTTACCAGCTTCCCGCTGCAGCGAGAATTCGACTGGTGAGGACTGTCTCCCATTCCTTTCCTTCTCGATTACACTTTAACCTGCTCAACTTTGAGCCTCCCACTGTGGTCATTTCATTCTCCACTTCAAGGTACATTGATGGATCTGAACTTATCTGAAAAACAAAAAATAAAATGCTTTTTGGAAGAGGAAAAGAACTACTCAAAAAAAGCAGCAACTACTATTAGATCCAAAACAATGCCACCTTTAAGCACGGATTTAAGTATGGCATTAAATCTGTTTAAAGTGGCTTCAAAAATACACTGTGGTACTTCAAAAGATGCAGACCTCTGAAAATCAGTCTTGGCTAAAGCCCAAATAATTTCTTTGTATTTGGAGCATAAAAATAAAGAAAGGTTGTGCTAGTCTGTGTTTCCTAATTAAGGGCAGCAGATCAAGTCTAGATGCGCCCAGTCTCCCTACAAGCTTGCAATTAGAACCAGACTACCACAGCCTAAACACGCAGAAAAATTATTTCATAAATACCTAAAGTAATCCCATTTGCCAGTCTCTTCAGATGTACAGCACCTCCAGAGAGCTCTCAGACAATACTTGTATTTTCTCTTCAGCAGTGTACCACCAACACAACTGTAATAATAATGCAGCAATTGCTCCCGTCGGAGACTCTTATCTTTACCACACACTTCGGTTAGCCAGGAGGAGGGACTGATGAACCAGAGGTATTCCTCTTTGAAGTTTAGCTAGTTCCAAAGTGTCCTATTTTTAGCTGATTTGCCATTAACTTTTCTCATATAGACATATTCTTAGAAACCGAAGTACACCATCTTGCTTGCTTGAACAAACACACGTATTCAAACGTTAATTTATCAAAGGATCTGAATAATCTAAAAATATTAAAAAAAAGAAAATTTTTCTTTTAAATATTAAGCTTTTTCCCCCCTTATAGTCCACTTACTTGCAAAGTAAATGATTTCTGTGGGATTGGGGTTGGCAGTTTAAGTGCTAATGCTGGTGCAGAGATGCAAGCAGCATCCTTCTCGGAGGCCAGTGTAGCTGGGGACTGGAATAAAAAAATAATTGCAAAAGTAGTTAAATTTTTCCATTAAAAAAAAAAAAGTTAAAACTAATGATATTCTGTAATACAGATAGATACGAAAGAGAATTTTTAAAAAATTCCAAATAATGCCAAATGCAAATATTAATCTTTTTCTAATTAGTTGTGTAAACACAAAATTTTTAATATAGCTTCTAAGAATTAAAAGCTCAAAACAAACTAGATGTGGTCTTCCCCCCACCCCATTTCAGCTGCAACTAACTAATGGAAATTCTGGTATATTGCATGGAAAAGCTAAACTCTGAACACTTAAAAGAGGGATCTATATGCCCTAAAATGATAGGAACTCTAAAGTAAGTTACTACTTTGCAGTTCCTAGGAAATTCATAACCACATAAGTCATCGTATCCAAGTCACTCTCTCGTGCGTGGGCCACTCTCCATCAAAGAACACCAAAAACTGATGGCCTTTCATTTTATTCTATACAGTCATTTAGCAGTCTATCACTACTTAGCAGGCTGGTACCGTTTAGTAAGTAGCTGCATTTATATAAAGGATGGACACGTTTGCCACACCATGTGCATCTGCTTTTTATAATCTTAAATTAAAAAAAAAAAGTTTAAAGACAAGGAAGAGGGATGGGTAAAAATTCCAAGTGACTGACACTACTCATGTTTCCCTGACTTGACGGAACAAGTCAACATGGGACTGACTTTATTAAATGAACATTGAAAGCCACGATGAATCTTCTGTATTTCACCTGAACAGTTAAGGTTACTGGTACAAGTCTGGAGTCTTTTCGAGGCCTTCCTTTTTTCTTCTTTTCTACTGTTTCTCCCTCAAGTTCCAGTTTCCGTTTGGGTGCACTGAGTGGTTTAGCAGCTGGAATCTTCTCTTCACTGTCACTGCTGCTCTCCAGAATATCCTTGGGCTTATTGTCTTTAATTAAATTCTGATCCTTCAGTCTGAGCAAGTAAAAAAATATATTTCACGTTTTATATAAGCTGAATCCAAAAGCTGCCACACATCCTACGCACTGCATTCTTGTAGGTAAGAAGACAGATTCTTAGCCTTGTTTGAGTGTATTTCAAAATGCACAAAGACAAGTGGAGGAAGCCAAAGAGGTATGGCAAATCCTCTGCAAAAGTACAACGTGCAATATATAGGTAAGCTGATCAGACACAGTCTTTCCTTTAAAAAAATTAATCAAACTAGCAGTTAGCAACTGGATAAAGCTGTAAATAATAACATTATTTTAGCATTTAGTTTCAATTACAATCAGATCTCTTTCCCAGGGTTGATACAAATAATTCCGTGCTCTAAGATGCAAGAGTAGTTCATCTTTTCCCCTCCAATGGACATTACACTTTCTGCTTACTCATGCAGAGCTTCATTTGTCATTTTGTTGTCTACCCCTAGAAGTTGTCCTATTCAGTTCTAACTACTGTAAGTAAAATGCATACCTGCAAACCATGCAAATGCCCTCACCACTCCATTTTCTATTTCAGAAATACAATATAACCAAAGACGACAAAGTACAAATCCCTGTGAACTCTTTTGTTAACCACCATACCTTAAAATAGGTCATTTAATCATGCTCTTCCCACTCCCTCCAATGGTTGGTTATTGACTCACAACAATGTTTTACCACTTGTTCCATAACCACTCGGCTTCCTAGAAATACCTTGCATAATCCAAACCTTTTTTCTTTGCCATCTGAGTTACGTCAAACAATACACTGTTATCCATACTCTACTGACACATTAGAAGCAATTATGAGAGTAATTTAATACACCTTTCTTATGCATAATATGGTTAAACCTTCTGACAAAAATATTGAGATATTTAGTAGAAACAAATTTTATTGATAATAAGTTGCGGAACTACATGCTTTTTTTCCCAAGACTGGTATTTTTTCTGTTCTTTGTTTTGGTGAAGCAAGAATGCTTCTGCCACAACACACTATGTCACTAACCCAAAGGCTTTGTTCTTTTTTTTAAATCATGTGGATACAGAGCCAAAACCTCTTAAAATCAAAGCATCTTCTCTGCATGCCTTCAAGGCATAAAACTGAAATACAACTGCAGCTATGATGATGACAGGCTGTCTGCAGACATGTATGGTAATTTATCCTGAAGTAAATCTCACTCTTCTACAGAGATGCAGGCTGGATATTTTTATTTTCTAAGGAGGAGAGATGCAGGCAGCCACACACGGAGGCACGCGCAAACATAGCCTCCTGTAATAATAGTTTTCAACTCAGGATATTTTGTAGAGTCTGCTTGATCCCAGATGCCAGAGACAAAGGGACAATGCCAGCAAAGATTTACCTATTCAGAGCTGTCTCCTTCCTTCCTACTGTGGAAGAGACCCAAGACAATTTCTAGACCATGACATCCTCACCACAGAGAATCAGCATTTTAACTCTACATTACTATCCTCCTTTTTTTTTTAGCCTCCAGGCTATGTCTTACCTGTCCACAACAGTCTGATTTGTATTTGTTACAACAGCAGTCCCTGAGGTGGCTTTGGATCGTTCTGTAAATCTAGAATCAAATGCTTTCATAGGTTCAATCTTGGATGGAGTTGTCAACACAGAGGAAGACGACACAGGAGGAGCAGCTGAAGCAGAGGTAGCATTTACACTGTCAACAAAAGGGACAGAAGAACAAGGATTGAAAGAAATTTAGTACTGGTAATCTGCATTGCTCCTAACAAGTAGCTAGCATTCATTATACTGTCTAGAAACCATATCGAAAACCTTTCACTCAAGTGCATACGTGAATTATGATATGCTTTTTCCCCTTTCATGTGCCAGTGTCTTGCAAGCTTTGCCTACTCTCAAAAGCTGTTTATGAAACATCTCAGAGCTAAAAGCTTCATGTATCCACACAGATATATCTAGATTAAAAGACCCCAATTCATTCATTACGTATTTTTAATTCAGGAATGAAATGATACTTTCACCTGAGACTTAGGTACCCAAATGGAAAAGATTGCTATTTTAAATGATTGGGGTTCCTGGTTTTACCCCTTGTTCAGGTTACCAAATACTTTCCATTACAATATCATATTCCACTGTATTATCAATCCAACAATTTGGGCTGAAACAATTCAAGCCAGGTTTTGACTTTGTTTGTGAAGAATCCAAACTAATTATTGGGCCTTTCCAAGCACAACTCTAAGGGAAAGGAATGCATTTCCCCAATACTAAAGCATTCCAGGGATCTGTTATTTGAATAGCTGTTTACTTTAGAGATTTTTCAATGCAAAGAATGAATTGAAAGAAAGAATGGCTATAAGATAACTGATGTTTGTACTAAAAAGGAGTCAGAAGTCCAATTTCCAAAGACAATGAGACTTACTAGTTTCATCTGCAATCATTTCTCGTAATCTACCCACTCATTTTTTAAATCTGTGGCCAATTTCAACTAAATTTGATGGAGTGGTAGATGTTCCAGTGATACTGCACTCTTACAAATGCTATGAAAACACACTGAGGAGAAGAAACTAAGTCAGTGTTACCACTGAGGGAAAAGCAAGTAAAATTTAGTTGCTCCATAATTAATTTGAAAGACACACTGGCCAAACAGCATATATGCACTGACAAACCAGCGTCACTGTGCTTGCTCTTATCTGACGGGGTTGTTACACAGGGAAGAAATATTACCATGTTTGAAGAGAGGAGATCTACAGGACACAGGACAGAAATTGATGGGAAACAGGCTTCACTTCTTCCACTGCTGGAAAACCTTCTATTATTTACTAACAGCAACCCAGTAATCTCTCAGCAAGTCAATGTGTTAAAGCATTAACAATCAACTGTGTATCTCATTGCACTGAAGTTCATTTCCAGAACTATGCACATGGATTTATTCATTACTGATTTATCACTATCTAAAGTAACAAAATACTAATAAAAACTTGATGTTTTCAGGAATGTTAGATTCTTGAAGTTTTGCGGTAAGGAAACCACTTTAATAACTGCTTGATAACAGAACTGTAAACAAGAATTAAAAACTAAACAGAATCATATAACTGAAAAACAAAACTGCAAATACTGACCCATCTTTATTGGCTGCATCATCTGTTGGTTTTACACTGGCTGCTGTGGGCTCTACAGAAGGCTTTGAAGTATTAAGGGAATTTGCAGCGTTAGAATCTAATGACATGAGTTGCTGGTTACTTTGAGAAGACATCATTGAGCCAGACAGAGATCCAGATATTGGTATGCTATTGAAAAATGCTGTAGAAAAATCCCTAAGTAAAAAGACAAACAACAAATACATTTCTTGAAAACACTTTAAAAATAATATTTAAAAATAATTGAAAAAGAATACTTGTAGCTAAACTATTTATTCCATTCTTCCCTTCCCCAGATATGGATACTCATAGACAACCTACATAAAGCACCACCACCTAACTTTCCAGAGTCATTGCTCATATACAAAGGACACTAAAGGCAGTATTAAGGTATCTATGAACCTGCAATACATTATTGTCTACTCATCTATAACGGTAGATACTGAGAATTAGCCTTATCTATTAGTGAGATCTTACAGCTAAGAGAACATAGGTTGAAACTATATTCTGTAAGTATACACAAGGTATTTCCAGCAAGTGCTTTAAGACACCATAAGATTAAAATATCAGAATTCTGAGTTTGCACCGGGGGG
>Ga0065711_1039356_pt1 | contig 17916 bp, 6 predicted proteins | sample Hoacrofraction12_FD_59098 | JGI IMG/M metagenome (GOLD analysis project Ga0065711, IMG submission 59098) | Hoatzin crop microbial communities from Cojedes, Venezuela - Epithelial fraction 12 v2 (version 2) | ecosystem: Host-associated > Birds > Digestive system > Esophagus > Crop | place...
GGGGGAAGGCAGCTGTAATGTGGTGCTGCTACTGGAAGCAAAAGTGAATCATTATCACTGCACCTAGTATTTGAGTAGATGCTTGTTTCTGCAGTGTTTCAGAGGGCACTTCTGTGGTGTGTTCTCGTTTTTCCAGTCTCAGATTCAGAGCTCAGAAGAATTAGTTTGTAGATTAAACAGCAGTACGTAAGGAGAGACACTTTTTGTTGAAACCGTAGTGCAGAAGGAGACAAGGGAGAAAGGGTAAAAAAAATGGAAGGAAAAGATTAAAAAAACCAAAACCAACTCCTTTCCAAGTTGCATGGCAGCCATTTCCCTTTGTTCCTGATGCACAGGGAATGTTCACACTGGTAGAACAAATTGGGGAGGGGTTGGAGATGTATATGCACCAGTAGCAATGCTCTGGGGGAAGGTGCTAAGGAGAAAATGAAGTTCTATTCATTATATAGTAGGGGTAGAAAGGAACAGGTTCTCCATCCATCAGTGAAGAAATCGAATGCTCATTTTCTGTTCTACATCCACCTTCTCCAAAACCTGCAATAAAATTCAAAAATAACTACTTAAGTCACTGTACACACTTTTCTCCTACAAGGTTTCTTACTCTATTATAGAGGAAATGGGCAGGGATGTCTTCAATTTGGCATGCCAGTCTTTCATCTAGAGACTGCTATTTTTCATTCTGGACTAAGGTCCTTCCAATGAAAGAAACTTCAGTCATTAAAGCTGGAAGCAGGCTGTCAACCAAAATGTTGCAGTTTCAGTCTGCCAATTGCCCAGAAAGGCTTGGATTCCCAAAATTAGACTGTGTGGGAATGCATGGCCAGGAAACGGAAGGGAGAACAGAGTAGAGGAAGGGGCATGAGCCGTCACTGAAGAGTTAAAATCAAGACCACAGCATCACTAACGCAGACCATTGTAAATCTGGGGTGGCAACTTCTTTCATTGAATTGCTATTAACACCAAGGTACGAAGACAAACAGCTCCAGGCTGTTTAAGGCAGCAGACTTCAGTGTTCCAAGATCAGAGTAACTTAACTTTGAAGAGACCTCTGGAGGTCTTTTAGTCCAACTCCCTCAACTCCTGCTTAAAGCAGGGCCAGCTAGATCAGGGCCATGTCCAGTTAAATTTTAAGTATTTCCAAGAACGGATGTTCTACATCTTCAGCACCTATGATCATCCTCCTGGTAAAAAGTTTTTCTTATAGCTAATTGGAATTTGCCACGTTGCAGCTTGTTTCTGTTACCTGTTGCCCTGTCTTTGTCCACCTCCAAGGTGAGTCTGGTTCCTCTTGTCAATGCCATCCCATTAGGTAGCTGAAATTGTTCTACTATAGGACAGCTTTCTCCACTATGTAATGGCTCCTTACTATTACCTATTTCTGACTAACAGAAGATGTAATTCAAAGGATCAGAGCTAAGAACTTGAATACTAATAGTAGTTGTGTGGCTAATGGATAAAAATATACAAGTGAAAACTGACCAGCACAATTATAGCAGAATAATTACTCTGTTGTAAGTGTGCTAGTCAGGCTACTTGTGTAGAAAGAAGTGGTTGCAAGAGAAAAAAGTGAAAACTCTGCAGTATATTCAGTGCTGTGTCTTATGTAAGAGCATGAAGAAACATACGGACTACTTATTAGTACCCTGACAGTATATATATAAAAAAAAATGTCCTGATGAAAAAGGGAACAAAAAGAGCTAGCAGGAGGCTTCCTTTGCCTAAATGCAGGCAGGCAGGCTGGCCTATTTGAACAACTTCCTCTCATTAAAATTTGAATGACTTGCCCATTACTGAGCAGGTTCATTTAGTTGTTAAAAATGTAGTTTACCAACCTTTACAAACTCTGCAAAGGAGATGGCACTATCCCCATCTTGATCAGCTTCCTGGATTGTCCTGTCAGCAATGCTGCCCAGCTGCTCATCTGAAATGTTTACACCAACCATCATCCGTAATACCTGTAACATACAGAAGCCCCCAGATTTTTTTTTTTTAATAGAAAAACAAAATAACCATTATTGATATAGGAACAGAAGTATTCTTAGTGCTGTTTTTCTCATGTACACTGTCAAAATAACACCATACAGGAACAACCCTGGAGGATTTCCATGGAAGTATTTCTAGACAGACTTCTATTTGTCCTTTGTACATCAAGGCTTTCAGGAAAGACAACTTCCTTTTGTAGCCACCTTTGACAAAGAATCCTGCTTTTTCACTAGGAAGCAGAAAGAGGCAGAAGCGTGAGAAAGCTTTTGGAACTAGGAATGAGGAAGTTTTGTTCCAATGCTTTTGTCTATATTTTTCCCACAAAACATACCAACATGTGATTAAATATCCACTGTTTGAGACAGTTGCCTACGGGAATCTTGTATGTGGTCAAATGGTAACTGCCGTTACTCTCTACTGTTAGCAAAGCATTTTCCATGCAGATAAAAGAGGGCAGTTTCAGTGAAAAGCAAATCCTTGTCCTGCATCAGGAACCACAAATTGCTGTGTCTACTTCCCAGGATTAGCAGTATGTAATTACTCCTAGCTCAAGCCTAGTTTCATATATATGCAGCACTGGTGAACTTTGATTACCTTTGCTGCAATTTCAAGAGGTTCTATTCTATTGAGAAGATGCAGAGAAGGATCAGGCAAACAACCTAATCCACCTCAAGGCTTGTCCCTGTGAAGTCCTTTTAAAAGCACCTTTGAAAGTTATAGAAGGTAGTTCTTAAGCATTTGTTGGGTATTTAGGTATAATTTCCAACAGGAACTACTTAGCCTAACACTCTGGTTTAAATTTGAACTTAGCATTCCCAGTCTGATAGAACAGCCTGGACTACCAAATGAGATTAAAGTCTCATACCGTATCTAAAGCTTTAAACTAGAGATAAGCAATTAGCCACCAAATTCCTTCAGGAGTTCTTTTGAGAAGACTGTTGTAACTCCCATCTTCATTCTAAATGGTTGTGAAGTCAGAGAGAAGGTCATGATGGAGTCATTCAAAGCAGCTCTGTGCCATTTACCTGAAGCAGCTCATCCCTGGAAATCTTGTCATCTTTATCTAGATCATATAACCGAAAAGCAACTACAGGGAAGAAAAGAATGAGCAGTTTAATTCATGTGTCATTATTTTTCTTCATAACAATACATTTACCTAAAAAAAACCCTAGTGAGTATTCATAAATCATTTTAAGAGAATTAGCTTAGAATTTTAATTCACCATACAATTCATGTTTAGTTCCGTAAAGTGTTATTACCGCATACAGAAATAACATTATCATCAAGAAGTGAATTAAGTACTCAGTATGAGTACTTTCAGAATCACTCTGCTTGCAGTGGTATTTCTTCAAAGCCCCAAGTCATGGAAGTGTAATTACCACCAGAATACATTCAATCCTTTAACTTCAGAGCGAACCATTTTTACATTACCATTCACTCATTTTGACTATATTCTGGATGAGATATGACAGAAGTTTTAAGTGCTCTGAGGACTGTTGCCAACTTTGATTAGCGAGCAAGAGCATTCTGCTTATATATTGTAGGCAGATGTCCAAATATTCAAGGAAGTACTCAGCCGAAGGCGAGAAAAAAGCACTATATTATATGGAAGACTGGAGAAAGCAGCAGAAAAGCCCATTCACATATGGGATGTCCCTCCTAAATCTGAAACAACTTTGGATGCAAACCATTTCAAAACACTTCTGTTGATACGCTTGGAAAACCATAGATCTTACTCAAGATTCAATCAATTCCACCAAATTCCAGTACAAGGATGGGTCAATTGTTGACATCCTGAATGGATAAGCTTGCAAGTTAATTTTAAAAAGTTAACTTTAGTATTAGTATTTAGTATAGTATTAGAGGATATCATTCCACAGGGAATGACTGTACAGAAGATCCCAAAAGCCCCTTCACTCCCTTCCCAGAAACACAAAAAAAAGAAAATTGCTTCTATAGGAAATTTCACATTTCTTACAGTGGAGTTTGTTACTTCGGCTGTTCAGTGGTTCTGGTCCATTCTGGTCTTTGTTCTTTTCATTATCTTCTATGGGTCGGAAGTGGGCTAGTGTCCTCATGAATCCACGGAAATTCACCTGGTCCTCTCTGCATAAGCATTTCAGCAGATCAGTTTTAGCATAGCTTATACATGTTATTTCAGTAAAAAAGAGAGTATGAACGTCTAAGGCATCAGGACCATGCAGACTCTTCCACTCCCACCTCCCCAGGGTCTGTCTGCCTATGCTCAAACCCAGCTCCAATACAGTGCAGTTGCAACCTGGGATCACACTGTTGTGAAGTATGATGTGCAAGAAAAGAAGTTGTGAGAAGTCTTGTTGAGGGCTGCCCCGCCCCCATTGCCTGCAAGCTCTATGTAAGCTCAAGCCCTCACCCTGAGCCCTTGATTGAGCTATCCTGCAGCTATGTCTGAGTCTGGCAATGTATCTTGCTGATCTGGACTCTGACTCCCTGCACTGACCTGAGATTTGCTTCATCACTGTCAACCTGTCCGGCCACCACTTGAACTGTTGGATGACATGACAGTTGCTGGACCTGCTCTGCTTTTCTTGTTCAGGTGCTGTGCCCTTTGTCAGTGAGTACATCGCCCCTGCCAGCTTTGCTGTCACCCTTGCTTCCTGCTTGTGGGGCAGCCATTGTTCACTGTTCCCTGACAAATAGCTCAATTCTCTAGAGTTTCTGGGGGAACCGGCTACGTAAGTACTTTTCATGACTTCTGCTTTCTATTCAGGAAAGCCTGCCTGGTATTAGCTGATATGATGACTTGATTAGACGATATGGTCTTCATCAATCAGTAATGATGAAGGTGTTCCGGAACAGCAGCAGATTCCATAGAACACTCTAGAGAGCTACAATGAAGAGAGACAGTACTGCAAATTTGATCATCTCTTTGGATTTGCATTAGAAGTGCCATAAGCTATGTCTTAAATGTGATCAAAAACTAAAAACAAACAAACAAAAAAAGCTAATCTAATAACAAAGGTACATTTAGAGGATAAAATGTGAAAACCAAGACTGAATTAGTTAATTGCATAATGGCAATTAATGCATTTTATGCATAATAGCATAAAATAGTATTGCTACAAGTTTGCATTGAGAACCAAAGTCCATACATGCCCTTGACTTTGTTTAGAAGTGTTCAGCAGCATAGCAACAAGAGTGGAAAACCATGACACAAAGCCTGAGTTTGTCAACGAATAAAGCACACAAAACTCTTCTAAGGTTGTGAAGTATTTCTCACTACCAAATGAAAATATGCTGAGGAAACAATGTACCAACACACATTTCATGACAAATTTGAGGTGTTCAATTATTAGTAACTTCAAATTCTGTGCTCTAATTATCAGCATTTCACTCCTATCAAAACTTCTGACAAGCTACAAATTTTGTGCCTGCTTGTGAATTCAGTCCGTTGGAACTCACCCTTCTGGAAAGAAGGCATTGATAATTCTGTCTCCCAGTGGATTGATGGCAAGCTCTGGGATCCGCTGGAAGTCTTCACGGCTAAATAAAGCAAGAACACAAGAAGTCTGCATAAAGTCAGAGGAGAAGTTGTTGCTTAAAAAGAATTCACAGTAAAATATCCATTGGGTTCCATTTCTGCAGCAAGACCCTTCGTGGTTTTTAAAGTGTAACTCTTTAAATCATGTTTTCTCTATGACCAATAGCACAAAACAAAGCAAAACACAATGCTAAGCCTGTATTACATTACGGACTAGCAGTGTTCATTTATCACGTTAACAGCACTTCTCAGATGCTAACATTGGTTGTGCTAGAAACCATCCTGTAATGATGCTGGCTAGTTTGCAATTTAAGGAAAGGAAAGCTTTTGGAATGGCTTTGAAGGAAAATACGACTTCAAAATTAAAATGAACTTATTTTTTAAATAATTATTTAGGTACTGAATCATTTGAGTTGGCATGAGTTTTCCAGACTACCCCATTCCAGATGCTGGGATGATACCACCCTCCTCCAAACATACCACAGGTAATCTGCATATTCTAATAGACACTTTTTGCTTATGCAGCAATTTTGTATCTTACTATAAACACCAAATTTCAGATTATTTTAGCTTCAACCAGGCAGCTACTTTATAAAGTAGTAAATTTGGACTTTGACAGGGGCCTGCACACCAGATGTAACTTCAAAGTACATTACAAATACTCACTACTCTTGCCAGCCATTCTCCTTTCTGCTCATGATTATATGTACACAGTATAGTATAAGCATAGCTATGCTTACATTGTTACAGCTTTTTCTGATCTGGAAGATATCATGAGCTGTACTGATGTGAACACAGATCAGTATGACTCGAACATAGCATTCATTCTATTATTGGAGTTGCACTAATAACTTTTCTTTCAACCTAATGGAATGTCACTGACAGGAAAGTGGAATAATCTTGGCGTGACCAATGCAGACACACCAAATGTGTCTTAGCGAATACTTCGGTCAACAAGTTTGGTTTTGGGGGTTTTTTTTGTTTGTTTGTGTGTCATCCCCCTCATGTCCGTCGTGTGTTCCCCCCCCCAACCGAGCACAGCACATTATCAGTTAGTACAAGGTGTACTCCATAATCATTTAGGTTTTAAATTGGAAAGATAACAGCAATGGGGTAAGGCTGTAAAAAAAAAATTTATTCTGTCTGCATGCACAACTAGACATTTCCTGCCCAATCTCCAGAAATATTGGCGATTCACTTCAAGTCAAATGCAGTCCTGCTGTTTTTGAAGTTTGGGTCAAAATCTCAAACCTGGTGACTAAATGCTTGCCATTTTCGAAAACTTGTTGCCGATTCATTTAGTGAGCATTCATGATCTCATTACACCAAAAAACCCAGCAGAGCAAAGTAAACACAAACAGATTTTGAGATTATTTAAGTATACTGGCCTTTTATAGTAGTGCTTAAAGACAGGGGAAAAAAGGAATTGGCTAACCTTATTACTAGTCTAGCCTGGAAAAGGCACAGAAGCAAGACACTGTAGTTTTAAATGCATTCTAACGCACTCCTTGCACCCAGCTGCACCACAGCACTGTTAAAAGTCCAAACTATAATATATCTGTTACAACACGGTTAAAGTGTTTGACCTTCTAACAGAGTGACCTGACCATATTTTTAAGCTATCCCAGCAAACTTCTGCTCCAACCAGGTCTGAATTACTTTTAATAGGCAAAGTTAACATCTCTATAACATGATCAACTTGTTACCTGACCCTTCAGGACTGCCGCATTTTAAGTTATAGCTGAAGGGCAAAGTATGCATTAGCAATTTAGGCAAGAGATGCACTGATGTGGAAAATCTATGTCCTAGTAACAATACTTTAACAACAGGACTTCTGTGTCAATGCTAACATTTACAAGGTAAAAGCAGCAACTGCCCTCTCATCCATTTAGAGCAAAATCCTAATGCTTCAGAATTTTTCACTTGTGTATCACTACTTAGTATTCAGCCTCAATTTACACTTGGCACTTCAGCCTCCAGCTGTTCTGCTTTCTAACAGGAGATTAACAATTAACCACAAATAACTCCCCAGGTTTCAAAATCTATTTGTCCTGTCATTATCAGGATTGCTGTAGACCATTTTTGCTTATTAAGAGCACATGACTGAGTGAGTCTTATAATTGAAATAGCTGTAACAGCCATAAAAGTAAATGAATGCATGAAGTAAGTTATTCTCCACTTTACAAACTAAGGCTTCCTCCAGTCATTAGAGACCAACTTCACCTGGCTGAGGCTGGAGCTTACAGCAAATTTGATGCCCTCTACTTCTTTTGTGTTCCCATACCATAGCAACAAGGCTCTTTTAACATATCTTTCCAGGAACCTGGCTTCTATTAAATACTTGCTTAAACGTAATGTGCAAAGCAACCTTCAACTGTATGCTATCATTACACAGGCCAACCATTTTATATGCCAGCACATTCACACTTAGACATACTTTGCAGTAAGGAATTTGTAGATTTTTAGACAGATGAGTACTTCTAAGCATAAGTATACCCTCCAAGACACATGGCAGATCCTTACAGTAAAGGTGGCTCTGCCTCACCCCAAAGGCTGCACGAAACCTACTAGAACCCTTTTTTCTTCCATTATTTCTGATTGTTATTCCTTCTTCCATATAGTAGAAGAGCACTGTTCCCTCAACAAGGATGAGGAGGGTAGGGCTATCTAGAGCTGAGGGAAAGTACAACAATGGAGAGAAAACAAACCACATGTGAAACAGAAGTGGCAGAGGAAAGGAAAAAAGTCCAGAGGATACAGGTAACCAGAAATTACTTGAAAAAGGAAAATAACTAAAAGAAGTAAGGCATATCATGCAAGATGGTCAAACAGATTTAACAGGTTACTGCTGAATAAGTTTTGTTGTTCCTTTCCCTTGCTAATGTTAGATTTATCATTCATCAAATCTTTTGGTGGTCTAATGTATCTCACCAACCCCCAAAAAAGCTCCCCACCTTCCTCCTCTCCATCCTCCCAATTATTTTGAATTAGTAACTTGAAGCAGTTCAAAAAATTCAAAAATCTAACAGCACCATGGCTGACAAAGAGGTGCTGGGAGCCTGGAGAAATGACAGGGAAAGAGAATGGATATCCTCCTCTTTCACAGCCGTGTCAGCCATCTCACCTAACTTCATCCTTACACACGCTCTACACAAATTTAAAAAGTCGCTTAACTATTGGAGGAGTAATTGGTTTATAAACATTAGGCCAAAAGGTATGCTAAAACTAAAGGTGATTAACAGGTGAGCAATGGGCAGGGGAGGGGGGAAAAAAAACCAAAACAGTGTGAATAAAGCATGCTTGAGGACAGAAGTATTGTCTGTCCTAGTACCCTATCATTCTCTAATTCAATCCCATATCCTGCCCTTCTTGTCTGTTTTAGATAAAGCTAAAAATCCTTTGCATTTTCTTAAGCAAAGGTGAAGAAGTCCACATTCAGAGAGCAAGCTTTTACATCTTACTTTGAAACTATCAAGAACAAGCCTGACACCCTTCCAGAGTTATACGATTCAATTCACTAACAAAGATTAACAGGATGGCCCAGCTACCTCATTACCCTTCTCTCAGGACCAGAGGCTTTCTGAGTTCACCAGAAGACACAATCTTGTGAACAGCTTTCATAAGCATGCGATCTGCATGAACAGTTCAGTGTGTCTATTCTCCTCATTTATCAGTTTTCAGAATACTTGCCCTCCCTTCCTTCTTCCACACTCACCAGGCTATTCCCATTGCTGTACAGTAAAAAAATTACTTTTGAAGTGCTTAACCTGCATTTCCCCAGTGCAGAAGGAACTACTATAAGCGGGAGGCTCCATGCAAAAGTTACACGCAAAAGTAGCAGTTCAGACAAGTATCTCCTTTTTATAGCTCTAGACGTGTCTGTCTAGAGCTACTTACTAGCAGGTAAGTTTTGGAGCAGATGTATTCTTGTGGCGTACACTTCAGTACCAGCCCAACAACGGAGACTCAGCAAAGCAAGCACACATTTATCCTGTCATACGCTTAATTGTCCTCATCTTGGAAATCAGAATGTAAAGAAAACATGCGCACTGGTTTCCTCCCAATCTACAGTTAGGATGTAGGCAGAACAAGTATATTTCAGATTTCACAATTTAGATGTAGTTATGGACACCCAAGGGTACTAACCTTTTATTTTGGCAACTCAACACATCAAAATATCAAAATCAAAGGTGACAAAAGAATTTTCAAAGCAACAGTTATGTCCTGGCTTTTACAACCTACTCCATTAAGATGGTGCAAACCTGAGGGAGCTTACTCATCTTGGCTAGAAAACATGAAGCTAAGGAAAAATCTAAAATTTTTCTACACCTTTAAAGAATTAATACAAATTAATCAGTAACCATGGCTGTAGTCATTTAGGGGACAAGGAGGAAGTGGGGAAAAAAAAATTGCAAAACTAGGCACGTGAAGTTTTGTCTCCATCAATATCCTTCCTTAAGTTTAATTTACGTAAGTCTGTAAAAAGAAAGTGCCTTGAAACTGTACATAGGTACACTGGATAGAAACCTCTGGCTACAAAAGATTTCAACTTCTGATTATAGTTCCAGAATGAACTACTTGTCATCTCTAACCACCAGGATTAATCATGATCTAGCAGATCTTCTGTACAAAGCACTCTCTACCTTGACCATTTTTAATACACAGATAAGAAGGACAACATCGCTTTTCCCCTTCTTCAGATGGGTGGTACACATTTAAAGATTAATTTCATGCCATAAAGAACTGTCTAACACTTCTTTTCCCGATCATAGTCACACGAGTGATTTCTGTCATATCCAATTTGTAACTCAAAGGTATAAGTCATCCTTCTGGAAACAATCATTCTTGCTCACAGGAAACAAAACAGAAGACATGCCTTCTAAACTGTTTGGTGATCGTAAGTGATAATTTCATCTCACTTGTCTCAAAGTAGCAAGTTCTCTTTGATCAGTATTTCAGAAACCAACATGTACGACCTTCCGAACTGTACTTCTTACTCTCTCTTCGATGTTTTTTTGCAGGAAGTAGTTTTCCATTACTTAAACTTAATGGTTGCCACATATTGTGGGTGCCGGGACAGGTTTCAAAATTTGAATGCTGTTCTAAGTCGGCCATGTTTGGGAGCAGGTTATGCTTACAAAGCCAAGACTGCAAGTTAATGGATCACAGTTTGCACAGTTACTGGGATTTTCCAAATGAACTTGACTGCCTTTCCCAAGTACCACATGATTATCAACAATGAAAGTCAAACTCCTCCTGATACGTAACACTATGAAACTAAGCATTGTGCAACAGACATTCATAACATTCTTAATTAATTACTCCTCTTACGTAAACTGAGTACAATCACTTTGAAGTTTATACAAACTTTATGGACTCAATACCCAAATTTAAAGTTGGAGGGAAGAGTTGAGGAAAGATGTGTGCTAGGTTCAAATTGTGCTAGACTAGTTCGGTAGCCATCACATTTATTGATCAGCGAAGACTAAACCCACCAGCAAAGTGTGAAGGGGCTGTTAGTGTTCTTCTTTTCCACATACTTTGAGACATAAGTACTATTAACCTTACCTACAAAATCATCAGCTGATCTGTATGCCACAGTTGCCAATGAGCCAATGCTACAACTGATGTGATACATCGGCTTCAGTGTCAGAGTGGACTTAAGAAGTTCCTGCCCATCCCATCCCAAGCCAATTGTTTCCACACCCACAATCCATTTTGTCATCCCTTCAGCTATGCAAGCCCAGATATTTACAGTACAGCCACAGTCCACATCACTAAAGTCAGTCAGCTTAAAAATATCTATACAAACCAAAAGGGCAGGGAAAGTATTTTTAACAAAAAAATAATCACTCAGTAGTCCTGTTCACAGTACAACTCCACAACCAATTACTTAAATGTTAACTGACAAGTCAGCAATCTGTGGCACCAAAAGGAACTGCATATCTCCTTCAGGAAAGGAAACTGCAGTAAGCCGGCAGTACTGCTAAAGACAGTATATGTTACAGCTGGTCACCTTCACCTTCAGCAGCAGAGACTCCAGCTTTACAGTTAGGTTGATCTATAGGTAGGTCTAGATTTTATAGGCTTACAGTGCAGCCTACAATCACATTTTGCGAGATCATACACAAAACCCCAGGTGATCCCCGAGTCCATGTTTACTGGGTTTGACTGGGATGGAGTTGCCATGAAAAAAAGTAACTCCATCCCAGCGAGACCCCATATACTATGCTACAACAAGGTCCTTTTCCCCTTCCTACTCTCTCCTACATTCTCTCCAGCTTCCCTGTGCACTGGTTCTGGCATATGAGGCTGTATGGTGAATGGGAAACAAAATCCACCTGAAAACTGATCAGATTTCTTTTTTATTGTTTTGCTTGGCAAGTTTTCAAAACTGTAGGTCAGTTGCCAGAAGATAAGCCTTCAATACCATCATCAACACAGAAATGCAACAGACTTCCAGTGGCAGCATGGTCTTAGACCAACTATGTTGGTTGCAAAATCACACCCCTGGTACAATCATCGATAGCTCTTATTTGTCATACATTTCCATAACATTAATGTAATCTGTAGGCAACATCAAAAGAGAAGAATAATAAATTAATACAATCAAAATTCATATTAGTTCAATAAATAAAGAGCAAACCAATACCAACATGCAATACAATAACCAAAGCGGGGAAGGCTAGAGAACAAAGACAGCAGGCAGAGACTTATTTTAACAGGCAATCATCCCACTAGAGTTCTCCTTTCATTTGAGAATACTCTTTCCAGCAGACTCGATCCATCAAAGTGAAAAAATGTTTTGCAGATAAAGTTTAAGCCTCATTAGTAATTAATCAATTAAGCTGTAAGAAACCTCTGTAAACTAACTTAAACTTCTGTAGTTTGCAAATTATAGACAGAAAGCAAACACTTTAAAGGTCTTGGAATATTCTGCACTACTACTTTAAAGAATAAAATGCATATTTGTTTAGTCACAATGACTTGGTTCCAGCTCTTTCTTTTTATTATTTAGCATACGGATAGACATGGGTGTTCAACAACAGGTGCAAAGTTAAGAATAGTAAATGGCTTGCAGATCTCAGTATGTTAAAAGACACCAGGGATCAGAAACAATTAAGAGCCCATGCTCCCAAAAACATAAATGATCTTTCTGTTACGAAAGCCAGCATGAAGAAAACATAGTGGAACTGTTCTTGTAATATTAGAAGCAACATATCAAGAAAGGTAAGAAATAACAATCTCAAAATGTGGTTTAATATTTCCGAACATTTGTTGGAAGACCTTGAATACCAAATCTGACCTTTCTTGTATTAACTGCTACAAGCCTTCAGCAGTAAAAACAATTGGTATTTAGAGCACCTCAGTTCAACAATCGGATTTCTTCTGACCTTTCACAAAAGAGAACACACTGGAATGTCCATGCAGACAGTAGGTATGAAGGAACCTGTTATAACAGCCTCACTGATTCACCATATGAGGAAAGCATGTGGGCATCCCACAACAGGAAGCCACCATTACAGACATAAATGCAAGGACAGCTGTATTAGTGACAATACCCACCTAAGAGTGCCATTTTCTCCTTTGTCTAGGCTGGTGAAGCGACTGTACAAGCGGGTGATTTGACTGTGAGAGACTGAATAAAAAAAAAAGAAAGAAGAAACACAAATTAGCAAGTCAGTGATTCCTCATAGGAACAGACCTCATTAAACTGATCCACTCCATTGCCAGAAGCTGTGTTCAAAAAAAATTACACAAAACAAGTTACACTGGAAGCACATAGCAATCAGCAGTTTAGGGACTTCTTGAGTTGTAAATTGCATCTTAATATTCAAGAATCCACAAGCAAAAAATAGTCTAACTCTGTCTTCTACCTGTTTATATTATTGGTCTCTAAAACCTTATTTCGTTATCTGGTTCAGTAAATGGCAATCAAAAAGAAAAAAACTATTTAATTCACAGTTCCACTGTATTTCCCTTATTTCCTTTATGGCTAGAAATAACCTGGACACAGCCTCCACTGGTGACCTCTACATCATTCATGACACTGCAGACCTATCCTTAGTATTTTTTCCTTCTCTTTTGCTCATCTCTACTGTTGTTGTCTTCTTCCATCTAAAGACAGAAAGTGTACTCAGTTCCTCTGCATCTGGAAAGTGGTCAGAGAGACTTCACACCCAATCACTTTTCTTCCTTTACATGACTGCCTGAATCCATAGTTTGCTCATTTGGGGGTTCACTGAAGTCACTTCCGGGCTTCTAGGACATCTGAGTTAAAAATTAAAAAGCCTGTTTCTTAAGAAGTGCGGGAAGGAGTTGGGACACAAAGCAAGCAGAAAGTTATTGCAGACTTTTTAAATCTGCACTTTGAAACAGCAATTCTAAAGACAGTATTAAGTTTAGCATAATGGTGTCAACATTAGCAAGATATTAGACAATCCAAGATACTAGACATTGAGATCTTTAGATTAGTCCATGACGGGGGCGGGCTAAACCCATCTAGAATAGCAATTCCTTTAACACTGAAAGAATGCCCTACAGAAGATCTTGGCTTTACAGAGCCTCTGCAGATGAAGTTAGTAACTACATGAAGTAAGACTGAATTGAATTTTAATGTTTACTCAGTAAAGGTGTGATTTTCTACAATGCTAAACTAGGACTTAGTGCCATTTTCAGATTCAGTTGATTTAAAAGCTTTCACCAGCACACATACAATGCTTTTGTTACTTGCTAAAACTTCTTTGGGAACAGGTTGCACAGCAGTTGTCTGATCTGTGACAAGTGAGGTGTTTTGTTTTTTTTCCAGGTTTGTTCTTTCTCCAGGCTATTTGTTTAGGTTCAACTGTTCCCTCCTTTTGGATGACCTGCCAGCAACTGGGTTTTTTTTTCCTTGTCTCCTGAGCAACTTTCATTCTTTGCATAGGGTTGGGCAATTTGCTCAGTTCCACCTAAGGCAACTTCTTTACAATCAGAATGGGTAGCTTGCTCAATCTCAGGTTAAGCAACACACACTCAGAAAGCAGGCACCAGTATTTTAAAGACTTTGAATTTACGCATTTCTGATTTAGTGTTTTAGATGTGACATGCAATAACAACAACTGATGATGAAAAAAGAATAGCCTGGAGTTACATCTCCAACAAGAAGCCCTGTACTCCCACTCCTCCCTGGAAAGAGAGAGGGTGATGATAATTCTACTCAGCTACCATTTCCAAACTAATGTCAGCAACTCCATTTTTGGAACACCTCCATAACAGCTAGTATGTGATAAATAGTATGTAGCTATGGACAGAAGAAGAGGTGCTTTTGTTAACATCATACTAGACAAAAAGCATATCATAGCTATACGAGAAAGGAAGACAACTCAGGTCCACCATTGTATTCTTTCATAATTTCCTTTTCGGCTCTCATCCCTCATGAAAGCTGCATCACTAGGCACTTTTCAGAGCCTTCTCACACAAAATAAAGATTTTGACATTCCCTGCTGACCCTAGGAGAAGCAGAAACAACATTTGTAATTTATGACTGCTTCTTAAAGGTTAAGGCTGAAAGCTATCTGAATCACGATTTTATCTATACTTCTACCCCACTATGGTCCTTCTAAAAATTTAAGTCAAGACCCCTAGAATAGGAGCTGTAGCCTCTACTTTAGTTCTGTGAAATCATTAGGAAGTTTTTTGCAATTAGACACTCTGAAACTCTTGTCTAAAACATAACAAACTCATATGTCTATATGATATTCATATACTTAGAAAAATATGCACAAATATCCATCAGAAAATCCATCACCTGTTACCACTAAAATATTTCTTCTCCTAAGCTCTGATACAAGCTTAAGTTTATCATTAATCCTTAGGTAGACTGCTTCAAAGCATGGTAACAAAGGGTGTGAACCAAATAGTTTGAATAGCTTGCAATAGAACACAGACAAGCAACATCATGGACCTCTCATCTGCTTCTTGTAGTTGGTACTGAAACACAAAAGCAATTAGGACAACTTGAAGTTTTTTTCAAACTCAAATTTCAAAATGTTTATCTGCAAAGCAAACAATTTCCACACAACATCATATAATATTTAGGACTGTCAGTCGCAAGCTTGACACCTGTTACTGAGAACCCCAGTTTTTGGAAACACTGCCCTCGCAGATGTTTCTCAACTTCTTATGCTAAGAGGCTTTTTTTCACCACAATATGAAAAAATTACTATAGAACTTGAATCCAAACTTGGAATTCATTCAAGAGATCAAGTGTCATTGTATGGCTTTTGAAAGACTGTGCTTCAAGTCCCCTAAAAGGTATCTTTGTCATCTGTTCAGCTAAAGAACATTAACTTCTGGTTTATCACTCATGTTAGTATTATTAACTATTCAGTTTTGTGCTACATAAATCTGAACAACAGAAAAGTTGTATAACTCAATAGTTGAACTCAATTGTATTGGTTAAGTGTTCTGTTCAGTCCTTCATACTTATCCCAAATGAACTGAAGTCATGTTTCACAGAAAGGAGGCCAAAAAAGGAATCCTTAGGAGCATATAACAGAACATCAGCTCAAGATGGACATGTAGTATTGCCAAATTGTTTCACTTCTACAAAGTCCCTTTCTCAAACTCTTCAGTAGGTGAAGTATCATTAGCACCAAGTTTCTAACAAACTACAAGACACACTATTCAGTAACACTAACTTAGCATTCTCCCTGTGAACTTTGTTCCAGATAAACCAGTGTCCTGGGTTTTCTTTTTGTCCCTACCTTGCACCTTGCATAAATATTTGCACCTATATGAAGTGTGTAACAGTGCTAAGAGCTTGGAGGAATTTTCCATCTACGTAGAGAAGTATAAACGGCAGAGGAAAATCACATTCCTAAACTGTGGTTACAGGCTGGAGGAAAAAAAAAAAAAAAATTTGATAAAGTCAATGAGACACACTGTGATGACTTACAAGCAAGTATAAGTCAGAGCAGATTCGCAATGCTTGATGAACAAAGTGGTATTACTTATAAAATTTAATAGTAAAAACACAAGAAAATAAACCAAACTCAGCCCACAGAGCTTAAACCTGTTGATCACAACTTTAAGCTCCCCACTTTGCAGATACAAGTAAAGCATTTAGAGGCTAACTAGAACTGAATGGTTTTATTTCTTAGAATGACTACATAGCCAACTTAATGGCATTTATTTAACTATCATGTGAGTACAACTCTAGGAATAAAACACCACTGACTACAAATCAAATATTGGCATGAGGAAAACAGTAAAACCATATGAAAGAACATTCCAGATTTGGGCTTTGGTTTTTAAAGCATCTTTATGAATGAGGTGAGGCTACCTTTACTCTATGATCTTTGTGTTTAAAAACAAACAAACAGTAAATTCTTCCTGACATTCCTACTCACTTATCATAGACTTCCTGTAGAAGGTACCTTGACAGATGGAAAAAGGACCTTGACAGATGGAAAAAGGATCACGGAAACTATATTAACTCACTCAGCTGTCCATTACACTAGCCAGCATCATCTTAATTTCCTTCCACTCCTTTTCTGTAGCCACTCATTTTCCTGACACAAATTATCACCTACGATGAATATATGATAACATTTCTATTGGAAAGAAAACCAAGGAAAGTATTTTCATGTAGCAAGAACAGATCAGCAAGCATAAGCAGGAAAAAAACATGATCTGGGAAGACCTTGTTTACCCGAAGCCAGGAGGAGGGAAGCAAACAGCATGGTGATACCTATGATGTTAGGACCTCCCTTCTCCAATCAATTACTATCATTCAGTATTTGATAGGATTCTCAGATAGGCAACTATTCTATCACTCAAATTAACAACACCAACTTTTACCTTTTCTAAGGTATTCTGTATTTATGGACAACAACTCAATCAAATACTACAAGGTAAACCACCTATACACTACAGTCCAGCTTGAAAAATGCTCTCCCAACTGCTGTCTAGTGCAAGAATTTTCATTTTTAATTAATCATATCCAACTTCCACAAGTTATGTTACCTCCTTTATGTTTTAAAGGCCACTCGGCATTCATTCTGGATGCCTTTAAGGCAACTTTAGTGACAGCCTATGAAACAAATAACATTTGTAAAAGATTTACTATACAATGAGAGCTTTTTCAGGCTAAAAAGCAGCTGCTGGAGAGAAACTCCAGCACCAGAAACAGAAAGCTCTTCAAAATCCACCGAGCTACCTCTGACCGAACGGGGTACCGCAGGTGCCAAGAGCACCGCTTCTCTCCCCTCCCACTCGGTTCTCGCAGCCGATCCGCGCCTGCTTAACCCACAGCGACGGCTCCCGCGCCAGGTCTCACCCGCAGCCCGGGCACAGCCAGGAGCCGGCGGGACCCGCAGATCCCGGCCGGCCGGATGACAGCTTTCGCCTTCCAGCGCGCCACGAAACCG